>ERZ1032130.68-NODE-68-length-31135-cov-6.024228_pt1 | contig 31135 bp, 35 predicted proteins | sample MGYA00517879_ERZ1032130 | MGnify/ENA primary metagenome ERZ1032130 (study PRJEB33719, sample SAMN04262597) | wastewater metagenome | biome: rural village; feature: animal feces; material: feces | host: Bos taurus | place: El Salvador | collected 2012-01-31 ...
TTCTATGGCACAGAGAGAAATCGGTCTTGCCAGTGGAGAACCGCCTGTATCAAGGGGCTATCCGCCCAGTGTATATTCGGAAATGCCGAAACTTTTAGAACGTGCCGGAAACGGTGAAAAAGGTTCTATTACAGGACTGTACACGGTTCTTGTTGATGGTGATGATTTCAATGAACCGATTACCGATACGGCAAGAAGTATTTTGGACGGGCATATTATGCTCAGCAGAAAATTAGGACATAAAAATCATTATCCGGCAATTGATATTTTACAGAGTATCAGCCGATGTATGAGTTCCATAGCGGATAAGAAGCATAAAAAGGCGGCAGGAAAACTGAAAAATGTTCTTGCCACATACAACGAAGCAGAAGATTTAATCAATATCGGAGCCTACAAAAGAGGCAGTAATCCGGATATTGACTATGCAATGGATAAAATCGGCAAGGTCAATGAATTTTTATTGCAGGATGTAGATGATAAATATACATTTGAACAATCTGTAGAGATGTTACAGGGCTTGTTTGAAGCATAAGCATGGCAGGGTGAAAAATAATGGCTAAGTTCCAATATCGAATGCAGAGCATTCTGAACATCAAGCTGAAAATGGAAGAACAGGCAAAAATGCAATTTGCCCAGGCACAGGCAAAAGTAAACGAGGAAGAAGCAAAACTTCAGAAACTGAAGGACAGAAAAAGTCTGTATGAAACCGAGTTAAAAGAACTGCTTCTAATAAAACTTGATTTACTCAAAATAGATGAGCTGCAAAATGCAGTTATGCGGATGGAAGAATTTATTGTACTTCAGCAAAGAGAAGTGGATAAGGCTTTACGTGCATTGGAAAAAGAAAGAGAAAAACTCACGGAAGTGATGGTGGAGAGAAAATCCCACGAAAAACTGAAGGAAAATGCGTTTGAGCAGTTTATGCAGGAATTAAACAGTGCCGAAGGTAAGGAAATTGATGAATTGACCAGTTATACTTATGGGCAAAAAAATAAAAATTAGGTACGGTGAAGCATATGGCAAAAAATGATGCACATGCCGCTGAAAAAAAGCGTCTGAAAGCAGAAAGAGACAAGCTGAAAAGAGAAGAATCCAAGCAGAAAAAAGATATAAAGAAGCGTGCAAAAGAGATTGCAAAACAGGAAGCAAGACTGAGTGATGAGGAAGAAACGGGAGGATTTTCCGCTTTTTTACTGACACTGATTATTGTGTTTATCTGGGTTGTGATTTTGTGTGTTGTCATTAAACTGGACATAGCTGGTTTCGGAAGTGGTGTTTTGGCACCGGTTTTAAAGGATGTTCCGGTGGTGAATAAGATTCTCCCTGAAGGAACCGTGACAGAGGTGGAAGACGGCGGCGCATATGGCGGATACAGTAATATTGAAGAAGCCGTTAATCAGATACACGTTTTGGAGGCAGAGCTGGAAAGTTATAAGAGTAGCAATACCACGGATAGTGCCAAAATTGCTGAACTTGAAGCGGAAATTGAACGTTTGAAAACCTTTGAGGCAAATCAGGTAGAGTTTCAGCGAATTAAAACAGAATTTTATGAAGAAGTAGTTTATGCGGAAAATGGTCCGGGAGCAGAGGAATATCAGAAATATTACGAGACTATGGACCCGACTACTGCGGAATATTTATATAAACAGGTAATTTTGCAAATGGAAGAAAGTGCAGAAATTGAAGAGTATGCAAAGACCTATTCTGAGATGGATGCAGATGCAGCCGCAGCGATTTTCGAGGCGATGGCAGATGACCTTAAGCTGGTTTCCAGAATTTTGTCTGTGATGAATGCGGAAGCCAGAGGGGAAATATTAGCAGCTATGGACCCTACTATTGCGGCAAAACTTACAAAAATTATGGATCCTGAGTCTTAAGGAAATCCAAATTACAGCCGATATATATTGCGTATGAATATATATAAGAACCTTGACAATTTAAGATTGGAGGAATGCGAATGACTAGTACACCTGTATCTGATGCTACTTTATTTTTTAGTAACATTAGTACAAAGAATCAAAATGTAACAGATTTAGGTTCTGCAGAAGTGAGTTTCTCAGAGGTTATGAGTAAAACATCTAACCAGAATGCCGGTGTGTTTTCAAAACAAAATCAGATTGCAGATACTTCCGAAGATTCAAGCAAAATCTCAGGGAAGGGCAACGATTTGGAAAACGAAAACAAGATTCAAGAAGAACCGACAAAAGAAGCGGATAAGGTTGAAAAAAGCACCGACGTAGAAGAAACAGAAGCTACAGAGGAAACAACAGAAGCTGTGGAAGAAGAACTGAATGAAAAAGCAGAAGAACTGGTTGAAGAAATTGCAAAAGAACTTGGAGTTTCCATAGAGGATGTGGAAAAAGTTCTTGAAGAACTCGGAATTTCGATGGCAGGGCTTTTCGACAAGGAAAATCTTACACAGGTTGTTGTAGTTTTATCGGGAGCAGAAGATGTGACACAAATCGTTATGGACGAAGAACTTTTTGCACAGGTAAACAACTTACTTGGTAAAATGGAAAAAATGCTCAATGAAGTTGCAAATGATACCAACGTAACGGCAGAAGAGCTTATGGAATACGTTTCAAAGGAAGAATTTAAAGGTGAATTCAAAACGGAAAATTCAGATGTAAAAGTTTTAGAAGCAGAAGTGGTAACAGAGGCAGAAGAAACCGATGTGGCAGATACTGCGAAGTATGATGCGGATACTACAGAAGCAATTGATAAAACAGAAACAGAAAATACAGTCAAGGTTACACAAACTGAAACATCCAAAAGTACAAACGGACATACACAGAGCGATTTATCACACGAAAATGCAGAAACAAATCAGCAGTTTTTAACAAATGTGGCAAGTGATAACAACTTGCAAAACGTAGCTTTAAATGTGGATAACGGAATGAGCCCGTATTTAACTTTTGAAGCAAGAGAAATTATGCAGCAGATTTTGGATTATATCAAGGTTTCGGTAAAACCGGATATGACAAGTTTGCAGATGCAGTTAAATCCGGAAGAACTCGGCACTTTGCAAATTGAAGTGACAAACAAAAACGGAATGTTGACAGCACAGTTTACAACGCAGGATGAAAGCGTAAAGGCAGTTATTGAAAGCCAGCTTATTCAGTTAAAAGAAAATATGAATGAGCAGGGACTAAAAGTACAGGCAGTTGAAGTAACCGTAGCAAGCCAGCAATTTGATAGAAATCTTGATAAGAATGGTAACGAAGGAACCACGCAGGAAGAAAATCAAAAGGCAAAAAGCAAACAAATCCGTCGTATCAACTTAAATGAGCTTGATATGGAAGAAGAATTAGAAGATGCAGACGATGCAATCAGAATTGCAGCGGATATGATGGCAAGAAACGGTAATACAATTGATTTTATGGCATAGAAGGGAGATAATTAAATGAAATCATCAGCAATTGTAGAAGATGGAAAGTTAATTGATTCGGCAAGCATTGAAAAGAAAGCCAGTGAAAGTTCGTCATCCCTTGGTAAAGATGATTTCCTGCAGTTATTGGTAGCCCAGATGAAATATCAGGACCCGATGGAACCGACATCCAACACAGAATATATTCAGCAGTATGCAACCTATTCTGAATTAGAACAGATGATGAATATGTCCGAAACAATGGATTTGCAGAGAGCATCAAGTCTGGTTGGTCAGACCGTATATGTGGAATTCACAACAGAAGCAGGTACAGAGAAAGCGGTAGAAGGTGTGGTTGACTATGTACACTATGAAAACGGTACACCTTTTGTATCAATTAATGGTGAGTTGTATAAAGCAGAAGATGTTGTCAGCGTATACGATGCAACATATGTAGAAGCAACAGAACTTGCCGGAGAATGGATGAAAGCATTCAAGGAATTGCCACCATTAGATGATATTACAGTGGGTGATTATGATAAGGTTGCAGCTTTATATACAACACTGGAACAGTTTAGTGATTATACAAAAGGCTTTATCGATGATGAAATGGAAACAGCACTGAAAGGTTATGTTGACAAAGTAGTAGAGTTAAAGAAAAATGAAACCACCGGAGAAGCTACGGATAAAACAACGGAAACCGAAAAGGGTGGCACGGAAGAATAAAGCATAACGCATAGGTTAAAAACGAAATTATTTTTTAACTGTGAAAGGAGAAGAATATGAATATTCAGAATAATCAATTCCTTTCCATAGAACAGCTGAAAGATCAATATTTAAGTTCACCTGTAAAAAACACAGGAAAACCGATACCGGGCGGACTTTCTTTCCAGGATATTTTAAGTCAGAAAACATCGGAAAGCACGGAACTTAAGTTTTCCAAGCATGCAAGTAACAGATTGTTTGACAGAAATATAGAACTGACTAAGGAACAGCTTGATCGGTTGAATGAAGGTGCAACAAAAGCTGGCGAAAAAGGAATTCGAGAATCACTTGTAATTGTGGATCAGTTGGCTTTTATAGTGAACGTACCAAACAATACGGTGATTACAGCAATGGATCAGACGGAAACAAACGAAAACGTATTTACCAATATAGACGGAGCAGTAATAATGTAGCCGGACCTTACGGAGGCCAAAGTTCCTGACTGACAGACGGAACAAATGCCAAGTCTTTATTGGATAAAGCATTTAGGAGGTCATTAATTATGATGAGATCATTATACTCTGGTGTTGCAGGTTTAAAAACACACCAGACAAAGATGGACGTTATCGGTAACAACGTTGCCAACGTTAATACAACAGCATATAAATCACAGTCTGTATCATTCAGTGATGTAATGTATCAGACAACTTCACACGCATCAGGTGCCAATGCAACAACAGGCGCAGGTGGTGTCAACGCAATGCAGATTGGTCTTGGTGTATCCACAGGCGCGATTGCAACAGCAATTTCAACAAGTGGTTCTGCACAGACAACAAGCAATCCCTTCGATATTATGGTCAATGGAGAATCTTTCTTCGTAGTAAGCGACGGAAGTAATACATATTTTACACGTGACGGTGGTTTTTACGTAGATGGCGTAGGTAACCTCTGTATGAGAAGTAATGGTTATACTGTTATGGGTTGGCAGGTTGATGAATCTACTATGACAATCAAACAGGATACGGTAAGCAGCCTTCAGATTATGAATGCTGACAATATGACATATCCACCGGAAGCTACAAGCCTTGCTTATGTTTCGGGTATTTTGGATAAAAACGATACAAACGTTACAAGCACAAGCGGAAAAACAATCAGCTTAGGTTTTTATGACAGTTTAGGTTACGCATATACAGCAAAAATGTCTATTCACCAGACAGAAATCAAAGGTGAATATTATGTTCAGCTTGATGATATCATTGATTCAACAGGTACATCTTTAAAAGACGTTTATAATACAGATGATATTACAAGTATTGCAAATATCGGCGGAAGTATTAACGTAGCAGTATCTGATACATATAACTTCAGTGACAATGTATCCGTAACATACAAACAGATGAAATATGATATCGGCGATTCCAATATTTCGTGGAAAGATGCCAATGGTGACCCGGCACCAAACGCAGCAGCGGCTGCTTACGGTGTGCTTGAAAGCACAGGTAACTTTGTAGATACAAATGGTCTTGTTTATAAAACAAAAGATGGTGCTGTAAACAAGACTTCAGCAGATGCAGTATATACAACAAATATTGATACGGTATCATTGGACGGCGGTGCTACAACGATGACTCTCGGTGAATTACAGAGCGGAATCAATGACGGCACACTGAATATGGAAGATTTTTATGCAGGTGTTGATGCAGATTCCATAAACGATTACACAATCTCTGAAACAGGTGTGTTAACCGTTTCAAACAAAGCAGTTAACGGTGCGAAATTGGTTTACAACAATGATGACGGTGCGTTCATCAGTATCAATGGCGGAAAAGAAGTAACCTTCGATTTTGCGGAAAACATTAACGGTACATCATTACAGAACTTTACAGATATTGCAATTGATTTCAGTTCATCTACAATGTTTAACAACAGCGGTACATCCACAATCGGTGCTACAAGCGGTGATAAAACAGGTCTTGGAACCGGTAGAAAACTGGGCGAAATGTCAGGTATCAGTATTTCTAACAACGGTATGATTTATGCATCATACGACAATGGTCAGACAAAACTGCTCGGACAGATTGCAGTAGCAAACTTCGCAAACGCTTCCGGTCTTATGAAAGAAGGCGACAACTTATATTCTGCAACATTGAACTCAGGTGAGTTCGACGGAATCGGTGAAGATGTAACAGCAGGTGGTGGTTCCTTCTCAACAGGTGTTTTGGAAATGAGTAACGTAGACCTTGCGGCAGAATTCACCGAAATGATTACAACACAGAGAGGTTATCAGGCAAACAGCCGTATTATTACAACATCAGATACAATGTTGGAAGAACTTGTAAATCTTAAACGTTAGTGTTGTTTAATGTAAAAAAATATAGTAAAATATAGTTAATTAAAAGAGGGTGCCGGATGGATAGTTCAGGTGCCCTCAATACATATTTTTTATTGGTTGGGAGGTACATATATGATAGAAGTGACAAAAATGAATGGACAGAAAGTCTTAATTAATCCCAATTTGATAGAGGTTGTTGAAGAAACACCTGATACAGTAATTTCTTTTTCGACGGGAAGAAAAATAATTGTAAAAGAAAGTAGACAAGAACTCAAAAATTTAGTAAAATCGTATAGAAAGGACAATTTTGCGTAATTTGGCAAAATTAGGTGATTTTCGTGGATTTAGCGACAATACTTGGATTAGTAGTTGGAATTGTTTTGGTAATTATATCAATATGTATGGGTGATGCAGGAATTGCATCGCTTGAAGGTTTTTTGGATGCACCGTCGGCAATGATTACTTTCGGCGGCTCTTTTTGTGCAGTTCTAGCATCTAATTCGTTGTCAGAATTTGTAGACGGACTTAAGAGTATCAAACTGGTTTTTAAGGTGTATACAGAAGATACCGGTGAGATGATTAAACGTATTATAGATTTATCCAATGTGGCAAGAAAAGAAGGTTTACTGTCACTTGAAGAAGCAGCAGCAGATTTGGATGATGCATTCTTGAAAAAAGGAATCTTATTGATTGTCGATGGTACAGACCCGGAACTGGTTCGTGCTATTATGGAGACAGAGTTGACAAGTCTTGAAGAACGTCATAAAGGCAAGGTGGCGTTCTGGGAAACATTAGGTTCGATGGGACCTGCCTGGGGTATGATTGGTACTTTGATTGGACTTATCAATATGCTTGGCAATATGGATGATCCGGGAGCTCTTGGACCGGCGATGTCTGTAGCACTCCTTACAACGATGTATGGTTCAATGCTTGCTAACTGGCTCTGTGCACCGGTTGCCAATAAGATGAAGGCAAACAATGGTAAAGAGGTTATGGTTAAGCAGATTATGATAGAAGGTCTTTTATCCATTCAGGCGGGTGAAAACCCACGAGTTATTGAAGAAAAATTGAAATCATTCGTAGCACCTAAGGATAGAGAGACTGCCGATGAAGGCGGTGATTTGAATGGCTAGAAAGAAACCGGAGGATACTCCACCACCAGGGTCCCCAGCTTGGATGTCCACATATGGTGATATGGTTACACTTCTTTTGTGTTTTTTTGTACTGCTTTATTCAATGTCAACTATAGATGCGGCAAAATTTGATGCATTAGCAGCTAGTTTGTCACAGACATTCAGTATTTTTACGGCAGGTTCTACGGCCATTGGTGACGGCGTACTTATTAGTAACGGTGTCAGCCAGTTGAATGAACTCAGTGAGTATTTTAATACAACCGGACAGACCGCAGACAGTGATGAAAATACGGATCAGGTAGATAAAGAGAACACAGAGGCAGATAAAGAGTGGAGCGATATATCAAGCGCTACAGAATTTTTGGAGAATGCAGGTCTTAAAGAGTCGGAAGAACTTTCAGAAAAGATAGAAGAAGCAATTAAAGAAAATAATATGGCAGATGTGGTGGATATTCAGTTTACGGCACAGTACGTGGAATTGACACTCAAGGGCGCGCTCCTTTTTGAATCGGGTAGTGCAAGTCTGAAAGAAGACATTCTGCCGACGATAGATAAGGTCGGACTTATTTTGCAGAAGTATTCCACAGGTACGGTTGAAATTGAAGGACATACGGACAATGTTCCGATTTCAGGAGGCAGATATGCCAGCAACAGTGAATTGAGCAGTGCCAGAGCGTTGTCAGTGTTCAATTATCTGATAGATACGACCAGTTTGAATCCTGCATATTTAAAGCATGCGGGAAGAGGAGAATATGTACCGATAGCAGATAACTCCACGCCGGAAGGCAGAGCGAAAAATAGACGAGTGGAAATCAGAATCTATAATTCTTTGAATTCCAACTAGTGTATGGAGGCAGTTTATGAAAAGAAATCTTTTGTCAGTTTTAGTATTGGCACTTTTAGTAGTAAATATTGTATTGACGGCAATTTTGATGTTCAGTGTGGTTGGTACCAACAATAAAGTTGCAGCTTTGGTTACGGATATCGGAACTATTTTGCAATTGGAAATGGGCGGTGCAAATGGTGAAGGCGGTGAAGAACTTCACGTAGAAGACATTGAAATGTACAGTATTGCAGACTCTATGACAATTCATTTGAAAACTGCAGAAGACGGAAAAGACCACTATTGTATCGTTTCGGTAGCTCTTTCTGTCAATACAAAACATAAAGATTATAAAAAGCATGGTGAAACGATTGGTAATTATGAAAGCTTGATTAAGGGTGAAGTTGACCAGGTTATCGGCGCTTACACCAAAGAGGAAGCAGAAGCAAATAAAGAAGCTATTGCAGATGAAATTTTAACAAGAATACAGGATTTATATGATTCAACCTTCATTGTAGATGTTGTATTTACCGGTTGGAACCTTTCATAAAAATATAAAAATGACATAGGGAGGTGACGGGCGTGAGCGAGGTATTGTCGCAAAGCGAAATAGATAATCTGCTTGCAGCGTTTAGTACCGGTGAATTAGATGTTGAACAAATGCAGGAAAAGGACGAAAAGCACGTAAAAGACTACGACTTTAAACGCCCGGCAAAATTCTCTAAAGAGCATTTGAGAACGTTAGAAATCATATATGAACATTACGGAAGATTAGTTTCTACCAATTTACCGGTTTATTTAAGAAAAAATGTTCAAATAGGTGTTGCAAGCTCTGAAACGGTTACTTTTTCGGAATTTACCAACGCACTTAGTACACCTAGTATTTTAGGTATTGTAAGTTTTGCCCCGTTGGCAGGTAATATTATCATTGAATTATCAACCAATATAGGTTTTGCAATGATAGACAGAATGCTCGGCGGATTTGGCGAACCATTAGATAAAGCCAGAGATTTTTCGGAAATAGAGCGTTCTATTATTGAGAAAATGATGGTAATATGTATGCAGTTGATGCGTGACCCATGGAAAAACGTAGTTGATATCAATCCGATGATGGAAAGAATAGAGACGAATCCACAGTTTGCTCAGATTATTTCACCGAGTGATATGATAGCAATTGTCACGTTGAATATAAAAATCGGTGAAGTCGATGGACTTATGAATGTTTGTCTTCCATATCTTACATTGGAACACATTATGGATAAGTTGAATACCAAGTACTGGTTCTCAACGATGCAGGAGACAAACGAAAATTACGATGAATATATCGAGATATTGCTTAACAGAGCTGAAGTTCCTATTAAAACCGTATTGGGACGAAGCGTGATTTCTGTAAACGATTTTATCGGATTGCAGAGAGGCGATATTATTAAATTGGATACAAAAACCGACAGCGAGTTAAACGTTTATGTCGGAAATATTAAAAAATTTACTGCCCTTCCGGGCTCCAGCAAAGATAAATATGCTGTTAGAGTCACTTCGGTAGTAAGAGAGGGGGACGAGTAGGAATGGATTCTGGTGGAATGTTATCACAAGACGAAATCAATGCCTTACTAAGTGGCATGATGGACGCAGGAGAACCCGCTTCTGAAGAAAGTCCGGTTGTAGAAGAAGATGTAATTGATGAAAACCTCTTGACAGATGTTGAGAAAGACGCTATCGGTGAGGTGGCCAACATCAGTATGGGTTCATCCGCAACAACATTATATTCTTTAGTAAACAGAAAAGTAAATATTACTACTCCGGTGGTAACCTTAGCAAAATGGAAAAATGTTATTGAAGATTATTCAAGACCGTGTGTATTTATTCAGATTCACTATACAAGTGGTCTTGATGGTAACAACATTTTGATTTTAAAGGAACGAGATGTTAAAATTATTACTGACTTAATGATGGGTGGAGACGGCACCAACATTGACGGAGAATTGGGAGAGTTGCATCTTAGTGCGATTTCAGAAGCAATGAACCAGATGATGGGTTCATCCGCCACATCCCTTTCATCAATGCTTGGAAAAATGATTGACATCAGTCCTCCGGAGTCAAGTCTGATTAATATTACTGACTTCCAGTCGCCGGAAGAAATTTCACCTTTCCTTGCAGGCACTTTTGTAAAGATTGCATTTAGTATGCAAATCGAAGATTTGGTAGACAGTACGATTATGCAGCTTTATCCGGTAGAATTTGCAAGAACATTGTATTCCACTTTTATGGGTCTGTCAGGTGGAGCTACTGAAGCACCGGCACCTGAACCGGCACCTGCACCGGAGCCGACACCTGCACCGGCAACATCGGATTACGGAGCGATGCCACAGATGGATATGTCCCAGATGGGAATGCCACAAATGGGAATGCCGCAAATGGGAATGCCGCAGATGGATATGTCTCAGATGGGAATGCCACAAATGGGTATGCCAATGATGGGAATGCCACAGATGGGTATGCCAATGATGGGAATGCCACAGCAGAATATCAATATTCAGCCGGCACAGTTCCAGAATTTTTCACCGGATTACAGTACAATTCCGGGAGCAGAAAACATTGGTCTTATCAAGGATGTACCGTTAGAGGTAACAGTAGAATTGGGAAGAACGCAGAAACGTATTTCGGATATTCTCGATTTTGCACCGGGTACAATCATTGAATTAGATAAGATTGCCGGTGAACCGGTAGACGTTTTAGTAAACGGGAAATTGGTTGCAAAAGGCGAAGTAGTAGTTATTGAAGAGAGTTTTGGTGTCCGTGTGACAGATATTATTAAAGATTAAGGAGTTATAGGTATGGCAAAGAATATTTTAATTTGTGATGATGCAGCTTTCATGAGAATGATGATTAAGGATATTTTATCCAAGAATGGTTACACAGTTGCAGGTGAAGCCGAAAATGGCGTTAAAGCCGTAGAAAAATATAACGAATTGAAACCGGATTTAGTATTGATGGATATTACAATGCCGGAAATGGATGGTATTCAGGCATTAAAGAATATCAAAGCAGCTGATGGTAGTGCAAAAGTTATTATGTGTTCTGCTATGGGTCAGCAGGCAATGGTTATCGAATCTATTCAGGCCGGAGCGAAAGACTTTATTGTTAAGCCTTTCCAGGCAGAACGTGTATTGGAAGCAGTTAAGAAAGTAGTTGGTTAATATGTTATTAACAACCGGTGGGTATAACTCATTTCTTGATTTAATAACTGTACTGCTGATTTTCGTTTTTGTAATAGCAATTACGCTGTTTACGACAAAGTACATAGCAAATTATCAGAAGGTGCAGAATGCCGGTAAAAATATTGAAGTATTGGAAACTTACAGAATCTCTCAAAGTAAGTACATACAGATTGTAAAAATAGGTAAAAAATGTGTGGCGATAGCAGTGTCAAAAGACACTGTTACGCTACTTACTACTTTAGAGGAAGAGGATGTTGAATTTCAGGAAGTACCAGGTGAAGGAAAGAGTTTCAAAGAAATACTTGCAAGTTTAAAACAGACAAAAACACCTAAAGAAACACTGGAAAAAACAGATAGTCTAGAAGAAGAAGAGTAGGCGAAAGATATGAAAAAATTTTTTTCCGGAATGAAAATTAAAAAAGTTCTATGCCTGCTGATTTTGGCAGGCATATTATTTATTGGAAACGGAACTGTAGCGTATGCGACGGAAAGTGACGACTTGACCGGAACACAAACGGAGCAGACGCATGTGAATGATCCCGGAACAACAGATGCAGATGAGCTTAGAGAACCAAATATAGCAAACACGGTCACAATTACAACTGAGGGCGGAAATGGTAGTATTTCCGGTTCTTTACAGATTTTAATTACATTGACGTTAATTGCAATATCACCAATATTGCTGATTATGCTTACGTCATTTACCCGTGTGATAATAGTGCTTCACTTTACGAGGGCGGCACTCAATACAAATACGGCACCACCTAATCAGGTATTAATAGGTTTGGCGCTGTTTTTAACGTTTTTTATTATGGGCCCGGCTATCAATGATATTAATGAAACGGCATACACACCGTATCTGAATGGAGAAATTTCGCAGGAAGAAGCCATAGAAACCGGTATGCAGCCACTAAGGGAATTTATGTATGCACAGACACAGACAAAAGATGTGCAGATGTTTATGGAAATTTCCGGGACAACTTGGGATGGCCAGTTGGATTCCATACCGAATTCTATTTTAATTCCAAGCTTTGTTATCAGTGAACTCAGAACGGCATTTATTATAGGATTCCTTATTTATATACCGTTTTTGGTTATAGATATGGTTGTATCATCGGTACTTATGAGTATGGGTATGATGATGTTACCACCGACTACCATTTCAATGCCGTTTAAGATTTTATTATTTATATTGGCAGATGGTTGGAATCTGGTAATCGGGAATTTGGTACGAACGTTTTATTGATAGGAGGTATGTGTTATGACAGTCGATGACGTCTCGATGATTACACAGGAAGCGTTGTTTTTAATCATAAAAGTTTCAGCGCCTGTTTTGCTTATATCATTGATTATCGGTCTTGTAATCAGTATTTTTCAGACAGTAACCTCTATTCAGGAACAGACTTTAACGTTTGTGCCTAAGATTCTTGGTATTTTTTTGGCAATTATTCTTTTGGGACATTGGATGTTAAATAGTATGATTGAGTATATGGTACAGCTTTGGAGCGATTTTACTATGTATATAAGGTAGCTTATGGTAGATTTATCTTTTTCTTATGATGAACTTTTAACATTTTTATTAATAGTAGTGCGAGTTACCTGTTTTATATATCTGGCACCGTTTTTTAATATGGGCAATACGCCAAACAGAGTAAAAATTGGTTTGGGTCTTTGTGTATCCTATCTGATATATCAGATACTTTTGCCGGTAGAGCCGCTTGTATACAGTAATATTTTAGAATTTTCGGTACTGGTATTAAAAGAGGCGATGGTTGGACTTATTATCGGTTTTGGTGCTAATATCTGTATGTCGGTAGTGAATTTTACGGGTAACATTATTGATATGGAAACAGGTATGGCAATGGCCACATTGTTTGACCCACAGACCAATCAGGAGACATCCATTTCGGGTGTTTTATATCAATATGCTATGAGCCTGATGCTGATTGTCAGCGGGATGTATCAGTATCTTTTAAAAGCGATTGTGGAAACTTATACGCTTATTCCGATAAACGGAGCAATTTTTGATAAAGACCATTTGCTGAATTCCATAACAGCATTTATGGGTAATTATTTGACGATTGGTTTTAGAATTTGTCTGCCTGTATTTTGTGCAATGATTTTGCTGAATGCGATTTTGGGAATTATGGCGAAGGTATCACCGCAGATGAATATGTTTGCCGTAGGTATCCAATTAAAAATGCTGGTGGGACTTGGTATTCTGTTTCTGGCAGTATCAATGCTTCCAGGCGCGGCTGACTTTATATTTACACAGATGAAAGTCATAGTTGTAGACTTCGTGGAGGGTATGACGTGATTTTAAGATATAATCTGCAGTTTTTTGCAAAAGATGGTCCGGGCGGAGAACGTACGGAACCGGCAACCGCCAAAAAATTAAGAGATGCAAGAAAAAAAGGGCAGGTTGCGAAAAGTAAAGAAGTAGCTAACGGAACGTGTTTGTTTGCGTTGTTTCTTATGATGAAAATATGGGTTGGAAATACCGGTAACAGTCTGATGCAGATGTTTCCAACCATTTATAACAGAATTCCTGAATTTTCAAAAAATTATGATGGAGAAATACCTTTTAAAAGTCTTTTGTATGCCTTGCAAATCAGTATCATTCAGATAATACTGATTGCGGCGCCTTTTTTACTGGTTGGCCTGATATTATCGTTTGTGTCGGACTTGATTCAGGTAAAATGGCAGCCTACGGGTGAACCCTTAAAACCGAAATTTAACAAGTTAAATCCAATCAGTGGATTCAAAAGATTTTTCTCCTTAAGTTCTCTGGTGGAACTTTTGAAATCGCTTTTAAAAATAGGAATTATTGCATATGTAAGTTATTCCTATTTGCAGAATAAATGGCAGAATTTATATATTCTTTACGGTATTTCATTAAAACAGGCAATTGGATTAATTGGCGAAATGGTTGCTGACCTCGGCATACGGATTTCCGCAGTTTATATGCTGATAGTTGCCGGAGATTTTATATACCAGAAGTGGAAATTTAAAGAGGACATGAAAATGTCCAAACAGGAAATAAAAGACGAATATAAGAGTGATGAAGGTGATCCGCAGATTAAGGGAAAAATCAGGCAGAAAATGCGAGAAGCTTCTATGCGTCGTATGATGCAGAATATTCCGAAAGCGGATGTTATTATCACAAACCCGACACATTATGCTGTAGCCATTCAGTATGACCCTGAGCAATACGATGCACCTTTTGTAGTTGCCAAGGGGACGGATCATCTGGCACAGCGAATTAAGGAAATCGGACGCGAAAACAAGGTCGAAATTGTAGAAAATAAACCGTTGGCGCGTATGTTATACGCCAATGTAGATATAGGTCAGGTGATTCCGCCGGAGTTGTATCAGGCAGTCGCAGAAGTACTTGCATTTGTATACAACTTAAAGGGAAAAGTTTAAAATTTGAGAGAAGGAGGATGAGAGCATGAAATTTCAAAAAGCCGATGTGGGCGTAGCCGCATATCTTTTAGCGGCGATTGTTATGTTGATTGTTCCGATTCCTTCATTTTTATTAGATATTTTGCTGGCAGTTAATATGTCCTTTTCTTTTGTTATTTTGTTTGTCAGTATGTTTTCAAAAGAAGTATTGGATATGTCTTTTTATCCGACCATTCTTTTGTTCACCACCATTTTCCGAATTGCACTGAACGTATCCAGTACAAGACTTATTTTAAGTACCGGTAATCCGGGTAATGTTGTACAGGTATTCGGTTCCTTCGTAGGTGGAGGCGATTTGGTTATCGGTGTTATTGTTTTTATTATTTTGATTATCATCCAGTTTATGGTTATCAACAAAGGTTCAGAACGTGTGGCTGAAGTAACGGCGCGTTTTACCTTGGATGCTATGCCCGGTAAGCAGATGGCAATTGATGCCGACTTAAATACAGGCGCCATTACAGATGCAGAGGCAAAAAGACGAAGAGATAAGATTCAGGAAGAATCCAGCTTCTTCGGTTCTATGGATGGTGCTGTAAAGTACGTTAAAGGAGATGCAACGGCAGGTCTTATTATTACGGTAGTAAATATCGTAGGTGGTATTGCTATGGGTATGCTTCGTCAGGGTATGGAAATGATGGAAGCCGTAAATACATACACCATTTTGACAATCGGTGACGGCCTGGTATCTCAGATTCCATCACTTTTGATATCCTTATCAACAGGTATTCTTGTAACAAAAGGCTCGAAAGATGCAGATTTTGGTACGGTGCTTGTAAAACAGCTTTTTGGTATTCCGAAGGCTCTTTACTTAGTTGGTGCTACCCTTATTTTATTAGGTATTTTCACACCGCTTCAGTGGTATTTGTTCTGTGGACTTGGCGTAGTATTTATTATTACAGGACGAATTATTGCAAAAACAATCGGCGCAGAAAAAGTGGAAGCAGAGGTGGCGGAAGAAGAAGCTGCTGCTGATGAAATCAGACAACCGGAAAATGTCAACAGTTTGTTGCAGGTTGACCCGATTGAACTGGAATTCGGTTATGGTATTATTCCGCTTGCGGATATTAATCAGGGCGGAGACTTACTAGACCGTGTTGTTATGATTAGAAGACAAATTGCTTTGGAACTGGGTACAATTGTACCGATTATCCGTTTACGTGATAATATTCAGTTGAATCCAAACCAATATATTATTAAAATAAAAGGCATACAGGTCAGTGAAGGAGAAGTCCTTTTTGACCATTATATGGCAATGAATCCGGGATATGTAGAAGAAGAAATTACGGGTATTCCTACTTTTGAACCATCCTTTCATTTACCGGCTCTTTGGATTACGGAAAGCCAGAGAGAAAGGGCGGAAAGTATGGGCTATACCGTAGTTGACCCGCCTTCCATCATTGCAACCCACCTGACGGAAATTATACGTCAGCATATAGCAGAACTTTTGACAAGACAGGATGTACAGCATCTTGTAGACAATATGAAAGAAAGCAATCCTTCCCTTGTGGACGAACTGGTGCCGAAGATGTTAAGTCTCGGCGAAATCCAGAAGGTATTGCAGAATCTGTTAAAAGAAGGCATCTCTATCAGAGACTTGCTTACTGTGTTTGAAACACTGGCGGATTATGCACAGACTACAAGAGATACGGATATTTTAACGGAATATGTAAGACAAAGTTTGAAACGTGCCATTTCCAACAGATATTTTCCGCAGAACGAGACAACCAGTGTTATAACGCTGGACCCGAAACTGGAAAAAGAAATTATGGCAAGTGTAAAACAGACGGAACAGGGCTCATATCTGACATTGGACCCTGATAAAACCAAGGCGATTATGTCAGCTGTGGGCAAGGAATCCCAGAAACTCGAAAACCTTGGAAAGAATGCGATTATCGTAACTTCTCCGATTGTGAGAACATATTTTAAACGCTTGACGGAAGACTATTATAAGGACTTGATTGTTATTTCATATAACGAAATAGAATCCAATGTTGAATTACAATCTGTAGGGATGGTGACAGCCTAATGATTATCAAGAAATTTCAGGGAAAAACAGAAGCCGATGCTACGGAGCAGGCGAAAAAAGAATTGGGACCGAATGTCGTAATTATGAACGTTAAAAATGTGAAAAGAAAAGGTATTTTTGCTCTTTTCAGACCACATATGGTAGAAGTTACGGCGGCGGTGGAGGAAGAAAGTGAAAGAGTGGCATATGCCAAAAAAGAAGAGCCTGTTAAGGCAGAAGAAAGTATTCCTGTACCTGTAAATAAAGCCCAGCCTATTTTTTCGGAAGAAACAATCAGACAGTTTGAATTGTCGGTAGCGGCAAAACCTAAGGAAACGGAAAAAATCGAAAAAGCAGAGGCAAAAGCTATCGAAGAAAAGCTGGATAATTTGCAGAATCTGTTAGAACAAAAGTTCCAGCCAAAGGAAGCGGAAGCTGTTCAGGCAGAACCTGTAACCGATGAAAAAAGCGCGGAATTAATTAAATTTGAAAAATTACTCTACAATAAAATGATTGAAAATGAAGTAAATGAGACGTATGCAAATCAGATTATTGAAGAGATGGAAAAGAACATAAAACCGAATATGCCGTTTGACCAGGCACTGGCGAATATCTATCAGAAGATGATATTAAAATTCGGAAAACCGGAAACAATCACACCGGCAAAGGCGGGACCTAAGGTAGTATTTTTTATCGGACCGACAGGTGTGGGAAAAACCACTACAATTGCCAAGGTTGCTTCCAAATTCAGTGTGGAAGGCAAGAAAAAGGTCGCACTTTTGACGACAGACACCTATCGTATTGCGGCAGCGGAACAGCTTCGTACCTATGCAGATATTCTGGAGGTGCCGTTCAGGGTTATATATACGGTCGAAGAAATTGAAAATGCATTGAGAGATTTTAAAGATTACGATTATATTTTTGTGGATACGGCAGGCCATTCGCACAAAAACGAAACACAGAAAGCCAATATGAACGAATTTATTCATTCTGTGGACGGCAAGGTTGAAAAAGAAGCATATCTTGTATTGAGTGCAACGACAAAGTATCGTGATTTATTAAGTATTGCAGACAGCTATTCGGAAATGACAGACTATAAGTTGATATTTACAAAATTGGATGAAACCATTACTCTGGGTAATTTACTCAACTTAAAGTTATACACAGGTGCACCGTTATCGTATGTTACCTGTGGACAGAACGTTCCGGATGATATAGAACAGTTTAATCCGCAGAAAACCGTAAAAATATTGTTGGGCGGAAAATCTAAGTAGGAGGCGGGTATGGACCAGGCAGAACAGTTAAGAAACATTATCAAAGCTAATAATGCAACGGGTCAGCCTATGGGCAATGTGCAAAAAAGACCATTGGCCAGAGTTATCACTGTAACAAGTGGTAAAGGCGGCGTCGGAAAATCAAATACTGCCATTAATCTCGCTATCCAGTTTAGAAAAATGGGGCAGAAGGTTATTATTTTGGATGCAGACTTCGGTCTTGCAAACATTGAAATTATGTTTGGGGCAGTACCAAAACACAATTTATGTGATTTGATTTATCAGGGGAAAAATATCCGTGAAATTATTACATGGGGACCTATGGACGTAGGATTTATTTCCGGTGGTTCAGGAATTGCGGGAATGTCCAATTTGAGCCGCGAATATCTTGTATATATTATTAAGAATTTAGCGGAGCTGGATGCCATTGCTGATGTGATTATTATTGATACGGGAGCCGGAATTTCAGAGGCGGTTTTGGAGTTTTTGGTTGCCAGCGGTGAAATTTTACTGGTGACGACACCGGAGCCGACCTCCATCACAGACTCGTATTCCCTTTTGAAGGCATTAAACAGACATCCGAGATTTTCAAATGAATATTCTAAGATAAAGGTGATTGCAAACAGAGTAGACAGTGCGGAGGAAGGCAGATTGTTGTATTCCAAACTCAGTATGGTTGTAAGCAGATACTTGAAGTTGCCGTTGGATTTCCTCGGTTCAGTGCCACAGGATAAACAATTATCCAAGGCTGTAATGCAACAGATGCCGGTTTCACTTCAGAATCCGGGAGCCGCATCCAGTATGGCATATCAAAGGATGGCAGAAGTACTTATGAATAAGGAGACAAATCAGACAGTACCCAAAAGAGGAATGGCTGCATTTTTCTCACATATTGTAACAGGTAAAAAATAATCAGGAAGGATAAGCAATATGTTATCGAGAATTATTAAACCCGGTGACCGCATAGAACTCCGTCCGGTCGAAAAAAGCCGAAAACATTCGGATGAACAGACGGCAGTGACAAAATCATATATAAGTCAGGTTCAGAGCATACTCTCCGGTGAACGTATGGAAATCGTTATGCCGATGGAAGGAACAAAACTTGTTTTATTGCCGGTAGATGCGGTGTTCGATATGTATCTGACTACCTTTAGCGGTCTGTATCAGTGTTTTGTAAGGATTATCGACAGATATAAGAGTAACAACGTATATATTCTGGCTGTAGAACTGACTTCCAATCTGCGTAAGTACCAGAGAAGAGAATATTACCGATTCAGCTGCGCTTTAGAAATGAAATCCAGAGAACTGATAGAAGAAGAAGTCAAAGTTGTAGATACCGTGGATGAGTACCTGATTCCGGGACTTCCGTTAAAACAGAGCGTTATTGTGGATATCAGTGGTGGCGGACTACGTTTTTTATCCAATCAGCAATATGCACCGGAAAGCTTGATTTATATCAATTATCGACTGGTGATTAAAGATAAAGTGAAAGATTACAATGTGGTCGGCAAGGTGCTTGCATCGAGACCGAGTGAAAACAGAAAAGGTGTATTTGAGCACCGCGTTCAATATGTCAATATGGGAACGGATGACAGAGAAGAAATTATCAGATATATCTTTGAGGAAGAGCGTAAACATAGAAATAACAAGAAGTAATTTGGACAATTGCCCAAAAAAGTAAGCAAAAAATTGAAAAAATTGGAGAAAAAAATGAAAAAAATACTTATTGTAGATGACTCCGCACTCATGAGAAGAGTATATTATGATATAATTGAAAGCGATAAGAGATTTCAGGTAGAGAATTTTGCAAAAGATGGCGTAGAAGCGTTGGAATTCTTGAAAAAGAAAAAATACGATGCTGTGATTTTGGACGTTAATATGCCTAATATGAATGGTATCCAGTTACTGAAAGAGATGAAAGCAGAAGGCATTGTTGCCAAAGTGATTATGTCCAGTACGGATACGACGCATGGAGCAAAAGTCACGTTAGATGCTTTGGAATTGGGTGCTATCGATTTTATGCATAAACCGGAACGTTCATACCTGTGCAAGAAAGAAGAATTTCATGATGAATTCTTAAAAAAATTGCAGGTGGTATGTGACAGTAAACCGGTTACGGCAGAAGCGAAAGTGCCGGTACAGGAACAGAAAGCGGAAGATAAGGCCATTATCGAATTTGCCAAGAAGCACAAAGGAACAGGTAAAAAGATAATAGCCATAGCCAGTTCCACAGGTGGTCCCAAAGCACTCCAGTCAGTGGTACCTAGAATACCTCAGAATATCAATGCACCGGTATTGATTGTTCAACATATGCCAGTTGGGTTTACGGCGACTTTGGCGGAAAGACTGAATAATATGTCAGAAATTACCGTAAAAGAGGCTGCTGAGGGCGATGAAGTGTTGAACGGTCATGCATATTTGTCAACGGGTGGCAAGCATTTGCATGTGGTTCAGAAGAACGGAAAACATTACATACATTATTCGGACGAACCATCAAGAGAAGGCGTTAAGCCATGTGCGAACTATATGTACGAATCGTTAATTGATTGTGATTATGATGAAGCGGTATGTGTAGTTATGACAGGTATGGGAGCAGATGGTACAGAAGGTATTCAGAATCTTAAAGACAAGAAAAAAATTCATGTAATTACACAAGAAAAAGACACGTGTGCAGTTTATGGAATGCCAAAGAGTGTTGATCAGGCGGGTTTGTCAAATCAGCAGGTGGTATTGGATAAAATAGCACAGGAAGTAATCTTAGCTGTGGGGGTAAGGTAAAATGGATGTAAGTCAATATTTAGAGATTTTCATTGATGAAACAAAAGAACATGTACAGAATTTGAATTCACAGATTTTGGAATTGGAACAGGATCCGGAAAATGCTGATGTTATTAACGAAATTTTCCGTGCGGCTCACTCTTTAAAAGGTATGGCCGGAACTATGGGCTTTAAGAGAATGCAGACATTGACACACGATATGGAAAATGTTTTCTCAGAAGTGCGTAACGGAAGTATCAAAGTGAATGCAAACATTATTGATGTTGTGTTCCAGTGTCTGGATGCTTTGGAAGAATATTTAGCAAATATTCAGGAAAGCGCTGATGAAGGAACAAACGATAATGAGCCTATTATCAAAGAATTGAATAACATCTTAAAAGGCGAAGCAGGCGGAGCGGCAGCACCGGCAGCTGAAGCTAAGAAGGAAGAGAAAAAGGCTGATGCTCCGGCCGGAGAAGACGGAAGAAAATGGCTTTTAATCAACTTAGACTCATCACAGAGCAATGTTATTGTAAATGCAAAGAAACAGGGATTGAATGTATACGGTGTAACTGTTAAAGTGCAGGAATCCTGTATTTTGAAAGCAGCTCGTGCGTTTCTTGTATTCAAAGCATTGGAAGAACTCGGTGAAGTAATCGTATCTAGTCCTTCCGCACAGGATATCGAAGATGAGCGTTTTGAGTTGGATTTCAGTGTAGTTATTATTACAGAAAAGAGTCTTGAGGACGTTATTGCGGCTGCAGAAAATGTATCTGAAATTGAAATGGTACTTGGTGCACCGATTGAAGATTCTGCATTACATCCGGATACACCGATTGAAACAGTACAGACTTCAGCTGTTCAGGTGAAAGAAGTAGAAAAAGCACAGCCTGACAAGAAGGCCGGCGAAAAGAAAGCGGTAGGTAAACCTATCGTAAACAGAACAGTACGTGTAGATATTGAAAAATTAGACGTACTTATGAATCTTGTAAGTGAATTAATTATTGCGAAGAACTCTTTGGTTTCTGCATCAGGTGTTGAAAACAAAGGTCATTCAGCATTTAATGAACATATTGAATATTTGGAAAGCGTTACAACGAACCTCCATGAGTCAGTTATGAAAGTACGAATGGTTCCAATTGAAAGCGTTGTAACAAAATTCCCACGTATGATCCGTGACTTGTCTAAGAAACTTAACAAGAAAATGGAATTATATATGTCAGGTGAAGAAACAGAACTTGACAGAACAGTTGTGGATGAAATCGGCGATCCTCTTATGCATTTACTGCGTAACTCTGCTGACCATGGTTTGGAATCAACAGAAGAACGTATCAAGAGAGGTAAAAACCCTACAGGTTCTATTTTCCTTGATGCATATCAGGATGGTAACAATGTAGTTATCGAGGTTAGAGATGACGGTAACGGTATCAACGTAGAAGGCGTTAAGAAGAAAGCAATCGAAAGAGGTACAATTACAGCTGAACAGGGCGAACAGATGAGTGATAAAGAAATTATCGATTTGTTGTTCCTTCCAAGCTTCTCAACAGCGAAAGAAGTATCCGATATTTCAGGTCGTGGTGTAGGTCTTGACGTTGTTAAATCTAAGATTGAAGCTTTAAGCGGTGAAATTGAAGTTAAGAGTAAACTCGGTGAAGGTAGTTCATGGATTATCAGATTACCTCTTACACTTGCTATTATTCAGGCTTTAATGGTAGATGTTGGTGGAGAAAAATACGCAATTTCTCTTGGTAATATCCAGACAATTGAAGATATTCATCCATCAGAAATTAAGAGTGTACAGTCTAAAGAAGTAATTAATCTTCGTGGAACTGTTATTCCGTTAATCAGATTAAATGAAGTATTAGACATTGAATCTAAGAAATCTCCTGAAGACAATCTTGTAGTTGTTATTGTTAAGAAGGGTGATAAGCTGGCAGGTCTTGTTATTGATGAATTACTTGGTCAGCTTGAAATCGTTATTAAATCACTTGGAAAATACATTAACAAATGTAAGATTATCAGTGGTGCAACTATCCTTGGTGATGGTGAAATCGCATTAATTCTTGATGCAAATGCATTGTTTTAATTGGTAGAAAAGGAGAGAAAACTATGGATGAATTGAGAGCAATTACCAATGAGGAAACAACACAGTATATTGTAATTAAAATCGGTGTTGAACAGTTTGGTATTGATATTAAATATGTAGATAATATTGTGCGTATGCAACATATCACAAGAGTACCGAAGGTGGCTAATTATTTAAAAGGTGTTATCAACCTGCGTGGTGAAGTAATCCCTGTAATGAGCTTGAGACTCAAAATGGAACTGGAAGAGGCTCCTGAAACAAAAACAACCAGAATTATTATTTTAAAATTGGAGCAACACGGTACAATCGGTATTATTGTAGATGAAGTGAAGGAAGTAGTAACTTTAGGTACAAGCCAGATTGAAAAAGTTGCACACGACAACAGAGATGATAGCATCAATTTCCTTACAGGCGTTGGTAAATTTAATAATGAACTTATCTCATTATTAGATTTAAATGCAGTAGCCAGTGAAAAGGAAAATGCGTAGAGTAGAGGAGTTTTATGGGTAATTTAGATTTAAAAAGCGTATCTGCGCAGTATATGGATGTATTAAAAGAAATCGGTAACATTGGGGCGGGCAATGCAACTACTGCATTAGCCTCTATGCTTCAATGCAGAATTGATATGGCTGTTCCGGAAGTGAAATTGATTGAAGTAGATGAGCTGGAGGAAAACCTTGGCGGAAAAGAACGCGTGATGACTGCAATCTTTTTGGAAGTAGAAGGGGATATTACAGGTGATATTATTTTCCTTTTAGAGCATGGCTCCGCAAGCTTCCTCATTTCCAAATTAATGGGTATGGAAGTAAGCAGTGACAATTTTACGGAGATGGAATTGTCATGTATTAAAGAAATCAGCAATATTATTGCAGGTTCTTACTTGAATTCTTTATCCACATTAACGAATTTGAAAATTTATCCGTCTATTCCACATTTACAGATGGATATGGTGGAAACAATTTTACATTCTCCTGTACGTAAACAGAAAACAGAAAATGAGCAGATTTTATTTATCCAGACTGAATTCAAAGACGATATTCAGCTTGGTGGATATTTTGTTATGATACCTGACACAGAATCCTATGGAAAAATTTTAGGTGCATTAGGTATTACTCTGTAACCGAGGGTAAAAAAGGAAGGACAGAGGGGTAAATTATGGAGCGAAAAATGATTCCGCTGACGCTTATGTTAATAGCGGGTGCCATATGTAGCATTGTATGTTTTGTCCAAGGTTATGATGCATTTACAATGTTATTGGTTCTCTTTATTGTATTACTTGTTTTCTATATTATGGGTTGTATTATAAAAAGAGTAATGGAAGCCTTTGAACGTGAAAATGAGGAAAAGAGTAAAGAAGAGGGCGAAGTAATTGAGAAAGAAGCCTCTGACGAAAACGGTGAAGCAACTTCTGACGGGGTGGAGAAAAACTAAGGTAGCTGGAGGCGCAAATGGACGAAACCGGAAGAAAGCGGCTTTGGATGGAATATGCCAAAACCAGAGCCACTGATATAAGGGAAAAACTCATATTGGAATATTCGCCTCTGGTGAAGGTTGTAGCAGGAAGACTCAGTATGTATTTGGGCTACAATGTAGAGTACGATGATTTGGTAGGCTATGGTATATTTGGTCTGATTGATGCCATAGACAAATTTGATCCTACCAAAGAAGTAAAATTTGAAACATATGCCAGTCTTCGTATAAGAGGTTCCATTTTAGACCAGATACGAAAAATGGACTGGATTCCACGTACAATCAGACAGAAGCAGAAGAAAATTGAAACAGCAATAAAAGAAATAGAAGATGAAAAAGGAAGACCGGCCACGGATGATGAAATTGCAGAGAATCTCGGAATTTCATCCGATGAATTTACAGAGTGGCAATGTCAGATGAAGGTTACAAATGTTGTATCCTTAAATGAATTTATGGAACAGGGGGGAAGTGAAGCCCCGCTGGAACATAGCTACTCAAAGTTTGATGGTCCTGAAGAAGTATATGAAAAAGGAGAGCTGAAGGAAGTCTTGATGCAGGCCTTGGAAATGCTTACGGAAAAGGAACAGAAGGTCATTCTTTTGTATTACTATGAAGAATTAACCTTAAAAGAAATAAGCAGAGTACTGGAAGTGTCTGAGTCCAGAATCTCCCAGTTACATACAAAAGCTTTGCAGAAAATGAAGACGAAACTAGGTAGTTATATGGGTATTTTTTCAAACTTATAGGAGGTAAATATGGCGAACGGTTTTTTTCAGTTGATTCATAATGCGCATGGAACAAGTCTTAAAATCGTTCCACCAACAGACGGGGGAGAAATGTTCCCTGTTACGGAATTGTCCGATTACCTTAATGAAAGAAATATCCGATTTGATTTACACAAATTGAACGCAACCTGTCTGGGCTTGAAAGAAAAAGTCGAGATTCCTCTTAATCTTGAGATGGGCTATCGGGAAAGTGAAAAATGCATTGTCACTATCAGTCCTGATAAAATGTCTGCAACTATGAGATTTCATGCGCCGTCCAATGATGGTGAAGTTATGAACAGTACAGAAATTTTGCAGGAACTTAGACATAAAGGCGTGCAATATGGCGTAAAAGAAGACGTTGTGGAACAATTTGTGGAACATAGAGAATACTGTAAAGATATTCTTATTGCAGAAGGAACAGAACCTATACAGGGAACGGATGCAAGTATTGAATACTTTTTCTCAACAGATATCCACGCGAAACCAACACTTTTAGAAGATGGTAGTGTGGATTTCTTTAATTTGAACACAATTAATCACTGTAATAAAGGTGATATGCTTGCCCGGTTGTCACCGGCAGTGCCGGGGCAGAACGGAATGAATGTTACGGGTGAAAATCTTAAGCCGAGAGAAGTGCGCCGAATGATGCTGCACTACGGGCGTAACATCAGTATTTCTGAAGATAAGACCTGTATTTATTCTGAAGTAAACGGTCACGTTGTACTGGTAGAAGAAAAAGTTTTTGTCTCAGATGTTTTAGAACTGGAAAATGTAGATATGTCTACAGGTAATATAGAGTATGAAGGCAGTGTACTGGTAAGAGGAAATGTTTGTTCCAATTTCTCAGTTATCAGTCGCGGAAATATAGAGGTAAGAGGTATTGTGGAAGGCGCATATCTGGAGGCTGATGGTGATATTATTATTGCCAGAGGTATGAATGGTATGGGTAAAGGCGAGCTGAAAGCCGGCGGAAATATTGTCGTTAAGTTTATGGAAAACGTAAATGCCGAAGCACAGGGATATGTGTCGGCAGAAACGATATTGCACAGTCATGTGTCAGCAGGAACCGATGTTACTGTTACAGGTAGAAAAGGATTTATTGCAGGCGGTAGAGTGTGCGCGACACATAGTATTAATGTGAAAACGCTTGGTTCCGCCATGGGAGCGGATACCATTGTGGAAGTTGGGGTAGATCCGGGACTTAAGAATAAATTCCAGCAGTACCAGAAAGATATTGTGGAAGCAAGAAGTGAACTGGATAGAATAGAAGGTGTTATTTCCAGTGCAAAAAAACGTCTTGCGTCACATTCAACATTTACAGAAGAACAGGCAAAATTTATTGCCACTTCCATTTTGCGAAAAGCGGATTTGACAAGAGAAATTGCAACTAAGGAAAAGAAACTGGAAGAAATGCAGGATTTGATGGAAGGCAAAAAGGTTGCCCAGATTATTGTAACAGGCGAAGTTTATCCGGGAACAAAGGTTTGTATTTCCGAAGTTTCGATGGTTGTGAAATCGGTATGTCAGTATTGCCGTTTTGTTAAAGTACGCGGTGATGTAAAACTGGAAGCTATTTGATAAGGCGGTGATAGGATGGCTTTAGGACCAATCGAATTAAATGTTACGGTTACGAGAGTACAGGATTATACTACAATCAAGCATAACGAGGATATGAGGCCGAATATACAACAGATGGATATCAGCCAAAATACAATAAAAGAAGCGAATCACAAGGCTTCCTATGTAGATAAAAAGGACGAAGCAAACAACGAACAGAAAAAACAGGATGCGAAGGAACAGGGAAAAAATAAATATATGGGTGACGGTGGCAAAAATCGCCCGGGAGCAAAAAATCCCAAAGCTGGCACCGTTGTAAAAAAAGAACAGGGCGGTTTTGATTTTAGAATTTAGGAGATTTGAAATGGGTGCAACAGAAATCGTGCTTTTAGTGCTCGGAATCATAGCATTTGTATTAAGCTTTGTAATTCCGGCAAAAAAAGAAAAAATTAGCAAAGAAAGCTTAAAAGACGCAAAAGAAGAAATTCAGAGAATGGTTGATGAAGCAGTGAAGGAAGCCAATAGTAATATTGAAGATAATGTTACTGAAATTTCTGATTACAACGTAGAAAAAGCGGAAAGAGCTATGGAAAGATTGTGTAATGAAAAAATTATGGCAATCAACGAATATTCAAGTACCGTATTGGAATCTATCGATAAAAATCATCAGGAAGTAATGTTTTTATACGATATGCTGAATGCAAAGCATGACACTTTAAAAGAAACAGCAGCAACGGTAGAAAAAACAGTAAAAGAAGTAAAACAGACTGCACAGGATATGGCAGTAGAGATGAAAGAAGTCAGAGAAATCAAAGAGGAAAAAGATGACGAATTACAGATGATTTCTTTGGATAAATTTGTACCGGAAATTGATGAAAAAAGAGAAGAAATTGCTAAAAATAATATCGAGGCAGTGACTGAAATCGGAAACGATGAAAAGCCGGCTGAAGATGTAGTAAAACAGTTAGATGTAATTAAAAGTACAAAAAGCAAAAAAGGTACGTCCAGAAAAAAAGTAGCTAAAACCAAAGATGTAGAGGCTCCGGATTTGAATATTGGTTCTCTTGGAACAAAAAAGGATGGCGGAAGAAACAGCAATGAAAGGATTTTGCAATTACATAATGCGGGAAAATCCAATGTGGCCATTGCCAAGGAACTGGGGCTTGGAATTGGTGAAGTGAAATTAGTAATTGATTTATTTGAAGGAATGTAAATATGAAACTGAAATACTATTTAAGAGGGCTTGGAATCGGGATTGTTGTAACGGTTTTTGTTATGATGGCGGCACTCGGAAACAAACAATCTATGACGGATGAAGAAGTTATGGCAAGAGCCAAGGAACTTGGTATGATTGAAAACTCCGTACTTAAGGATATTGCCGGAAAAGATGATGAAACTACGGCAAGCGATGACAAAGCGGATGAAACTATGGCAAGTGATGGCAAAGATGATGAAACTACGGACAATGATACGCAAACTGATGAAGTTGAAGCCGATGCATCCAATGATGTAACAGAACCTGAAGGTGATGCACCTGATGATGTAACAGAGCCTGAAGATGATAAGCAGGTAACCGATGAATCGGATAAAGGTGAAGAATCAAAGGAAAATGTTGTTTCCATTACTGTAGTCAGCGGTGACAGCTCGTGGACAGTAAGTAAAAGAATGGAAGAGGCAGGTCTTATTGAATCTGCAAAAGATTTTGATACACATTTGTGCAGATACGGATATGATAAAAAAATCAGTGTGGGTACATATGAAATACCGACAACTGCGACCCACGAAGAGATGGCTAAAATATTAACAAAAGAAGATTAGCAAAATATTGATAAAAACTCAAAAATCCCCTTGCAATAGGGGATTTTTTATGATAAAATCTATCCGTTGTGACTATAAAACACGCTTGGCTATTTGTTGCCGGTGCTCATTAACGCTTGAGTTAGCAACAGAGTCTGACGCCATGCGGAAGATTATTTAACTAAACGGAGGTAAAAACATGAGCGTTATTTCAATGAAACAGTTATTAGAAGCAGGTGTTCATTTCGGACATCAGACAAGAAGATGGAATCCTAAAATGGCTCCATACATCTTCACAGAAAGAAACGGTATCCACATCATCGACTTACAGAAATCTGTAGGTAAAGTAGATGAAGCTTACAGAGCAATTTCAGAAGTTGCTCAGGCAGGCGGTACAATCCTTTTCGTTGGTACAAAGAAACAGGCTCAGGATGCTGTTAAAACAGAAGCTGAACGTTGCGGTATGTACTACGTAAGCGAAAGATGGTTAGGTGGTATGCTCACTAACTTCAAAACAATCCAGTCTCGTATTGCAAGATTAAAAGCTATCGAAACAATGGCAGAAGACGGAACATTCGACAGACTTCCTAAAAAAGAAGTTATCGGTCTTAGAAAAGAATGGGAAAAATTGGAAAAGAACCTTGGTGGTATCAAAGAAATGGATAGAATTCCGGATGCTATCTTCGTTGTAGATCCTAAGAAAGAAAGAATTTGTGTTCAGGAAGCTCATTCACTCGGCATTACATTAATCGGTATCGGTGATACAAACTGTGATCCTGAAGAACTTGATTATATCATTCCTGGTAACGATGATGCTATCAGAGCGGTTAAATTAATCGTAGCTAAAATGGCAGATGCAGTTATCGAAGCAAATCAGGGTGAAACAGCAGAAACTATGGAAGACGTAGCAGAAGCTGAAGTAGAAGAAGTTACAGAAGAAGCTTAATTTTACTTGAATATTGGAGGATTAAAAAATGGCTATTACAGCAGCAATGGTAAAAGAATTACGTGATATGACAGGCGCAGGTATGATGGACTGCAAAAAAGCATTGAACGAAACAAATGGTAATATGGATGAAGCCGTTGAATACTTAAGAAAGAACGGTCAGGCAAAAGCTGAAAAGAAAGCAGGCAGAATTGCAGCAGAAGGTCTTTGTAAAGTTATCGTTAAAAATGATACAACAGCAGCAGTTGTTGAAGTTAACTCTGAAACAGACTTCGTTGCTAAAAATGCTGATTTCCAGGCTTATGTTGAAGCAGTTGCTACTCAGGCTGTAGAATCAGACGCAGCAGATATGGATGCATTCCTTGCTGAAAGCTGGAATCTTGACAGCTCAAAAACAGTAAAAGAAGCATTAGTAGAAAAAATTGCTGTTATCGGTGAAAACTTAAGCATCAGAAGATTTGAAAAAGTTGTTGCTTCTAATGGTTGTGTTGTTTCTTATATACACGGCGGCGGTAGAATTGGTGTTATCGTTGAAGCAGATACAGACGTTGTAAACGATGATATCAAAGAAGCTATGACAAACATCGCTATGCAGGTTGCAGCTTTAAATCCAGAATATATAAGCAGAGATGAAATCTCAGCAGATGAACTTGCTAAGATGAGAGAGATTACAATTGATAGTGCTTTAAATGATACATTTTCACTTCCAATGCCAATCTTAAAAGGATTACTTGAAAAGGCAGTTAGTGATAAAGTATGGAGCGATGAAGATATTGCTGTATATGAAGAAAAGAAAGATAATATGAAGTATTTACCAAACTTCCTTTCTAAAGAAGCAAAGGCTTCATTAGCAGAACTTGCATTAGCTGACAAGGCATCAATTGTAGAAAATAAGATTTTTGGTGGTCTTGTTGATGGACGTGTTTCTAAGCAGCTTAAAGAAATCTGCTTGTTAGATCAGACATATGTAAAGGCTGAAGATGGAAAGCAGACAGTAGCGCAGTACGTAGATGTTGTTGCAAAAGCAAACGGCGCTAACTTCTCTATCAAGAAAATTGTTCGTTTTGAAACAGGCGAAGGTATTGCAAAGAAAGAAGAAAACTTTGCAGAAGAAGTTGCAAAGCAGATGGCTGGTAACTAATTGAAAGAAATAGCAACTTCTTCTTAAGAAGCTTGCAAAGCAGATGGCAGGTAACTAAGGTTACCCTGTAATTTCTTGAAAAATGAAAAACAACAACCCGGTGGAAGTTTATTCCTATCCGGGTTTTTTGTTATAGGAGTGGAAGATGAATCTGATTTCATAATTGTTTTTTTGCTTATACCTGTCTTCTCTTGGCTTCAACACCTTCTTTTTTTACATTATGATGCTGATTCTGGTTTTCGGGTTCCTTTTTCTGAGTAATACTGTTAAATTTTTCTTCATTTTTCTTATC
>ERZ1032130.69-NODE-69-length-30886-cov-12.557880_pt1 | contig 30886 bp, 30 predicted proteins | sample MGYA00517879_ERZ1032130 | MGnify/ENA primary metagenome ERZ1032130 (study PRJEB33719, sample SAMN04262597) | wastewater metagenome | biome: rural village; feature: animal feces; material: feces | host: Bos taurus | place: El Salvador | collected 2012-01-31 ...
GCCAAGGCCGGCGGCCTTTTCCCGGGCGGCGGCCCATGCTGCGGCAAATTTCTGTTCCATAGTCAAGACTCCTTGGTGATTTTTCCGGTGATATGCTCCGGGACCAGCTTAAATACCAGCACTTCGTGGCCGTATTTATCGATCTCCTCCTGGATGTAGGCAGCATCGGCGGTGTACTTATTGCTCAGCTGCCGGGTCAGTTCGATGGCGGCGGCATGGTCCTGCACAAATTCCACCTTGCCGAAGACAATGACGCTGCGGATATGCGGTGCCCAGTCGCCGTCCTTGCGATGGCCTTCGTCCATGACGCAGAAGGAGGCTTTGGGACAGGCGCGCAGGGCATCCACCTTATGGCCGGTGGGACCGCTGTGGAAGTACAGACAGCCGTCGGCTGCATTGTACCAGTGGTCGATGGGCAGGCCGTAGGGGTAGCCGTCATCGCCAAGGAGGGACAGCACCCCACGGGGTGCGGATTGCAGGAGGGCAATGCTTTCCCCCGTGGAAAGCTGCTGCTTTTTTCTTACGAGTTCTCTGAACATTCGGTATAAACCTTTCCGTATTGGATTTGGGGATGGGCGCTTTGCAGATGCTCCATCAGGGCTTCCGCGTCCTTTTTCACATCGTCACCGATATGGAGCACCAGTTCGCTGCCGTCGGAAAGCACCAGAACCAGCCATTCAATGACAAAGTTTCTGCCGCCGCAGCACAGTCTGCCGAAGACCTGTTCTACCCGGCGGTAGATGCGCCGGAGGTCCGTCAGGGGAATGCTGTACCACCGGAAGCCGGATTTCCAGAACAGGTGGCTGCTGCCCACGCGGATTTTGCCGAAAGCCGGTGCGGCGGAAAAGTCACTGTCCGCAGCGGTGCCCTTGGTGTACAGATACTGTTTGTAGTTTGCCATAAGATACGCCTCCTTTTTTAAGTAATATCAGGATAGCATATTTCGGCGGACGTTACTGTGATGATATCACATAGGAGAAAAAAGCGCAAGGCTTTGACCAATGGCGGAGCAAATCCTGACAAAGGGGCATTTGCTGTGCAATGGCGCGGGAGCGCCACTTGCCTCCCTCTTTGAGGGAGGTGGCAAAAATCTATGATTTTTGACGGAGGGAGTGTCCTATCATAAGCAGGACACTCCCCCAGTCACGCCTGTCGGCGTGCCAGCCCCCTCAAAGAGGGGGCCGAGGTTCCCTCCTACTGCTCGATAAATTATGATTTACGAAAAAAGGCGGGGAATCTTCCCCGCCTTGTGTATTTACGTTTTCTTTACGAACTTTTCCCGGCAGCGGGGGCAGGTGATGGCGATTTTGCCTTTGCCCCGGGGGACCCGGACCATCTGGCGGCACTTGGGGCAGTCGAAATAGCGGTGCTGCCGGTCCTTCATCCGGCCGAAAACCTGCAGGAACTTCCGGTTTTCCTGATAGCGTTTATAGGTGTTCCGGGACAGCATCCGGAAAATGGCCCAGAACATCATGCCATAGCTGAGAAAGAACAGAACCAGATTCACAGAGGAGGACCGGAAGAACACAGACAGCAGGCTGGCAGCCAGACCCACGCAGAGGATAGCCGTATTCAGTTTGTCGGTGCCGTAGCGGCCCGTCATAAAATTGCGCAGTCCCATGGAAAGCCGGGCAGTGAACTGCCGGAACCAACTGCTGAATCCGTTCATACGCATCACCTTTGGGAAAAATGTTTTTCTTTATTATATTGCAAAAATAGATGATTGCAACAGGGTGACCAGAAAATTAACGGATTGTTTAAGATTTCTTTAAGCAATATTCTCCTCTTGGCGAATGGCACGAAATGTGGTATACTGTGTCGAAAGTATTCGTAAAAAGGAGGCGAAGAAATATGGGAATCGTAGATGTTATGGAGGAACTGGGGATTTCCCGGCAGGAAAACGTCCCGGAACCTTCTCAGGAGCTGGCTCTGGTGCCGGTGCGGCAGGAAACGGAACTGGTGCCGGTGCAGCAGGAGACAGAACTGGGGCAGATGCTGACAGAATTGAAAAAGCCCCGTAAAAAGATGCGCCCGGAGCTGGTGATGGCCCTCATAGCAGGTGCAGCGGCTCTTTTGCTGCTGGTGACGGTGGTGCTGTGCATGCCCTATTTCAGCGCCCCTTCTCAGAAAGAAGAGGTGGACCCGGATGTGCTGAAGCACCAGTCTGAGTGGGAGCCTCTGCAGGTCACGGAAAGGGCGGAGGAAGAAACCCTTCCCACCGAGGAAACGGAGCCTACCCTTGCCACCATCCCCCCGGACCCCAATATTTACGGTCCCTATGATTTTCAATACAGCCGCCATAACTATCTGAAGCTCCAGAACGGCGAAAGCTATGCCGGTGTGGATGTATCCGCCTTTCAGGGGGATATCCAGTGGAGCAAGGTCAAAAATTCCGGCATTGATTTTGCCATGATCCGTCTGGGCTACCGGGGCTATGAAAGCGGAAAGCTGGTGAAGGACGAATATGCCGAAGCCAATCTGGAGGGGGCCCTGGATGCGGGCCTGAAAATCGGCGCCTACTTCTTCTCCCAGGCCCTGACGATTAACGAGGTGGATCAGGAGATCGAGTTCATGCTGGAAATTCTGGGGGAGCGGTATCTGGAAATGCCCATCGTGCTGGACTGGGAAATTCCTGCGGATACCGCCCGGACGAAAGATATGGATGCCCGGACCCTGACGGACCTGCAGCGGCATTTCTGCGGTGTCATGCGGGACAAGGGCTACAAGCCCATGGTGTATTTCAACTGGCACCAGTCGGAGCATCTTTATTACTTAAGTGAGCTGGAAGACTACCCCTTCTGGCTGGCCCTCTATCAGGACCGCATGACCTACCCCTGGCAGGTGGATATGTGGCAGTATTCCTGCACCGGCACCGTCCCCGGCATCGACGGAGCGGTGGACCTGAATGTGTATATGCCGTGAGGCTTTAACAGAAATGATGTAGGGGGCGGCGTCCACGACGCCCCGACCGAAAATCCGGCCTCGATGGGCGAATTTTCGAAAGAATGCTTCTTGGAAAGACCTCTGTTCCATCAAGGTGCGTGATCCTTCCGGGGCGTCCGGGAGGCCGCCCCCTACATACTGTTTTGCTACCAATTTTCCTTTGAACGTGTTGCAATCGGTTTGCTTCCGTGGTATAATGTTTGCAAGGAATTACAGAAAAAAGGAGCGGAATCATTATGAGCAAGCTTTCTCCCGAAGATATCAAGCGGGTCAAGGGCCTGGGCTGTCTGCAGGACAAGCGGTATGACGATGTGTTCAATGTCCGTGTCATCACCCGCAACGGCCGCATTACCACCGACGAGGTCCGCAGCATCGCAGAAGCCGCCGACAAATTTGGCTCCGGCAAGGTGAGCATGACCTCCCGTCTGACCATCGAGGTGCAGGGCGTTAAGTACGAAAATATCGAGCCCATGATCGCCTTCCTCCAGGAACGTGGCCTGGACTGCGGCGGCACCGGTGCCAAGGTCCGTCCTGTGGTGTCCTGCAAGGGTACGACCTGCCAGTACGGTCTCATCGATACCTTCTCCCTCAGCGAGAAGATCCACGAAACGTTTTATGTAGGCTACCGCGGCGTGGCTCTGCCCCACAAGTTCAAGATCGCCGTAGGCGGCTGCCCCAACAACTGCGTCAAGCCGGAGCTGAATGACCTCAGCGTCATTGGTCAGCGCTATCCCACAGTGGACGTGGAAAAGTGCCGCGGCTGCAAGAAGTGCCAGGTGGAGCTGGCCTGCCCCATCAAGATCGCAAAAGTGGTGGAGGGTAAGATGGTCATCGACCCCGAAGCGTGCAACCACTGCGGCCGCTGCAAAAATAAGTGCCTCTTTGATGCCATTACCTACACCGACGGCTACAAGGTCTCCATCGGCGGCCGCTGGGGCAAGAAGACTGCCACCGCCCAGCCCCTGAACTATGTCTTCACCACCGAAGAGGAAGTCCTCGCCATGGTGGAGAAGGTCATCTGCTTCTTCCGGGACGAGGGCATCGCCGGGGAACGCTTCGCCGATACCATCAACCGCCTTGGCTTTGATTATGTGGAAGCCAAGCTTCTGAACAAGTAAACAACGATCTGCCATACCGCAAAAGAGCGGTTTAAAGGCCTTAAAACGATCCCCATGGAAAACCGCCATGGGGATCGTCTGTTTTTTTAGAAAAAGTTGTAGGGGAGGGTTTTAACCCTCCCGGGCATTTTGCAATGCAAAATGCTATCGCCGCAGGCGATGGTTTCCTTATTTCCCTTTGGGAAATCCCAAATTGCACAGCAATTTGGGCGGGAGGGTCAAGCCCCTCCCCTACAAACAGATATCAGGAGGATAATGATATGAAGTCTCGGATTTTCTCGATTTTTCTCGTTTTTTTCTTTTTGACCGGCTGTGCCCATGGGCAATCCAGCGGGGAAGCCGCTTTTTCCAGCTTTCAGGATGCCCTTGGCAGGACTGTAAAGGTGCAGGAGCCCAAACGGGTAGCCTGTTTGCTGGGCAGCTTTGCCCAGGTGTGGCAGCTGGCGGGGGGCGAGGTCATTGCCACGGCAGACGATGCCTGGGATGACCTGGGGCTGGAACTGCCGGAGGACTGCGTAAACCTCGGCAACACCAAGGAACTGTCTCTGGAACTGCTGCTTGCTTCCCAGCCGGATTTCATCATGGCCTCTGCCAACACCCGGCAGAATCTGGAATGGATGGAAACCCTGGATGCCACCGGCATTCCCACGGCCTATTTCGATGTGTCGGATTTTGAAGATTACTTCCGCCTGCTGGACCTGTGCACCGGCATCACCGGCAGACGGGACCTGTTTGAGAAATACGGCGTGGAGGTCCAAAAACAGATCAGCGCTGTGCTGGAACAGGCGGAAACCCGGGGCACCGCCCCATCCGTGCTGTGCATGCGGGCCTCGGCTTCCTCGGTGACGGTGAAAAACAGCGAGGATAACGTCCTTGGAGAAATGCTGAAAAGCCTGGGTTGTCATAACATCGCGGATTCCGATACATCCCTGCTGGAAAATTTAAGCATGGAGCGGATTCTGGAAGCGGACCCGGACTACATCTTCCTTGTCCAGCGGGGCGACGATGCGGAGGGTATGAAGGCCTATGTGGAAACGATGATGGCGGAAAATCCCGCCTGGCAGCAGCTGACCGCGGTGAAAGAAGGGCGGCTGTACTTCATGGACAAGAATCTGTACAACCTGAAACCCAACCACCGCTGGGGCGAAGCCTATGAAAAGCTGGAGGAAATTTTGGAGAATGGATAAGAGAAAGAAAAATATGTCATTGCGAGGAGGGCGAAGCCCGACGTGGCAATCCCCTGAAGTTTCTGGACTCCCGGAGGAGGTTACGACACCAGCCTGCGGATTGGTTCGCAATGACAGCCGTTTTCGCCGGCTCGGCACCGGATGTGCCCTGATGGTGTTATCCGCCCTCCTGAGCCTGCGCTTTGGCGCGGCTTCCCTTTCCGGGGGCATGGGGGGCTTCATCTTCTGGTATGTCCGTCTGCCGAGAACGGCGGCCTGCCTGCTGTCCGGTGCGGCGCTGGCGGTATCCGGCGCGGTGATTCAGGGGGTCCTCCACAATAAACTGGCCTCTCCCAGCATCATCGGTGTGAACGCCGGGGCGGGACTGGCGGTGACGGTGTGCTGCGCCACGGGCGCTCTGTCGGGCTGGGCCGTGGCGGGATCGGCGTTTTTGGGCGCCATGGTCTGTGTGCTGGTCATCGTCTTTGTGGCAGAAAAGGCGGGCGCCTCCCGAACCACGGTGATTTTAGGCGGCGTGGCAGTGAATGCCTTCCTCAATGCCCTGTCTGAGGCCATCACCACCCTGCTCCCGGAAGCGGGAATGCTGACGGGAGATTTCCGGGTGGGCGGCTTCGGCAGCGTGTCCCATGTGCGCCTGATCCCGGCGGGGGTGCTGATTCTGCTGGCACTTCTGGCGGTGCTGCTGCTGCGAAACGAACTGGATGTGCTGGCGTTGGGGGAGGAAACCGCCCAAAGTCTTGGGCTGGCGGTGAAGCCTCTGCGGACAGCGCTGCTGGTGCTTTCTGCCATGCTGGCAGGCAGCGCCGTGAGCTTTGCAGGACTTTTGGGCTTCGTGGGTCTGATCGTGCCCCATGCCATGCGGAAGATCGTGGGAGGGGAGAACCGGTATTTGCTGCCCATGTGCGCTCTGGGAGGTGCCGCCTTTGTGACACTGTGCGACACGGCGGCGAGGGTGATTTTCGCGCCCTATGAGCTGCCGGTGGGCATTTTGCTGTCGGTGCTGGGTGGCCCCTTCTTCCTGCTGCTCCTGCTGAAACGAAAAGGGGGTCGAAGCGATGCTTGAAATCAAACATCTTACCGCAGGCTACGGCGGAAAGAACGTACTGCAAAATCTCTCCTTCACCATTCCCGCCGGGAAGGTAACGGCGGTGGTGGGCCCCAACGGCTGCGGAAAATCCACCCTCTTAAAAGTGCTGGCGGGAATCCTGCCGGGACAGGGGGAGTTACAGCTGCAGGGCCAGAATCTGAACCGCCTGTCCTCCCGGCAGCGGGCACAGAAAATTGCCTATCTGCCCCAGAACCGCCCGGTGCCGGAGATCACCGCCGGACGGCTGGTGCTCCACGGACGGTTCCCTTATTTAAGCTATCCCCGGCGGTACCGCCGGGAGGACAATGCCGCTGCAGAAGCGGCCATGGCCCGGCTGGGGATTCTGGATTTGAAGGACCGGGAACTGACCTCCCTTTCGGGGGGACAGCGGCAGAAGGTCTATCTTGCCATGGTGCTGGCCCAGGAAACAGCGGTGGTGCTGCTGGACGAACCCAACACCTATCTGGACATTGCCCACCAGCTGCAGCTGATGACCCTTGCCAGGCTGCTGGCAGCTGAGGGGAAAGCGGTGGTGCTGGTGCTCCATGATCTTGCCATGGCGCTGGAAACTGCCGACCATCTGGCAGTGATGGAGAACGGCACCCTCCTCTGTCAGGGCGATGCCGAAACCGTCTTCGCCTCCGGCGCCCTCCGGCAGGCCTTCGGCGTGGCAGTAAACCGCATCCAGACCATGGACGGCTGGCGGTATTATTATGGAGAAGCAATGCATTAAAGGGAAATATGAAAAAAGAGAGAGGTCAAAAGACCTCTCTCTTTTTTGGTGCCGTTGACGGGACTCGAACCCGTACAGTGTCGCCACCGGGGGATTTTAAGTCCCCTGTGTCTACCGATTCCACCACAACGGCGGCTTTGTTTATAGTAGCACAGTTTTCGTTTTCCGTCAAGTGCTTACAGCTGGTCCAGATTCAGGGTGAAGGCACCCAGGCAGTTGTCCAGGAACCAGTCCAGCTCCGGCCGGGCCATGGCTTTCATGGAATCCCAGGTCTGCTTGGCGGCGGTATCAAATTCGGTGTTGCCGGCCTTCTGTTCTTCCAGGCACTTGATGTGGGCGGAGAGCTTGTCCGCAGCCTTGACGAAGGGCAGCAGTTCCTCCTCATCCTCCAGCACATAATGGGCATAGCTCTGCCGCAGCTGGGCAGGCAGCATATCCAGAAGCCGGTTTCCGGCTACCCATTCCACCTGCTTGTAGGCCTGCTTGATCTCGGGATTGTAATACTTGATGGGGGTGGGCAGGTCGCCGGTGAGAATCTCGGAGGCATCGTGGTACAGGGCGGCCACGGCGCACTTATCCGGGTCCGGGGTAGGAAGCCCCAGAATATCCCGGCGGATCAGGGCCAGGGCGTGGGCCAGAACTGCTGTCATATGGCTGTGCTCGGAAATGTTTTCAGAAAAGGTATTGCGCATCAGACCCCACCGGGTAATATAGCGCATCCGCCCCATGAGGGCGTAAAATTCATTGGCCATATCGATTCCTTTCAGGTTACGTTGTAGGGGAGGGGCTTATTATCGTATGATTGCCACCGGCAATCATGATATTTTGGGATTCGCTGCGCGGAGCACCACCCTCCCGCCCAAATTGCATTGCAATTTGGGATTTTCCGAAGGAAAATAATTTTGTATCACCTGCGGTGATATCATTTTGTGAAGCAAAATGACCGGGAGGGTCAAGACCCTCCCCTACGAATTATGGAAGAAAGTTCGATGCAACGGAGCAGTTCTTCCGCCTTTTCGCAGAAAATAGTGGCATCGGGCAGATCTTCTTTATCCCGGAAGCCCCAGAGGACGCTGATACAGGGGAAGCCTGCGTTTTTGGCGGTCAGCACATCCACCTCGCTGTCGCCTACATAGATGCAGTTATCTGCGCCGATGGTTTTCATAGCTTTGAAAAGCATATTGGGGGCAGGCTTGCGGGGGCAGTCCGGAGTTTCGCCCAGAGCGTAGATGCCGGGGAAATGCTCTGCGCAGAGGGCTTTTACGGCGGCATCGGGCTTGTTGGACACGATGGCGAGGGGGTATTTTTCCTGCAGTTGCTTAAGAACCGCCAAAATTCCCGGGTAGGGCCGGGTTTTGATCTGGCAGTGGTCTGTATAGTAGGGCTTGTAGGTGTCCAGCACAGCCTGAATCTGTTCCGGGGCTGTTCCCTCCGGGCAGGAAAGCCGCATCTGGTTGTAAGCGCCGTTGCCCACAAAGCGCCGCAGCTCGGGAAGGGTCCGCCCGGGATAGCCGTGGACCTTTAGCGCATAGTTGGTGGCAGCCAGCAGGTCTTCCAGGGTGTCCAGCAGGGTGCCGTCCAGATCAAATAAGATGCCGGTTTTCATCTCAGCACCCCCGGTTCTTCAGAACCCGGATATCCTCGCCCACGAAGGTCAGCCGCTGGAAGCTGCCGTGGAGCCGGGAAGCAATCTGGGGAGTATAACGGCGGCTCATTTCGTCTACATTTAAGTTGGTGGAGATCACCATGGGCTTGCCTGCCAGAATGCGGTCGTTTAATAAGGTATAGAGGGCGGCAGTGACGAACTGTCCCGGCATCTCCGTGCCCAGATCGTCGATGATCAGCAGATCGCAGTCGTTGAATTTTGCTGCTTCCCGCTTATTTTCCTCACTGGGGCTGAATTTTGCCGCTTCCAGCTTGGAGAACAGGTGGCCCGCTGTTTCGTAGACCACGCTGTAGCCCCGGTCGGCTACCATCCGGGCAATGCAGGCAGACAGGAAGGTCTTGCCCAGGCCCGTACCGCCCACAAACAGCAGATTTCCCGCGCTGGGGGCGAAGGTGGCTGCGTAGGTGCGGCAGATCTTGAAGTTTCGTTCCATAATGGCCCGGGGGCTGGCACCGTACTTGGGGTCTATACGGTCGGGATAGTAATCCAGATTAAACTGGCTGAAGGTATCCCGGGAGCCGGAAAGGATGGAGACCTCCTTCTTCTGCTCCTGACGGCACAGCTCCCGCAGACACTCGCACATGGTAGAGCCAATGTAGCCGCTGCCGCCGCAGTTGTCGCAGATGGGGCTGTCGTCCAGATAGCCTGCCTCGAAGTTTTCCATGGCCAGAATGGCCCGCTCCTGCTGCAGCTCCAGATTCTGGAGGCGCACCTGCTCCATCAGCTCCCGGCCGTCGCTGCCCTGCAGAAAGGCTGCCTGGGCTGCCTGGGCCATGGTGCGCCGCAGGAGATAGTCGATCTCCCGGATGCGGGGGACCCTGGCATAAGCCTGGGCCAGGTGCTGACGGTTTTCGGATTCCCGTTCTTCCTTTGCTTCGGCCAGACGGGCCCGTGCCCGCTTGACCACTTCTGCACTGTATGCCATGGCTTACCCCTCCCGCAATACTCTCTGAATGGCTTCCAGTTCCGCTGCGCCCAGCTCGCCGGAGGCACCTCTGGGGATGCCGCCCTTGTGGTCGCCGCTGCGGACCTCTTCCGCGGTGTGCAGGCCCTGCTCGCTCCACCGCTGCAAAATCTTGTTCATATAGGCCCAGTTCAATCCGCCGGTGTTCAGGCAGGTCCGTTCGTAGGCCATGGCGATGAGATCGTCCTCCAGCCCCATGTCCAGCCAGCTCTGGGCGTAGCGCTCCTCGGCGGCGGTAAGGCTGCGGCCCCGGATCTGCAGGGTCTTCATCAGACGGCCCATCCGGGAATTGCGGATGTTCTGGGCCTGAATAAAGGCCACTGCCTCTTCCACGGAATCGATGCCCCGCTCGGCCCAGGCGTAGGCCTCCTTCTCGATGGTCCGCAGGGAGGGCAGACGCAGCTTGCCCTGCTGCCGGGAGCGCTCCTTGCAGTAGGACACCAGCATGGCGATCACTTCCGGGGGCATGCCCAGATACCGGGTAAAGCCCAGGATGATCTTCAGTTCGTCGGCGGTCAGGGAGCCTTTTCCCAGCAGGTTCAGGATCTCGCCGTACAGCGCCCGGAAGGACCAGTCGGTGTCCAGGGCATCCCGGACATCCTGTTCGGTGTAGCTGGGGCGCTCACCGGGGGCGATATGGCTGGGACGGTCATCGTGGATCAGACCCAGCTGCCGCAAGGTGGCGGCGGCGCACTGAAACCGGGAAGGGTTCATTTTCAGGTCGGCTTCGGCATTTTCCGGCCGGTTGCCGCCGGATATGTAAAGGTAGAGCAGAGCGGCATCGGGGCTGGCTGCGCTGAGCAGCTTGCGCATGTCGTTCTGGGAGATGGCTGTGGCTTGAGTCGTCATGGGGCATTTCCTCACAAATTTCGCTGGTTACAGACATTATAGCATAGCTTTCGCCCCGGGACAACGGTCCGGAAGGAGAGAATTTCACCCAAAAAGCAGCCAAGTTTTTGTAATACCACAGGATATTGTGGGTGGAGGAGAAAATTTCAACGATTTCTTGCTCTGTCCGCGGCAGAAAGCGGGAGTTGCGGCTATCGGCATGTTCGCCAATTATGCACGCTTGTCCACCCTGGAATTGCACAAAAGTTAGAAAAAATACAATTTTGTTGCAAACCAACAATTATGTGCTATATTGTATGTGTGAAATTACATTTTCCGGGAGGTTGCTATGAGCCGACAGATCGCCATTGATGAATACGCCCAGGCCCTTCGTCAGGGTCAGAAGGAATACCGGGAGCTGCTGATGGCAGGAAAACCTGCCCACCCGGCAGTCCTGGATGAGATCCTTGCCGATAACCTCACGGAAACTGTGGTGGACATCGGCACCCTGGAGATCCCCGCGGAGCGGATCGTGGGAACCAAGTCCGCAGGCCGCATAACCGCCTTTACCGCCAGCTTCCGGCCCCTGCTGGAACCCAAAAGTGAATTTGCCGCCAAGTGGATCAGCCTCTGCGCTGCCCACCTGGGAGATACCGGTATTACCGATCCCATCGCCTGCTACGAATACTTAGGCAACTTCTATGTGCAGGAGGGCAACAAGCGGGTCAGTGTCCTGCGGCATTTTGATGCGCCCTGCATCCCGGGTACCGTCAAGCGCATTATGCCGCCCCGGTCTGATGATCCCCGGATCAAGGCTTATTATGAATTTGTGGAGTTCTACAAAGCCTCCCAGCTATACATCCTCCAGTTCCGCCGCCCCGGCGACTATGCCAGACTCTTAAGCTATATGGGCAAGAAAAACGGTGAAGTCTGGACCGAGGAGGAACGGCGCGCCTTCAATGCTTACTATCACTATTTCCTGGATGCCTTCCATTCCCTGAATCTTTTGGACGATGTGCTTCCCGAGGAAGCCCTGCTTCTATGGCTGAAGCTGTATCCCTTCCAGGAGCTGGGCCGTCTGACCGCTGCCCAGCTGAAAAAGAGCCTTCTTGCCATCCGGGAGGATGTTATTGCCTCCGCCAAAAAGGAGGATTCCGTCAAGGTCCAGACCAAGGCCGAGGATGAGGGAAAGAGCAGCCTGGTCAGCCGCATCGTGTCTGTGCTGGATACACTGGACGTGGCCTTTGTCCACCAGCTGGAGCCCTCCCAAAGTGCCTGGGTCATGGGCCATGAGGAGGGACGGCAGTACATCGAGGAGGTTTTCGGTGACCGCATCCGGGTCCGCAGCTATTACGGTGCCAACACTTCGGAAAAGGCGGAAGAACTCATCGAGCAGGCTGTTGCCGACGGTGCCGAAGTGGTCTTTACCACGGCACCTCCCCTGAGCCGCGCCACCCTGAAAGCGGCGGTGAAATATCCGAAGATACGCTTCCTGAACTGCTCCGTGGACCAGCCCTATTCCTCCATCCGTACCTATTACGGACGAATTTACGAATCGAAATTCATCACCGGCGCCATTGCCGGTGCCATGGCCCAGAATGACCGCATCGGCTATATCGCTTCCTATCCCATTTTCGGTGTGACGGCATCCATTAACGCTTTTGCGTTAGGCGCCCAGCTGACCAATCCCCGGGCCCAGATCGAGCTGCGGTGGTCCTGCTGTGAGGGCACCCCTCAGGCGGACTTCTTCGCCGACGGCATCCGGGTGGTCTCCAACCGCAATGCCCCCACCCAGTCGAAAATGTATCTGGATTTCTGCAACTACGGCACCTACCTCATGGAGGACCGGGGCGATCTTGTCCCCCTGGGAACCCCCATCTGGGTCTGGGGCAAGTTCTATGAATTTGTTATCCGCGCCATCCTCTCCGGCGGCTGGAAGCGGGAGAAAGGCGTGTCCACGGCCCTGAACTACTGGCTGGGCATGGACAGCGGCGTCATTGGCGTGAATCTGTCTGACAAGCTGCCGGAAGGTGTCCGCCAGATGGCGAAGCTTTTGCAGAAGGGCCTTGCCGACAGTACCCTGGACCCCTTCCTGCGGCGCATCGTAGCCCAGGACGGTACCGTGAAAAACGATGGCACCCATGTCTTTACCCCCGGCGAACTGCTGAAAATGGACTGGCTGTGCAGCAATGTGGTGGGTTCCATCCCGCCCTTTGAGGAGATCCTTCCCGTTTCCCAGAACATGGTCCGGGAGCTGGGTCTTTACCGTGATTCTATCCCCGCAGAGAAGGAGAGCAAGCCCCATGAAGATCTTGACCATCTCCGATGAGGAAAGCCCCGCCCTGTGGGACCACTATATGCCCGGACGGCTGGATGGATATGATCTCATCATCTCCTGCGGCGACTTAAATTCCCGGTACTTAAGCTTTCTGGTGACCATGGCAAAGTGCCCGGTGCTGTATGTCCACGGCAACCATGACACCGGCTATCTGGACCGTCCCCCGGAGGGCTGCGACTGCATCGACGGCCACATCGTCACCTATAATGGGGTCCGCATTCTGGGCCTGGGAGGCTGCCGGAAGTATCATCCCGGACGCCACCAGTACACGGATAAGCAGATGCGTCTGCGGATCGCCAAGCTTCGCTGGCAGCTGTGGCGGCTGAAGGGTGTGGACATCGTGGTGACCCATGCTGCCCCGGAAGGTCTTGGCGATGACGAAGACCGGGCCCATTGGGGCTTCCCCTGCCTGCGGGAGCTGATCGAAAAATACAAGCCTGCCTATCTGGTTCACGGACATGTCCACATGTCCTACGGCCACCACGTCCCCCGGGAGATCGACCACAATGGCACCAGGGTCATCAACGCCTTTGAACGCTATACCATCGAGATCCCTGACCGGGAAGTGAAAGTGAAGCACCTGAATCAGGTCATCTATAAAACCAGAGTGAAGGAAGCGGATGACGAATATTTCATGCTGTTAAAATAAAAAAGAACGCACTGCCATATTTCCCAAACGAAAGAGGGGAACACTATGTTTACCGGCTTTACTCCCGAGGCCATTGACTTCCTCTGGGGCATTCGCATGAACAACAACCGGGAATGGTTCCAGGCCAATAAGAAGCAGTATGTTTCTCAGGTCTACGAGCCTATGAAGGCTCTGGGCCAGGAGCTGTATCAGCCCTTTCTGGACCGGCCCGGCAATCTGCTGAAGGTCAGCCGCATTTACCGGGATGCCCGGATGCATCCCCCGGAGCCTTATAAGGAAAGCCTGTGGATCTGTATCCGGCAGGATGTGGAGTGGTGGGCAGAAAATCCCTGCCTGTACTTTGAAATTAACCCCGAAGGGGTCCACTACGGTTTCTTTATCTGGAAAATGCGGACCTCCGCCATGGAGGCCTTCCGAAAACACATCACCGCCTATCCGGATGCGTTTCTGAATCTCATCAAGACCACGGAGGAAGCGGTGGGACAGCCTATTACGGCGGAGCTGTACAAACGGCCCAAGCCTACGGACAACCCGGCTTTGGAGCCCTATTTCGCCTGGAAAGGCCAGATCGCCTGCACCCGCGCCATCGCCCCCGGCGACGGAATGTTCGGACCGGAACTGAAAGACGAGGTGCTGGACTTTTTCCAGAAGCTGATCCCCCTGTACGAATATTTCAACCAGTTTAAGGTATAAAAGCCTTCCCCCGGGGGGAAGGTGGCTCGCCGTAGGCGAGACGGATGAGGGGTGGCGTGCAGTTTCAACTACGGAGCAGGTCTGAAACATCGTACGAATTGTAACGTTACTGCCCGCATTCCTCATCAGTCAAAAATCAAAGATTTTTGCCAGCTTCCCCCCGGGGGAAGCCAAGGGCGCTCCCGCGCCATTTGTTCTATTACACCCAACTTTCAAGGAGAGATAAGATTATGAAGAACACCATTTTTACCGGCATGGCTACGGCCATTGTCACCCCCATGACCAGGGATGGCATTGACTATGAGGCACTGGGCCGCTTTATTGAGTTCCAGATCGAAAACGGCATCAACGCCCTCGTGGTCATGGGCACCACCGGCGAGAACGCCACCATCGAGCCCGAGGACCAGAAGGAAGTTATCCGCTTCACCGTGGAAAAGGTGGCAAAGCGGGTCCCCGTCATTGCCGGTACCGGCACCAACAATACCGACCACGTTCTGCACAACACCAGAAACGCCTGCAAGGTGGGCGCGGATGCCGTCCTTGTGGTTACTCCCTACTATAATAAGGCCACTCAGAACGGCCTGTACAAGCACTTTACCATGATCGCCGACGCTTCCACCGTTCCCGTGATCCTGTACAATGTTCCCGGCAGAACCGGCTGCAACCTGCTGCCCAAGACCGTGGCACGGCTTGCCGAGCATCCCAATATCGTGGGTGTCAAGGAAGCCACCGGCAACATGGCCCAGATGGTGGAGATCATGCACCTGTGCGGCGACAAGATCGACGTTTACTCCGGCGAGGATGCTCTGACGGTGGCCATGATGGCCATGGGCGGTGCCGGCACCATCTCCGTGCTGTCCAATGTAGCCCCCAAGGAAGCGGTCGCCATGACCGATGCCTGCAAGGCCGGCGACTACAAGACCGCTGCCAGGATGCAGTGCGACCTGCTCCCCCTGATCAACGCGTGCTTCAGTGAGGTCAATCCCATCCCCGCCAAGGCTGCCGTGTCTGCCATGGGCTTCGGCGAGGAGAATCTGCGCCTGCCCCTGACCCCCATGGAGGATGCCACCCGGGCGAAGCTGTACGAAGAAATGAGAAAGCTGGGGATCAACGTATGAGAGCAGTGGTTTGCGGCGCCAACGGCGCCATGGGTAAGCTGATCTGCGGTATCTTCGGCGACGAAGTGGTGGGCAAGGTCAGCATCGATGGAGAAAATAACGTCCCCAAGACCTTTGCCGAACTGGGCAAGGTGGAAGCCGACGTGGTGGTGGACTTCTCCCATCACACTGCCATTGCCGATGTTCTGGCCTATGCCAAGTCCATCGGCGCAGCCGCTGTCATCGGCACTACCGGCCACACCGAGGAGGAAAAGACTCTGATCTATGCCGCCGCTGAGGAAATTCCCGTATTCTATGCAGGCAACGTCAGTCTCGGCATTGCCGTGCTGTGCCGTCTGGTGAAGCAGGCTGCGTCCTACTTCCCCGATGCCGATATCGAGATCGTGGAAATCCATCACACCCGCAAGGTGGATGCCCCCAGCGGCACTGCCCACATGCTGTTCAACGCCGTGAAGGAAGTCCGTCCCAATGCCTGGGAGAACTGCGGCCGCAGCGGCGAAGGCAAGCGCACCAAGGACGAAATCGGTGTCCACGCCCTGCGCATGGGCAATGTGGTGGGCGTCCATGAGGTCCACATCAACACCGGCAACCAGACCCTGGTGCTGAAGCACGAATCCGGCTCCCGGGCCATGCTGGCCGACGGCGCCGTAGCTGCCGCAAGATTCATGGCAGGCAAGGCAAAGGGCTTCTATAATATGGAATCCATTTTGGGATAAAAAACATATGTCATCGCGAGCCAGTCCGCAGACTGGTGTGGCGATCCCCTAAGGTTTCCGGAATGTCCGGGGGATTGCCACGTCGGCCTTTGGCCTCCTCGCAATGACATGTTTTGTATGAGGATCTTTATGAACGTATACTACATGAACGGCGCGGGCAATGACTTTATGGTCATGGATGCCCGTGGGCTTTCTCCGGATTTTTCCGCCCTGGCGAAGCAGTACTGCGCCCTTTCCGGGGCTGACGGCTTCATGGCGGTGGACCATTCTGACAAGGCGGATTTTAAGCTCCATTTCTACAATGCCGACGGTTCCCGGGGCGAAATGTGCGGCAACGGTGCCCGGTGCATCTGCCGCTTTGCCTATGAACTGGGCATTGCCGGGGAAACCATGACGGTGGAGACCGATGCCGGTCTGGTGCCCGGGGTCCGTCTGGATGAAACCCAATACCGGGTACAGCTGAATAATCCCAGCGTGCTGGACCTGCACCGCAAGGGAGATATCGCCTATGCCGAACTGGGCGACCCCGGCGTGCCCCATGCCGTCCGGGAATTTACCGGCGACCTGTGGGGCAGCAGGGAAGCCCTGCGGGAGGAAATGCGGGCATTGCGCTTTGACCCTGCCTTCCCCAAGGGCGCCAACGTCAACTACTATCAGGTGCTGGGAGAAACGGAAGTCCGGGTCCTGACCTTCGAGCGGGGCGTGGAGGATTTCACCCTGGCCTGCGGCACCGGAACCGGCAGCGTGGCCTGCGTTTTGTGGCGCACCGGCCGGCTCCCCGGCGGCCATCTCACCGCCCATAACCCCGGCGGCACCCTGGGCGTAAAGATCACCGGCGAAAACGGCACCGTAACCGCCATTGAGCTGGAAGGCCCCACGGAAATCGTCAAAATTTATAAGATCTAAAAAAGCCTTCCCCCGGGGGGAAGGTGGCAGCCCGACAGGGCTGACGGATGAGGGATGGCGTGCAGCTGCAATGCCTGCCCTGCGTCAAAGGGTCCCTTCGGGACGACCCTCATCCGTCTTCCAAACCGCCTTGCGGCGTTTTGGAATCCACCTTCCCCGGAGGGGAAGGCTTTTTGCATTTTTTCATAAAAAATGCTTGACTTTTTTGTAAAAGTCCTATAGAATAAACTGGTCTGCGAATGCGGACAACTCTTTGCTCGCGCGCGATGCGCGGGCCATTCAGACCATAAGGAGGTGCAATCAACATGGCTAAGATCACCGGTAAGTACGAGGTGCTCTACATCATCGACCCCACCCTGGGCGAGGAGGGCATCGCAGCACTTGTGGAAAAGTTCAAGGCAATGGTGGAGGCGGAGGGTACTCTGACCAACATCGATGAGTGGGGCAAGCGTCGTCTGGCTTATCTCGTCAATGACATGGCCGAGGGCTACTACGTTCTGATGAACATGGAAACCAAGCCCGAGTTCCCCGCAGAGCTGGAGCGTGTGATGAAGATCACCGAAGGCGTTATGCGCTGCCTGACCACTGCAGTGGAGGAGTAATCCAATGCTCAACCACATCGTCATCATGGGTCGCCTGACCCGTGACCCCGAACTTCGCCGTACCGGCAGCGGCGTTGCCGTTGCCAGCTTTACCGTTGCAGTTGACCGCGACTTTGGCGGCCGTGACGGCGGCGAAAAGGAAACCGATTTCATCGACTGTGTAGCTTGGCGTCAGACCGGCGAGTTTGTCTCCAAGTATTTCACCAAGGGCCGTATGATCGTGGTTTCCGGCCGGCTGCAGATCCGCAGCTGGACTGACAAGGACGGCAATAAGCGTCGCACTGCTGAGGTCGTGGCAGACAATGTCTACTTCGGCGACAGCAAGCGGGACAATGACGGCGGCAGCTCCTACGGTGGCAACACCTATGGCGGCAATGCCTACGGCGGCAACAGCTACGGTAATCAGAACAATTACGGCGGCTTCTCTGCTCCCGCTCCCGCACCCAGCTACGGCGGCTACAGCGCCCCCGCAGCAGCTCCCGCATCCGATTTCGCGATGCTGGAGGACGACGATGCCCAGCTGCCCTTCTAACGAACTTTTCTACTAGACTTACAAGGAGGGAAATCCCATGGCTAACGAACAGCGTATGCGTCCCCGCAAGCGTAAGAAGGTTTGCGCTTTCTGCGTGGACAAGGTGACCGCTATCGACTACAAGGACACCGCTAAGCTCCGCCGTTACCTGTCCGAGCGCGGCAAGATCCTGCCCCGCCGTACCACCGGTACCTGCGCAGCTCACCAGCGTGACCTGACCACCGCTATCAAGCGTGCCCGTCAGATCGCCCTGCTGCCCTACGTCGCCGACTAATTGCGATCCAAACACCCCGAAACGAAACCGTTTCGGGGTGTTTTTTTATGCACCGATGGGGTAGCGTCCCTTGGCTCTCCCTTTGGGAGAGCTGGCACCGCCGAAAGGCGGTGACTGAGAGGGTATACTACTGTTGATGGGACACCCTCTCCGGCCCGGCATTCGCCGGGCCACCTCCCCCTTTGGGGGAGGCAAGTGGCTGCACACAATCTATATTCTTATTTCCACAGATACACCTTGCATTCATAGGGATGCAGGGTGTTTTTCTTGGGCTCTGCGTAATTGCACAGGATCAGCTGGGCCTTGTCCATATCGAAGCCCTTGGGGGTGGGGAACTTCACATCCTTATCGCAGAAGGAGCAGACCACCAGGATCTTCTGGCTTTCTTCCGTCATGGAGTACATGTAGAACTTGTCGGAGCTGTGGAAATACTCCTGATACACGCCATGGCGGACACAGCGCAGCTTCTTGCGCAGGGCGATTGCCTTGCGGTAGAAGTTCAGCACGGAATCGGGGTCGGTTTCCTGCTGGGCCACGTTGATCTGGGTGTAATTCTCGTTGACATCGATCCAGGGGGTCTCGGCGGTGGTGAAGCCGGCATTCTTCTCGTCGCTCCACTGCACCGGGGTACGGGCGGAGTCCCGGGCGGAACGCCACTGGCGCTTCAGGCGCTCTTCTTCTGTCTTGTTCAGTGCGGTGTGGTTGTAGTTCCAGATGGTCTGGACATCCCGGTATTTTTCGATGCTGTCGGGCCGCCAGTTGGTCATGCCGATCTCCTGACCCTGATAGACGAAGGGGGTGCCCTTCTGGAACAGGTACATGGCCGCCAGCATTTTGGCGCTTTCCTTCTGGTATTCTTCGCTGCCGTAGCGGGAGACGATCCGGGGATGATCGTGGTTTTCGATGTACAGATAGTTCCAGGCCTTGCCCTCCAGCTTGTACTGCCAGTCGGAGAAGGCCTTCTTCATCCGGCGGAGGCTGAACTTCATGGGGTAGTAGTCCGACAGGAAGCAGTCGGCGCTGACGCACTGGAACTGGATCATCATATCCATGACACCGTTCTTTTCGTCAATGTATTCCAGTGCTTTCTTGGGGGACACCAGGGGGGCTTCCGCAATGGTGAAGCAGTCATAGTGGTCCAGAACCTCTTCCTTAAATTCCCGGAGATATTCGTGGACATGGGGGCCGTGGTTGTAGTGGGTCATGCCCTTGGAGGCGGGCATAATGTGGTCATCCGGCAGACCTTCGACCTTGGAAATGTAGGTGATGACGTCCTCCCGGAAGCCGTCCACGCCCATATCCAGCCAGAATTTCAGGATCTTCTTCACTTCCTCCCGGACCAGAGGATTGTCCATATTCAGGTCCGGCTGCTTCACGGCGAACAGGTGGAGATAGTATTCCCCGCGGACATCGTCCCATTGCCAGGCTTTGCCCTCGAAGAAGGAGTCCCAGTTGTTGGGCAGCTTGCCATTGTCCTTAGCGGGCCGCCAGTGGTAGTAGTCGGTGTAAGGCTCGATGCGCTGACGGCTCTTCTGGAACCACTCGTGCTCGTCACTGGTGTGGTTCACCACCAGATCCATAATGATTTTCATGCCCCGTTCATGGGCACCGTCCAGAACCATTTTGAAGGCCTCCATGCCGCCAAATTCCGGGGCGATGTCCATGTAGTCGGCAATGTCATAGCCGCCGTCCGCACCGGGGGAGGGATAAATGGGGGAGAACCAGATGCCGTCGCAGCCCAGGGATTTGATGTGGTCCAGCTTCTCATAGACACCCAGCAGGTCGCCCATTCCGTCGCCGTCCCCATCCTTAAAAGACCGGGGCCATACCTGATAAAATACCATGTCCTTGTACCAGCGGTTTCGTTCCATAGAAGTACACTCCTCTTTCACTAGATGGTGCCCAAAGCCTTTCCTCGGGGGGAAGGTGGCCGAGCGTAAGCGAGGTCGGATGAGGGGTGGCGTGCAGTTGCAAGTCTGGAATAGGTCTGAAACGTTGTGCGAATCGTAACTCTTTCGCCCGCATTCCTCATCAGTCAAAAATCAGAGATTTTTGCCAGCTAGTAAATCATAGTATGATTGCCACCGGCAATCATTACAATTACGGATTCGCTGCGCGGAGCACCACCCCCGGGGGAAGCCTTTAGGCGCTGCCGCGCCAGTTTGTGTTTTCCGGTTTCATTATAGCATGACATACTTCGTTCTGTCACCCCAAAATACCATTGACAGTCATCTTTTTCCTGCTTACAATAAAAGAAAAAGCCGAAAGGTGGCGTTCTCATTGATTACTGAGCAAAATGGCGTTTTTCATATTCAGACAGACCACTATTCCTATCTTTTCCTGATGGACGAATACGGTGTCCCGGAGCATCTGCACTTTGGTACCCCTGTCAGCACGGAGGATGCCCAGTCCTTCCGCTGCCGTCCCGGTCTTGGCTGGGGCAGCTGTGTTCTGCTGAAGGAGGGAGACACCGCCAGCTGCATGGATGCGCTGGCGCTGGAATGGAGCGGCAGCGGCCGGGGCGATTACCGGGAGACTCCGCTGGAGATCACCGGAAAAGCGTCCGATTTCCGCTATACCGGTTTTGAAATTGTGGAGGGCAGCGCTGTCATGGAAAGCGGCCTGCCCCAGGCCCACGGGGCTTTGGAGACACTGCACATTACCCTGGAGCAGCCCGGTGCCCGGCTGCACCTCTATTATACCGCGTTCCCCACCGCCCTGACACGGCGGACCGTGCTGGAGAATACGGGAGAAGCCCCCCTGACGTTGGGAAAACTCATGAGTTTTGCGGTGGACCTGCCGGGTTCCTACACCATGGCAACCTTCAACGGCAGCTGGATCGCGGAAATGCGCCGCAGCGATACTCCCGTGCGGGAAAGCCGGGTGGTGAATGAAAGTCTGACGGGCGCTTCCTCCAACCGGCACAATCCGGGCTTTTTGCTGTTTGAAACCGGTGCCACAGAAACGGCTGGCCGGGTCTACGGCTTCAATCTGGTCTATTCCGGCAACCATTACGCCTCGGCCCAGCTGTCCCATCAGGGCCTGACCCGGGTGATGCAGGGCATCCATCCCAGCCATTTTGCCAAGGAAATCGCGCCTGGCGGGTGCTTTGAGACGCCGGAAGCCGTCCTGTGCTGCTCCGACGAGGGCTTCGGCGGTCTGTCGAAGAATATGCACACCTTTGTCACAGATCATATTATCCGTCCTTATTGGCGCAACCGCCCCCGGCCTGTGAAGTACAACAGCTGGGAGGGCTGCATGTTCGACTTCAACCAGCACCGCCTTCTGGATCTGGCAGACCGGGCCAGGGACCTTGGCTGCGAACTGTTCGTGCTGGATGATGGCTGGTTCGGGGAGCGGAATGATGACAAGGCAGGTCTGGGCGACTACAATGTGAACACCAAAAAGCTGCCCAGGGGCATGGCGGGCCTTGCGGACCGCGTCCGGGCCAAGGGGCTGCAGTTTGGCCTCTGGTTCGAGCCGGAATCTGTCAATCCCGATTCTGACCTCTACCGTGCCCACCCCGACTGGGCATTGACGGATGAATTTTATCCGGTCTACGGACGCAATCAGCTGCTGCTGGATCTGACAAAGAAGGAAGTCCGGGACTATATCGTGGAGCATGTCTCCAATATTCTGGACAGCGCCAAAATTTCCTATGTAAAATGGGACATGAACCGCCATTCCATCGCCCTTGGCGTAAAAGCCCATGATTTTGTGCTGGGCCTCTACGATGTGCTGCGCCGCATTTTCATTCCCCGGCCCGGTATCCTGCTGGAAAGCTGCTCCTCCGGCGGCAACCGGTTCGACCTGGGTATGCTGTGCTTCTCTCCCCAGATCTGGGCCAGCGATGATACGGACCCCATTGAGCGGCTGACCATCCAGACGGGCTATTCCTACCTCTATCCCCAGTCCACCTGGGGCTCCCATGTTTCCGCCGCCCCTCACGCCCAAACCCTGCGGGAGACACCTCTGAGTACCCGGGGCAATGTGGCGTTCTTCGGATGTCTTGGCTATGAGCTGGACCTGAAGCACCTGCTGCCCATTGAAGAGAAGGAAGTGAAGGCCCAGACCGCGTTCTATAAGCAGTACCGGGAAGTTTTCCAGTATGGACGCTTCTCCCGCACGGAACTGGGCTGGCAGGTTTCCGACGGAAAGACCACCCTGACAGGCGTGTTCCATAGGCTGGTTTCTGCTGCCCCCGGCTATGAGCGGCTGCGGCTGGTGGGACTGGACAAAGACAAGCGCTACCGGGTGACCTCTCTGGAACAGGTGATTCGGGTGGGTCAGTTCGGCAATCTTCTCAAGCATGTGGCCCCCGTGAACATCGATCCCAACGGCCAGCTGCTGCGGCTGGCAGACCGGCATATTTCCCTCCCCGGCGGCGTGGAGGAACTGACGGTTTCCGGTGCTGCCCTTATGAGCGGCATCCTGCTGCGTCCCCAGTTCCGGGGCACCGGCTATGACCAGAACCAGCGCACCCAGGGGGATTTCGGCTCCGATCTGTATATCGTGGAAGAAATCGAAGGGTGATGAAAACTTTTTCTTGCTTTTTCCGGCGATGTGTACTATACTAGATAGGCACAACGCCGGTGTGATGAAATGGTAGACGTAGTGGACTCAAAATCCACCGCCAGCGATGGCGTACCGGTTCGAGTCCGGTCACCGGCACCAAAGCAATATAATCCGAACCAAGTTTTCCCAGTGGGAGACGGGTTCGGATTTATTGTTGTCTTCAGCAAATTCGAGGACACACATTTCCGAAACGGTGTTATCAAAAGACCTGAATCGAAACCAAGAGGTTCAAGGAAAAGGAAACAAATTTAGGAGGACACTGTTATGGAAAAGAAAGTTTTGTCTTGTGAGTTCAATATCGATACCGCCTGTGTGGAAGTTAAGTATACAGACGGCAGTCAGCTGTCCATTTACTGTCCACGAGTGGAGAATATGGTTGCAGAGAATATGTATGAGCGGTCTGAGCTTGATTGGCTGGTTTACAATGCTCCGGTGGACTATGTGAATCTGCTGCTTCATGGCGATATCAGGGCGTATCTGAACAATGCGACAGAATATGATTTGTTCGGAAGTTAAATTGGAAGAAGCATAATAAAAAACAACTGCAGAATAAGCCTTGGTATGGCTTAAGTCTGAAGATGAACATTCCCTGGATATATGAAATGCACGGCTGTCTAATGTGTTTTTAGAGTAGAAGCAACTTAACCGTCCAAATTGTGAAATGGAGCGTCTATCTACTTCTGATTTGTGGTAGAATGTCTAAGATTGCGCACTGGTCAGATTTATTATACGTTATCGCTTCTGACGAAAGTTATATAATAATCTTTGCAACGCAACCTTACAGTGATCTTTGATTAACTAATTTGAAACACCTCCTCACTGAAGAATGAGGAGGTGTTTTTGAATGTGATTATACATATGGAAGATGTAGAAAACAGATAATTCAAAATTGTTATTCGTGAGGGATTTAAAGATAAATTATCCTCTTACTTGGTTATGTAAATTAATAATTCTTGTCGAATTAACACGTGTTGATGAAATTAATCTGATTTTTTCTAAAAGTGCGATATCGCTTTGATCAATACAGATTGAACGAATTTTCCATTCTGGCCAGCCCAATATTGTTTCTATTAATTCTACTGTTTTATCATCCTCCTGACGTATATCATTCCCAATAACTGTTGTATTCATTTTATTGTCCTCCTGTTTGAGATTCCTTTATCCATGTACGCCATTTCAAACATTCAAAACTCTCTTTTTCAATATAAGAAATAGGAGTCATATGAAAACGAAGTCGTGCCTGGGCCCGATTCCATTTTACTGCGTTCCCGTCCTTGTCCTTCCTATTAATACTACTCCCGTTACTTAGACTCAAGGAGAATAAGTCAAAGAAACGCCGAGGACCAATACCCACAAATTCTTCAAAAGAAACTTTGTCCTCTGCACCTGTCATGGAAGTAGAATCTTCATATAGTTCGAATGTTTTACTTTTGGGATAGGGTTCGACAAATACTACTCGCTCTATTCCTGCATTAATTATATGTTTGGCACAATTATGGCAAGGGAATGTGGTACAGTACAGAGTTGCTCCATTTAAAGAAATACCGGTTCGTGCGCATGCAACAATTGCGGCCATTTCTGCGTGAACGGCCCTACCATATTCCGTTAAGTACTTAATTTGCGAGTTAGTTAAACGATTGAGAAAAGATTCCCTCTCTTGCTCATCTTTATATTTATAGGAGGCAACAATATCTTCAATGAGTCGACGATGTTCACGTTTATTCGCATCATAGCCCCGAATATAATCTCTTCCATTAGGCTCATCTTCATATGTTGTTGCATTTGGCCAGTACTGACCACCACCAAATCTTGGAACCTCATTAGCTCCAGTAGAAATAATCTCCCTATTTCTATTTGCGATAACTGCACCTACCTGACGTCCTAGGTCAGCAGATCGAAGGCCCGAAGCATAAGCGAGAAACATTGCATATTCATCAAATGTGGGAGTAATAAATGGATGTCCGAAGAGTAAATTCAAAATACGCGCAATTTGGCGTTTAACAATCTCCTGTTTATCTTTTTCTATGTCAGCCTTCTTCATGGATGTTTTTTTGTGGTTCAACGTTATATGGAAATCTGCCATTTCAAAAACATCGCGAGTATGCTGACCATACTCATCTTTTTCGTTGGCATCTCTTGTAATTAGCTTTTTTGCATCATCATTACCAATATTTCTCTTGTTCAGGTTAGATAAACGACTTTCTTCATTTTCATTAACAGCGAACAGAAAGAAATTATTGGGATATATTTCCCTAAATTTCGCGGCCTCTTCTGGATGTTTTAACGAGGTGATGATGAAAGCTGTACTTGGAATTTGAGGTAATGCAGATGATTTTGATGCTTTGGATTCTCGTATTCCTTGAATTTTGTCTACAGCTGCACAAGCTAATATGGCATTATTTTGGGACTTTCGACGAACATTATTTCCAGCGTCCATCAAGGCTTTTGATTTTTTATACGATGTTTCCTTATCTTCATCAGTAAGTAGTGGTTCTAATGCTTCTTTTGAAAGACGAATAACCACTGTAGTGTAATTAAATTCTTTCAGCTGTTCAGTCAACTCGCTTATAATGGATGAAGTATCAGTACCCATAGCAGAGGATAATGCAATGACTAATTCGGGTGCAGAAAGTTGTTCCTCCATAATTTCGCCTTCTTTTCTGTTCGTATAGTATATATTACAGTATAATTGATTTTCCTTCTTTTGTAAAGAAATATTGCATAATACGACATAATATGCTAAAATTTTTATGAAGTGGGAGGCGAATAAAGTATGGATATAAGAAATAATACATTTAGTAACAGTCATCATTTTGCGCAGAAAGGGCTTATATTTGACGGGAATGTTACATTTCACAATAGAAATCTATTAATAGGTAGAAATGGTGCTGGTAAAACAAGGTTTTTAAAAGCATTAGAGCAGTATTATAAAGACAGCAATCCAAATGCATCTGTGCTAACGTTATATTTTCCAGAGAGTCATTCAAATAGAGAGGAAATTTCCAATAAAAACCTTTATGATGCAATTTATGAAAAAGATGTTCTTTGCTACCAAGATTTTTTGCAACTTGCTTCTAAGGATTGGCTTGCCCTAATTGACGATATATATTCTGGTATGTCTTTACGTGCCAAAAAATCTGCACAACGTATGCAGGCAGATTTTGAACAACTAAATAAGTATTTTCTGATATTTTTTGATAGCGAGCTTTGCCCCAAAGAAGGTAATTCGAAAATCCACATGGTTAAGCATATAAACGGCACAGATAGAAAAGTACCTGTTGAGCAAGCAATAAAGGAATTTTCACCAGGTGAATTAATGCTATTTTATCTTAGTATATTAGTGTTCTATCTTGATCATCTATCTGATATCTCAATAGTTTTGATAATGGACGAGCCTGAGATACATCTACATCCCAAGGCATTAATTGCACTTATGGAAATGCTTACAAAGAGCAATGCTATCTCACAACTGTGGGTTGCTTCCCATTCACTTTTCATAATGCCACTTTTCCCATTTGAACAAATTGTGCATTTTGACCGGAATCACATTTGTCCTCTAAACCGTAATACCTATAAAAGAATATATGATGATTTAATCGGTTTAGAAAATATCGATGTTTATGAGCTTTTAAAGTCCGTCGAAAATTGGTCTTATTATCAATTTGTAGTAGAAAATTTTTTCCTTCCAACGTCTAAATATTCTGCAAAAAAAGATGACGAACAAGTGCAAAAATTCATATCTTATCTTGACTCAGTGCGAAATGATCGGCCGATAAAAGTCCTAGATTATGGTGCAGGAAAATACCGTCTTTGGGAGTGCTTAAAGCAAGCCATACCAGATCGAGAAAATCGAGAAAAGCTTCTCATATACGAAGCATTTGAACCATATCCATCAGTTAATATTCCAGAAGGAATAGATGCATACAGCGATGAGAGCGAACTAAAATGCAACCACTATGATGTAGTTGTGCTTATGAATGTATTGCATGAAATAGATCCAACGCAATGGGTACAAACCTTTCGTTTAATCAGCAATGTGCTTTCTGATGATGGCGTAATGGTATTTCTTGAGGTTCATACGCTGACTAATGGTGAACAACCATATGGACAAGCAGGTTTTCTTTTATTGCAAGATCCACAGGTCAAAAAACTTTTTTCCCAGGCATCAATAGTACGGTGGCAGGATACTAAGCAGGAAAAGTCCAATTGTTGGATTGTTTCCAAAAGCAGTCTACAAACAGTTACACAGTCTAAGATTCAGAAAACAATTTCCTGTTTGGAATCATATTGTGAATCGCTTCTAAAAAAACTGGATGATGAGAGAATTGCTTTAGCCCATGATGCAAACCCACAAGACGTTGCTAAAATCAAAATGGCAGGTCGAAAATATGCCTTCCTATCTCAGCAATATATTAATGCACACTTTGCTAATATAAGGTTGAATAAACTCAGCCAGAAAACTACCACGACACAAGCCACACCCTCAGGCTCAGAAAAACCAGCTTTCCCCGGGATGGAGATTTAATCCCAAGAGAAATTGAGCGGTTTCTAGTTAAAGCCTTGTGCATGAAGCAAAGCGGGGTACCACATTGAGGTGGTACCTCGCTTTTAATTTATGCGTTTTCAGTATTCATTCCTTTCACCTGTTTTGTTTCACGTTGAGATTTCCATTCCTGAAACTCCCGCTGACCTTCTTCACTCTCATAGAGGGCAATGATGTCAGGCATAATGCACCGGGCGATATGCTCGATCTCATGCTGGGGAATGCCGGAATTGTTGACGAGCTTCTTCCTGCGAGCCAAGTAGCTATGTTACCTCCGATTTTTTCAGTTTTCTTCATGGGCTATCTTACGGACGGTTATGTAATTGGCTGGCATGGCTCCTTTCCTCGGTAACACAGAAAATGCAGACACTTGTCAAGCAATTGCTTTCTCTGTGTCTGCATATTTTGGTTTCAATATTTGTTTGTATTATAGCAAAATCGGCACAAGCTGTCAAGGGAAGAAAGGCGTTGCATCAAACCCTCAAGTGTAACGGTTTAGGTGTAAAAATGATTGCGGCACAATGGCTTTTGGACCTGTTTTTTGTTCAGGAGTATAAACATACCAGAAAGTCAAAAACGGCGTTCTAACGCGTTACATTTGGGAAAAGTGAATCGTGATGCTCAGGACACCATCGCTGTAGGTGGCGGTGATAGTACCACCCATCTGCTCTACCAGCGTCTTGGAAATCGCCAGACCCAAACCATTGGAGTTCCGGGCAGCTTCCACGGTGAAGAAACGGTCAAAGAGCTTGCCTACCTGTACTTCGTTTAACTCTAGTGCAGTGTTGGAGAAAATGATTTCTCCGTTCTCCCGGAGTGTGATTGCCAAGTCACCGTCGCTGTATTTCAGTGCATTGTTGAGGATGTTGCTGAACACCCGGCCCAGGGCTTCCCGGTTGAGCTGGCGCACGATCCTACTTTCAGTAATATCGATTTCTGGCTGAATACCCCGGCTGGTAAGAGCACCATAAAAGGCGGCAATGCTTTCTTCCAGAACGCCGTTTACATGGACGGTTTCCAATGCCATCTCCTCCGTGGAGAGGATCACGGAATAGCGGAACAGTTCTTCTGTCAGCTGCTTCATGGCATCCACCCGGTTTTCAATCAGAGATAAGTACCGGGCGATATCTTCACTTTTTTCCTCCCGTTCCAGTAGATCCAGATAGCCGCAGATGGCAGTCAGGGGTGTCCGCAGATCATGGGAGATATTTGTAACTGCTTCTTTCAGTTCACGGTCTCCGCTTAGATATTTGTGTCGCTGCTGGCGGAGCATGCGAAGCTGCACATTGATGTCTGCCGCCAGTTTTCGCATATAGGGGTCACGGGTGGAAATATCAATGAGAGTATTGGTGTCTACCGTCAATCGGTCACGGAACGCTTCTGCAATCTCCTGTGCCGACTTGCGCAGAAACCAGACCTTTGCAGCAAGCACAAAGATAATCAGAAGCAATATTCCGATGATGATTAACAGCAGATGTTCCATAACAGTCCTCTTATTTTATATCTTTTTTACTGAACGAATAATACCCCAACACGGTAGAAACAACCAACACCATAGCAGAGGTAAGCGGCCAGCGGGCATATCGGTCAAAATCGTATGCATAGAGGGAATATAACTGCCCCTGGGGCAAAATATCATTGACCCATTCGGCAATGGTTCGTGCGGTTCCACGAATATAACCGGGATTGGGAACCAGCGGTCCATAGGTCAGTCCATTTGCGGTTTTCTCTGTGTATTCATAGACCATTTCCGGTGCGTACAGGGTGCCTGCAATCATACTGACCAGCAGCATGACTGCGAAGCTCAGGGCAACCGCGGTAATGACACTGAATGCTTTGTTCTGGATATTCATCGCCATGGCGGTGTAAATGGCGGCAGATGAAGCGGCTGTCAGGCAAGCCGTCATGGCAGCAGCCAGAATCTGATCCATAGGCAGGCGGAAGGGTTCAAACACCAGCAGTCCGATGCTCAGGCAAACCGCAATCTGCACTAAGACAAATAGCACGGACATCATTATACTCACACAGAGGTTTGCCCCGTATACAGCCAGCCGGGAGTGACCGGTGGAAAGCTTGTTTCGGATCGCACCATCAGAATATTCCGTTCCGATAAATAGGGTGATGATGGCAGCGAAAACAACCGGATTATAAATGAACTGAGAGAAATAGGGATAATCCATGTATTTGATGGAGGATGCGCCCTCAAACTGGTTAATGAACAGAAGAAGCCCCGCCATTGCAATGGCGATCAACATTTCAATGCGAAGGAGTCTGCTTCTCCAAAGTCGTGAGAAGTTGGCTGATAACAGCTTACGCATTGCTGCCACCTCCCACAAGGGAGATATAGTAGCTCTCCAGAGTTTCGTCCTTTTCCTGCATGGACAGAACTTCGCAATTTTTCTTTGCCAGTGCAATGGTCAACTGCGTCACATTGATTTTTGCGAATACATCGGCGGTGCTTGCGGAGATGATCTTATATTCCAGATTCATAGCATCCAGAACACGAGCAAGAACTGCTGTATCGGTCACTTCCATGCGGACGCATTTGCGGCTTATCTGCTCCAGTTCCTCTGCACTCAATTCCTTTACCATGCGTCCGTTGTCGATGATACCGTAATGGGTTGCCAGACGGGAAAGCTCGTCCAGAATGTGACTGGAAATCAAAACAGTAATCTGTCTTTCACGGTTCAGCTTCAAAATCAACTCACGCATTTCCACAATGCCCTGGGGGTCAAGACCATTTACAGGCTCGTCCAGAACAAGAAAGTCGGGGTCTCCTGCTAATGCAATGGCAATACCCAGACGCTGCTTCATGCCAAGAGAGAAGTTCTTTGCTTTCTTCTTTCCGGTGTTCTCCAAGCCCACCAGCTTCAGCAGTTCGGGGATGCCATCATAAGACGGCAGGCCGAGAACGAGATACTGCTGTTTCAGATTTTCTTCCGCAGTCATATCCATGTAGATGGACGGCGTTTCCACCACCGCACCCATACGGCGGCGGGACTTGATAATGTCTTTGCTGTCATTGCGGATGCCATACAGAGAAAAACTGCCGGAAGTCGGCTCCTGCAATCCGCAAATCAGTCGGATCAGGGTTGTCTTACCGGCACCGTTCTTTCCAACGAAGCCATAGATGGAGCCTTTGGGAACATTCATGGATAGACCCGACAGTGCCTGAAAGTTTTTATACTTTTTTGTCAGGCTGTTTGTTTGCAAAATATAGTTCATAGTGTGTTACCTCCTTTGATGACCTAAGTTTACAAAACAAAAGTCAAGAAAGTGGTCAAGAAAAACGTCAAGATTTGGTCAAGATCTTCCTGTATTGGATGGGTCAAGGTGAAAACTGAAATTTTCTGTTGCTAAATAATCAAGCAATCCGCCATAATCGTTCCAATCACCAAACATTTTCCTGCTTCT
>ERZ1032130.70-NODE-70-length-30596-cov-13.826921_pt1 | contig 30596 bp, 28 predicted proteins | sample MGYA00517879_ERZ1032130 | MGnify/ENA primary metagenome ERZ1032130 (study PRJEB33719, sample SAMN04262597) | wastewater metagenome | biome: rural village; feature: animal feces; material: feces | host: Bos taurus | place: El Salvador | collected 2012-01-31 ...
GGGATTGCACCACAGGCATTCCCTTCGGTCCCACGCCAGTGTGCGCACTGGCTCGCAATGACATGCGTTATTGTGGCGTGTACAATAGATAAATGCCCAATTATTCCCAATCCGTTACCAGAACCTGTTCGAACTCGAACCAGTCCCGGGTCAGATCCAGGACCATATCCCAGGCGCCGTCTTCCAGAAAGCGGTGGCTGGTGCCGGGGATGATGACCAGCTTCGCCAGGTCATTGATGCGGCGGAAATGCTGGATATCTTCCATGCGGATGTAGACATCCTCTTCTCCATGGAGGATCAGCATGGGGATGGGGTAGGTGGTCAGGGCAACGTTTTCCCGCAGCTCCTGATAGAAGGCATAGCTGATGTCAAAGGGACGGTCTGCCCGGAAGGTCATGGATTCCATTGCCGCCAGGGTCGGCTCGCTCATGCCCTTCATGGCAAGCACCGTCTCATGGACCCGCACAGAGGGGGTCTGGACCACCAGCTTTACCCTGCCGGGCATTTCCATCAGTTCCTCCAGGCAGATCAGGGTGATGTAGGCACCGAAGCCGGAGGCGAAAATGCACAGGTCCTCCACCTCCGGGTAGGTCTCCCGGGCGTACCGGGCCACCGCCAGCAGAGAATTTCTGCAGTTGGACAGGTTCAGGCCGCTGCTGTCCAGAGGACTTTCGCCATGGGCAGGGAAGTCAAAGCGGAACACAGCAGAACTGAAAAACTCCAATTCCTCCGCGATACCAGCCTGAATATCATCGTTGGTGCTGCCGCCCAAGCCATGGACACCCAGCACAATCCGGCGGATCTCGCCATAATCCGGTTCATTGTGCTTGCACAAAATACGCAGGGGGCCTTCAGAAATCAGGAAGGTTTTCTCCATATCTATCACCCGTCCGACAGAATATTTTTATGGGGCTATCGTATCAGAAAACCGTTTCTTTTTCAACTATTTTTCGCAAAAATACTGCAGGGCGCGGATATCCGCGCCCTGCGTTGTTTTAGTTGGAGATCAGCACCACATTGGAGCTGTGGACCAGGTAGGTCTTGCCGTCGATGCGGACCTGGAGCTGGTCACCGTCTTCAAAGTCGGTCCAGCTGCTGACCTTACCCTCCACGGTCTCGCCGTTGGGCAGGCCGATGATGGCATACTCATAGGAGTAGGTCAGGTCCACCAGCTGCTTGTTGCAGCCGGCGAGAAGCATAACGGTCAATGCCAGAATCACTACCAGCAAAAGTGCGATCAGTTTTTTCATAATGTGTCTCCTTATCCATAAAAATTGGGGTTACCGGAGGAAGGTCAGGATTGTGGTATTAAAATCCTTGGCTTCCTCATACAGTCCGTGGCCCTGTCCGGGGTACATCTTCAGGACCGCATTGGGAATCCGCTCTGCCAGTTCCCGGGAGGCATCGCCACCAAGGCAGCGGTCTTCTTCACCGCCGATGACCAGGGTGGGGGCGGTAATTTCGGCAAGGCGGTGGTGGGAATAGTGGGTCAGGCAGCTTTCCGCCTGCCGCAGGAAGCGGTCATAGCTTTTGGGCCTGGTGATCTTACTCACCAGAGGGATGGTCCACTTGTTGCGGCGGTAGTAGCCGTCGGTATAGATCTTCTGCATATTGCTGTCCATCAGGGCCCTGTGGTCGCCCTGTCTGGCCTGGTCCATCCACTCCATCACCGCGCCGATGAGAATGGGATTGGGCCGGGAACAGGTGACGGCAAGCACCAGCTTCTCCACCATTTCCGGGTAATCTGCCGCAAAGTGCTGGGCGATCATGCCGCCCATGGACACGCCGAAGATGTGTGCCTTATGGATGCCCAGGGCCTTCATGGCCAGCATGAGGTCCTTCGCCATATCCCGGGTAGTATAACCCTCGGGGATCTCATTTTTCCGGCTGAACAGATAGACGGTGAAATCCTTTGCGAACATGCGGTACATGGCAGCCACGGGGATGGCGGTGCCTTTGGTGGTCCGCAGGCCGTCTCCAAGGCCGGGGAGCATCACCAATATTTTTTCTCCGCTGCCGAAGCGGATGCAGTCCATGGTGGTATCGCGGAAATTGATCACGCCGTTTCTGGCATTCCAAAACATACCGGCACCTCATTTCTCTAGCAAAAAACAGGGCTGCTTATAGCCGCCCCAACATATTCATCATACCACAGCTGCGTCAAATTGTCAACTGTAACTTTGTCAAAATCACTAATTTCTGCACTTTGCAAAAAGGAAAATAGGCAATTTTATACAACATCCCAACTTGTATTTTTTCAAAGCTGTGCTATTATATAAATACAAAGAGGTGATACCAATGATCTAATTCACCCAGATTCCTAATGAAAAAAAGGAATCGAAGACAGTTTTTTCCATCTCTTCCGATAAAATAAATTTCCTCTGAAACCATAATAAAGGAATTGAAAACGGAAGCAATTCAAAAAATACAGAAAAAACTGTCTAATCTGCAGAAAGAGAGGTTAACCAAAGATGTTAGATATCAAGAGTATAGTGAAGTGACCCTTGCCTGCATCAAACGGATCGATCACAAGATCTGGCAGCCAGGGGTCACTTCTTTTTGCGGCGAGTCGCCGCTGACAATGCGAGACTGTTTTCTGGTCTGTCGTCCAACGCCAATGGGTGGGCAGCCCGGTTCGGTACCCTTTCGGAATCCCGGGTGGGGTATTTTTTTGCGGGGAGTCCCGCTGACAATGCGAGACTGTTTTCTGGTCTGTCGTCCAACGCCAATGGGTGGGTGGCCCGGTTCGGTACCCTTTCGGAATCCCAGGTGGGGTATTTTTTGCGGGGAGTCCCCGCTGACAATGCGAGACTGTTTTCTGGTCCGTCATCCAGCGCCAATGGGTGGGCAGCCCAGTTCGTTACATATTTGCTTTCGTCCCGAAAGGGGCGTTATTTTTTTGTCCGTTCCTGTAGGGCGCGGATATATCCGCGCCGGGCACTACCGGCAATTGGGTGTTTGGTTGCGTGGTATCTCCTGTCGATGATTGCCTTGCGCGCTGGGTAAGCGTTCACTCGATGCGGCATTATATCCGCCCCCTACACAGTCACTTGGGTGCCTGCGGACAAATAATGAAGGCGTTCACCCATGATCTTTTTCATGACGGCAAACTGTCCTTCACCGGTGCAATGGCCGGTATAATAGGTGGTGGGGTAACGCAAAAGGGTTTCCGCTGCCTGTTTCAGCCAGCTTTCCTCCTGGATTTTCAGAAAATGGAAGCCGCCGACCAGGATATCGGGCCGGAAATGCTCCACGATCTGCAAAATGCCCTTATGGGAACAGCCGCTGAAGAGGATACGTTTTCCCTCCTCTTCCACCAGCAGGTATTGCTCGTGGCGAAAGTCCTCCGGCTGGAAGGTATCGTTTCTCAGCACCGTCAGCCCCGCGCTGTCCACAGGAGGCAGCGGCAGCGTGTGGAGGGTGAGGCCCGGGGCGATGGAAATTTCCTCTTTTACGGCAATGATGCGGGGATTTTCTTCCAGTTCTTTTTGCAGGCCGATGTATTTTTCCCTGCCGTTAAAGTGGGGTTCAAAGGCGAATTGGTTGACATAAATCTTCGCTTTTTTATTTTCCTCCAGAAACCGGGGCAGACCGCCGCCGTGGTCATAGTGGCCGTGGGACAGCACAAAGGCATCCACCTGACCCAGGTCAATGCCCAGCTTCGCCGCGTTTTCCGCAAAGGCCCCGGACTGCCCTGCGTCAAAGAGAATTTTGCTGTTTCCGGTTTCTATATATAAGCTCAGCCCGTGCTCGCAGAAAAATTCCGGCGAGCAGGCCGTATTTTCCATCAGGGTGGTGATTTTCATGGATGGTACCTCAATATCCATAATCCTTTGTAGGGGAGGGGCTTGCCCCTCCCGGTCATTTTGTTGCGCAAAATGACATCGCCGCAGGCGATAAATTGATTGTTTCCCTTCGGGAAACCCAAATTGCTACGCAATTTGGGCGGGAGGGGCAAGACCCTCCCCTACGAAGTATCCATAACTATACCATATCCCGGAAAAAAGTCAAATTTCCTCTTGACTCTCCCCTTACGTCATGGCTTATACTGGTATCAGACAGGAGGAATGCCCATGAAAACCGTGAAAGAAATCGCACAGCTTGCCCACATCAGCGTCCGGACGCTGCACCACTACGATGCCATCGGTCTTCTGAAACCCACGTTGGTCACAGAGGCGGGGTACCGGCTGTATGACGACAATGCTTTGGAACGGCTGTACCTGGTCCTTCTGTACCGGGAGATCGGATTTTCCCTGGAGGAGATCCGGCATCTACTGGATGCCCCGGATTATGACCGGAACCGGACGCTGGAAAAGCAGGTGGAGCTGCTGAAGGCCAAGGCAGACCATTTGCGCAACCGCATCCACTTTGCCAACGGAATTAAAATGACAGGAGTGAAGAACTTGAAATTTGATAACTGGGACCCCAAAAAGATCGACGAATACAGCGCACAGGCAGAGACCCTTTACGGCAAAACCGAAGCCTGGCAGGAATACACCCAAAAGGCAAAGGGCCGCAGCAAGCAGCAGGAAAAGATTTTGGGCGAGGGCGTCATGGACCTCTTCGTCCGGCTGGGACAGCTGAAAGCGCTGCCTGCGGAAGCTGCCGAGGTGCAGGCCTGGGTGAAGGAGCTGCAAAGCTACTTTACGGAGCATTTTTACACCTGCACACCCCAGATTTTGCAGGGGCTGGCCCAAATGTACGCAGGCGGCGGCTCCATGACGGAAAACATCGATGCTGCCGGCGGCAAGGGCACCGCGGAATTTGCCAGAGACGCCATTGTGGCGTACTGCAAACATCTGGGTGTGTAAATTGCAGTCAATAAAGTGAGGGCGTGCTGCAAACGAATGCAGCACGCCCCAAAATTTTGGAGTTGTTTATGTCCTGTGGACGTAGGGGCGCTCATTGAGCGCCCGCGGGCGATTGATAATCGCCCCTACCAGTTCTATCGATATAGTTTCGAATTTTTCAACAGACCCTTTTGGGTTCTTAGTAGTTCTGCTCGTGCAGCTCGAAGTAAGCCTTGGGGTGTTCGCAGGCGGGGCACAGGTTAGGAGCCTTGGTGCCGACCACGATGTGGCCGCAGTTACGGCATTCCCAGACCTTGACTTCGCTCTTCTCGAAGACCTGAGCGGTCTCCACGTTCTGCAGCAGGGCACGGTAGCGCTCTTCGTGGTGCTTCTCGATGGCAGCAACCAGGCGGAACTTGGCAGCCAGCTTCTTGAAGCCCTCTTCCTCAGCGGTCTTGGCGAACCCGGCGTACATATCGGTCCACTCGTAGTTCTCGCCCTCAGCGGCGTGCAGCAGGTTCTCGGCAGTGTCACCGATGCCCTCCAGCTCCTTGAACCACATCTTGGCGTGTTCCTTCTCGTTATCAGCGGTCTTCAGGAACAGTGCTGCGATCTGCTCGTAGCCTTCCTTCTTGGCCTTGGATGCGTAGTAGGTGTACTTATTTCTTGCCATGGATTCGCCGGCGAAAGCGGCTTCCAGATTCTTCTCGGTCTGAGTACCAGCGTACTTGTTTGCCATAGGTTTTTCCTCCTCAGTTCTCCTCCGGGCGGACCCGGGTATAAAATAAGTGTAGCAAAGTTTTCATGGGAAATCAAGCACGGAATTGTGAAGAAATCTTTAGCCATTATCGAATAACGCATGTCATTGCGAGCCAGTGCGCACACTGGCGTGGCAATCCCCTCCATAGGTCCGCGCAGGACAAAAAACAATACCATCGCAAACTTGTGGGGGATTGCCACGTCGCTGCGCTCCTCGCAATGACATGCAATTCTTGCGGTATGGTTTTATCTCGTTCCCTTGTCGTAGGGAATGCCCTCTGCCTTGGGTGCCCGGGACTTCTTGGAGGTGAAGGCCAGGACCACCAGGGAAATGATATAGGGCAGCATATTATAGACAACGCTGGGAATGTTCATGGCGGCCAGGAAATCAAAGCCGGAATACACATTGCCCAGAGCACGGCAGAAGCCGAACAGCAGGGAAGCCAGCGCGATCTTCAGAGGATGCCAGGAGCCGAAGATCATAACCGCCAGAGCCAGGAAGCCGAAGCCGGCAACGCCGTACTCAAACTTCCAGACGCTGACACCTGCGGTGATATACACAATACCGCCCAGGCCGCCCAGGAGGCCGGAGATCAGGACACCGGCATAGCGCATCTTGTAGACATTGATGCCCACGGAGTCCGCAGCCTGGGGATGCTCGCCGCAGGCCCGCAGCCGCAGACCGAATTTGGTCTTATACAGCAGCACATAGGAAACCACCAGGCAAATGACAGCCACCATCATGAACCAGCTGAACTCAAAGTCTCCCAGTCGGACAAGGAACAGGTCCTTGCTGTGAACATAGGAAATGTCGGAGGAAACGTCGTTGCCGCCGGAAGCCGCGGTGTTCATAGCCTTGACAGCCACGGTAGCACCGGCAGTGGCCAGCATATTCATAGCGGTACCGGTGATGGTCTGGTCAGCCTTAAAGCTGATGGCAGCCACCGCCAGCAGAAGGCTGAACAGCATGCCAAACAGAGCCGCTGCCAGAATGGTGGTGATGACCATGACAGGTGCGCCCACAGCAACGGGCAGGAACTTCATGACCAGAGCACCGCCCAGGGCGCCGATGACCATGATACCTTCCAGACCGATGTTAATGACACCGGAGCGCTCCGCGAAGCAGCCGCCCAGTGCAACCAGCATCAGCACAGAAGCGAAGATCAGTGTATATTGCAGCAGAAGGACCATTAACCTTCGCCTCCTTCCTTGTTTTCCGCAGCCTTGGCTGCAGCAGCTTTCTTTTCCTCACCCTTGGTGATCCGCTTCTGCATGAAGGCCTTGAAGAAAATGACAAATGCGCACAGATAGATGATCAGAGAAGAGATCAGGCTGGAGATCTGGGAGCAGTAGACCTGCAGGTCCACATTGCCGCCGCCCAGGGTGATATACTGGATGAAGAAAGCGGACAGGATGGAACCGATGGGGTCCAGGCCGCCCAGGAAGGCAACGGCGATGCCGTTGAAGCCCATGGCGGGAACGGAGGAGATGGTGGTCTCCCAGTCCTCAATGCCGGTCAGATACAGCAGGCCTGCGCCCATGCCAGCCAGTGCGCCGGAGATCAGCATGGTCAGAATGATGTTCCGGTTTTCCTTCATGCCGGCGTACTTGGCAGCATTGTAGTTGTTGCCGGTAGCCTTCAGCTCATAGCCGAACCTGGTCTTGTTCAGCACCACCCAGACCACGATGGCCATGATGACAGCCACGGGGATGGCGATGGTGACGGACTTTTCATTGTTGAAGAACTTGTCCAGGCCCATCTTGGGCAGCAGTGCGCCGGGGTTGACACCCTGCAGGGCCATGGTATAGGGGCTGTTGGGGCTCTTGACGGTGCCCAGGATCAGGTTGGTCATATACAGGGTGATCCAGTTGAGCATGATGCCGGAGATGACGATGTTCACATTGCAGGCAGTCTTCAGCCAGCCGGAGATGACGCCCAGCAGGGCAGCGGAAGCCATGCCGATCACCAGGCAGACATACCAGGGCAGATGCCAGGCAAGGGCTGCGTACAGACAGCCGCAGGCACCGGCAACATACTGGCCGGCAACGCCGATGTTGAACATGCCGACCTTATAGGCAAACAACACGCTCAGAGCACACATCAGCAGGGGAACGGTACGGACCAGGGTCTGACCGAAATACTTCAGCATCAGCTTGCCGGGGTACCGGAAGAAGCTCTTCAGAACGGCGAGGATCGCCTCGGAAGCACCGCTGGGCTCAATGATCAGCAGCGCTGCATAGCCCACCAGGATACCGCCCAGAATACAGATCAGGGAGGCAAGCAAAGTCTGGAATCCGTCGGAGCGGATCAGGGAATTCTTATTGTTTTTCACTGCTTACCCTCCTTCTTGGCGCCTGCCATATACAGACCCAGTTCTTCCACGGTGGTGGTCTTGGGGTCCAGCTCGCCTACGATCTCGCCCTCGTACATGACGAGAATGCGGTCGGAGACAGTCATGACCTCATCCAGTTCCAGAGAGACCAGCAGCACGGCCTTGCCGGCATCCCGCTGGGCAACGATCTGCTTGTGGATATACTCGATGGCACCTACGTCCAGACCACGGGTGGGCTGAACCGCGATCAGCAGCTGGGGGTCCTTATCGATCTCGCGGGCGATGATGGCCTTCTGCTGGTTACCGCCGGACATGGCCCGGGAAATGGTGATGGGGCCCTGACCGGAGCGGACGTCATACTGCTCAATGAGGCGCTCAGCGTAGGTGCGGATATTCTTGCGGCGCAGGAAGCCGAACTTGTTGGTAAATTCCGGCTGGAAGTAGCGCTGCAGGACAATGTTGTCTTCCAGGGTGTAATCCAGCACCAGACCGTGCTTGTGACGGTCCTCGGGGATGTGGGACATACCCAGCAGGCTTCTCTTGCGGATGGGGGCGGTGGTGATGTCGTTGCCGCAAAGGGAAACGGTGCCTCCCACCGCAGGCTCCAGACCGGAGATGCCGAAGACCAGCTCACTCTGGCCGTTGCCGTCGATACCGGCGATACAGACGATCTCACCGGCACGGACCTGGAAGGTGACATCATTGACGGCCATTTTCTTGCTGACCTTGGAGGCAACAGACAGATTTTTAATATCCAGCACCACATCGGTGGGGTTGGCGGGAGCCTTCTGAACGGCAAATTCCACGTCACGGCCAACCATCATCCGGGACAGGTCGTCCTTGGTGCAGTCCTTTACGTCCACAGTTCCGATGTACTTGCCCTTGCGCAGGACAGAGCAGCGGTCGGCAACGGACATAATTTCGTTGAGCTTGTGGGTGATGAAGAGGATGGACTTGCCTTCCGCTGCCAGATTCTTCATGATCTGCAGCAGTTCCTCGATCTCCTGGGGGGTCAGAACGGCGGTGGGCTCGTCGAAGATCAGGATCTCATTGTCACGGTACAGCATCTTCAGGATCTCGGTACGCTGCTGCATACCCACGGAGATATCTTCGATGATGGCATCGGGGTCCACCTGAAGACCGTAGCGCTGGGACAGGGCCATGACCTTTTCTCTTGCCTTGTCTCTCTGGAGAATCCCGTTCTTGGTGTCCTCCACGCCCAGAATGATGTTGTCCAGGACGGAGAAGCATTCCACCAGCTTGAAGTGCTGGTGCACCATGCCGATGCCCAGTGCGTTGGCATCGTTGGGATTGTTGATCTGTACGATCTGGCCGTTTTTCTTAATTACGCCCTCTTCTGCCTGGTACAGGCCGAACAGAACGCTCATCAGGGTAGACTTGCCGGCGCCGTTTTCGCCCAGCAGTGCATGGATTTCGCCGCTTTTCAGCTGCAGCGTAACATTATCATTTGCAATGATTCCGGGGAACTTTTTGGTTATGTTCACCATTTCGATTGCATAAGGTACGTTATTCAATCCAATTACCTCCTTCTTTTCGTAACTGCCCTACTATTATACACGAAGTATGTACAGATTTCAAATACAATCGACGAATTTTTGCAGGTTTTTTGAGGGATTTTCACAAAGAAAAAGGACACCCCCAGGGTGTCCTTAAATCAAATCGTAATTTATGGTGCTATGGCGCGGCAGCGCCCAAAGCCTTCCCCCGGGGGAAGGTGGCCGAGCGCAAGCGAGGTCGGATGAGGGGTGGCGTGCAGTACCAGGTCTGGAATAGGTCTGAAACACAGTACAAATCGCAACATTTCTGCCCGCATTCCTCATCAGTCACGAATCAAAGATTCGTGACAGCTAATAGATTATGGTATGATTGCCACTGGCAATCATCGCTATTGTGGATTCGCTGCGCGGAGCACCACCCCCGGGGGAAGCCTTGGCGCTCCCGCGCCATTGCACAGAAAATGCCCAGTTATGCTTACCGGTGGCTTCCCAGGAAGAAGACTACCAGCACGCCGGGACCGGTGTGGGCGCCGATGACGGGGCCTACATAGCCGGTGGTGACATTCTTTGCGCCGTGTTCCTTCAGCATGGCTTCCAGGGCGGCGGCATCCTCGGGGCAGTCGCCCTGGCCGATGAAGACGGTCTCCTTATCGGTGGCAGTCTCGTCGAACTTCTTCACCAGATATTCCATGGCAGCCTTGCGGCCCCGGACTTTGGCGGAGTTGATGAGGTGGCCGTCGTTGTCCACATGGATGATGGGCTTGATGTTCAGCATGGTGCCAACAATGGCGGTGGTGGCACTGACCCGGCCGCCCCGCTTCAGGTGGCTCAGGTCATCCACGGTGACCCAGTGGCAGATGTGCAGCTTGTTCTCCTCCACCCAGGCAGCCAGCTCGTCGATGCCCATGCCTTCCTCACGCTTGCGGCAGGCATAGTGGACCAGCAGGCCCTGACCCAGAGCGGCGCAGAGGGTGTCGATGACATGGATGGTCCGCTGGGGATATTCCTCCCGCAGCTCCTTGGCAGCGATGACGGCGGACTGATAGGTGGTGGACAGGCCCGAGGAGAAGGCCAGCACCAGCACATCCTCGCCCCGCTCCAGCACCGGCCGCATCAGCTGGGCCCAGTCGTCGGGATTGGCGGCGGCGGTGGTGGCCATGATGCCGCTGCGCAGTTCGTCATAGAAGGCCTTGACGGCGGCAGGGTCGGTGAAATTGGTGTGGTCCTGCTCCTTGTAGCGCACAGTGAGGCTGGCGCAGGAAACGTTATTGTCTCTGTACTGCTGGTCCGTAAAATCGCAGCAGGAATCGGTAATGATCTGATAGCTCATAAGTAATACACTCCGTTATTCTGGACTAACTGTGGTTGGCTGTGGTATAATTCCCTATACCTCAGCACGTTTCAAACGATGTTATCATACCTTTGAATCCCTGCGAAGTCACGCTTTTCCTGGGAGAATCCCTGCCCTTTGGGGTAGAATTTGGGACTCTACCGGGAGTAGAGTTGAAAAATATTCTGTTTTTGACAGCTTTTTGGAGGAATTTTATGACAAATCTGCTTCTGCGGCTCTTTGTCCGGGACTACGAAAATACCGGTGAGGCGGCAGTCCGTTCTGCCATCGGACGGCTGTCCGGCGGGGTAGGCATCGGGTGCAATCTGCTTCTGGTTCTCATCAAGCTCCTGGCGGGCACCCTGTCCGGCTCCGTTTCCATCACCGCCGATGCCCTGAACAACCTGTCGGATGCTTCCGGCTCCATTCTGACATTGGTGGGTTTTCGCATGGCGGATAAGCCCGCCGACCAGCACCACCCCTACGGTCACGCCCGGGCGGAATATTTGAGCGGTCTGGGTGTTGCGGTGCTGATTTTGTTCATCGGCTTCGAGCTGGTGAAAAGCTCTTTGGAGAAGATCTTCCACCCCGCCGCCGTGGCGCTGACTCCCCTGGTGGCTGCCCTGCTTCTTGTCTCCATTGCCGTGAAGCTGTGGATGGCCCTGTTTAACCGCAGTCTCGGAAACCGCATCGATTCTACCGCTTTGCTGGCTGCCGCCGCCGACAGCCGCAATGACTGCATCGCCACCGCCGCAGTGCTGGGGGCTTCCCTGGCAGAGCGGCTGCTGGATATCCGGGTGGATGGGTTCGTGGGTCTGGGTGTTGCCGCCTTCATCCTTTACAGCGGCTATCAGCTGGCAAAGGACACCATCTCCCCCCTGCTGGGAGAAAACGCAGACCCGGAGCTGCGGGAGAAGATCGTCAGCTATATCCGCAAGCACCCCAAGGTCCTGGGCTACCATGACCTCATGGTTCATGACTACGGTCCGGGCCAGCGCTTTGCCAGCCTCCATGTGGAAATGGACTACCGGGAAGACCCGCTGGACTGCCATGAGCTCATTGACGATATGGAGCGCCAGTGCCTCCGGGAACACAACATCCATCTGGTGATCCACTACGACCCCATCATCACCGATGACCCGGAACTGGCCCGGCTCCGGGAAGAAGTCCTGCGGCTGCTGCGGCAGCAGGACCAGCGGCTGACCCTCCATGATTTCCGCATGGTCCAGGGCCGCCGCCATATGAATCTGGTTTTCGATGTACCCCTGCCCAATGACCTGCTGGGGAAAAAGGATGCCCTGCGGCAGTATGTGGAGGAAGCCCTCAACGATGACGGCCAGCGGCAGTACCATGTGAAGATCACCTTTGATCTGGCAGATTTTTCCTAGGATAAATCGTAATTGATCGCGCGGTCCCTCGGCCCCCTCACTGAGGGGTGGTGCTCCGCGCAGCGAATATACAATCGCAATGATTGCCGGTGGCAATCATACCATTATTTATTGGCACGCCGACAGGCGTGACTGGGGGAGTGTTTTCTCAGTGATAGGACACTCCCTCCGTCAAAAATCAAAGATTTTTGCCACCTCCCTCAAAGAGGGAGGCAAGGGGCGCTCCCGCGCCACTGCACAGCAAATGCCCAGTGATCCACCGGAAGCAAAAAAGCGGATGCCGCCGGCATCCGCTTTCTTTATTTCATAAACTTATCAATGGCCTGGCACAGGTCGTCGATGGCATCGGTATCGCCTGCGGCCACGGCATCCACCATGCAGTGGCGCATATGGTCCTTCAGGATCACCTTGCCGGTATTGTCCAGAGCGGAGCGCACCGCTGCCAGCTGGATCAGCACCTCGGAGCAGTCGCTGCCCTCCTCCACCATCCGCTTCACCTTTTCTAAGTGGCCGATGGCACGGGACAGGCGGTTGATGACAGCCTTCTGATTTTCGTGGACATGGCCGTGGCTGTGGGCAAGCCCGTGGGCATGGGCGTGCTCATGATCGTGGTCATGGATATGATAATGGAAATGTTCCTCAGACATGGGCACTCTCCCGCCTTTCCTGCAAAGTTTTTTACATTATACACATTTCTGCCCATTTCCGCAAGCCCCGCCGGGGGATATGATTGCAAAATAAATGTTTTGACAAGGTATCTTTTTATCGATATAATAGAGAAAAAATTTACAAGGAGGATACTGCTATGCATGTTCATCACGATCATCTGCCCGGTCACTCCCATGACCATGACCATTCCCATACCCATGAGCACACCCACGACGGTGTAGCCCATACCCACGAGCACAGCCATTCCCACAGCCATGACCACGACCACACCCACTCCCACGAGTGCAGCGGCAGCTGCCAGGGCTGCGCTTCCCAGTGCGAGCACACCCCCATGGAAGAGCTGATGGCTCTGATGCAGTACATGGCCAACCACAACGCCGCCCACGCCAAGGAGCTGGCAGACCTGGCTTCCCAGCTGGATAAGGCCGGCAACCGCATGGCCTACGAGCAGGTCATGGCAGCCGTGTCCGACTTTGAAAAGGGCAACCTGCGCCTGAGCATGGTGCTGGCAAGCCTGAAATAATCCTCGGCCCCCTCTCTGAGGGGGCTGGCACGGCGTAAGCCGTGACTGGGGGAGTGTGCTTTCTGTGATAAGACACTCCCTCCGCCCCTACGGGGCACCTCCCTCTAGGAGGGAGGCAAGAAACTACTGATAAAGGAGCATTTCGCATATGTGTCTTTCTACCATTTACAAGAACGAGCTGATCCCCGAAAACATGGTGATGCGCAACGTTATGCGCATCGAGTGCAAGGATGGCATGGTGATCCTCACCGACCTGATGGAGCGTCAGGTGGCCATCGAAGGCACCCTGGAAATGGCAAACCTGGTAGACGGTGTAGCCGTCGTCAAGGAAGCCGTGGTGTAAGAACGCTAAGCGCCCCCGGAGAAAATCCGGGGGCGCTGTTTTTTTCAGACAGGGAAAATCGTAATTGATCGCACTGGCGCGGGAGCGCCCAACGCCTTCCCCGGGGGTGGTGCTCCGCGCAGCGAATATACAACAGCAATGATTGCCGGTGGCAATCATACCATAATTTATTAGGTGGCCGAGCGCAAGCGAGGTCGGATGAGGGGTGGCGTGCAGTACCAGGTCTGGAATAGGCCTGAAACACAGTACAAATCGCAACATTACCGCCCGCATTCCTCATCAGTCACGAATCAAAGATTCGTGCCAGCTTCCCCCCGGGGGAAGCCTTGGGCGCTGCCGCGCCGGTACATTCTTTACAGCATCTTCAAAAAGGCTTCCATTCTATCGAGGCCTTTTTTCAGTTCTTCATCGCTGTAGCAGTAGGACAGGCGGATATAGCCTTCCGCGCCGAAGCAGGCGCCGGGGACGGCGGCTACCTTGCCCTCTTTGATCATCCGGGTGCAGAAGGTGCCGGAATCCATGCCGAATTTGGAGATGTCCACGAAGACATAGAAGGCTCCCTCCGGCTCGGGGAAGCGCAGGCCCATTTCCCGCAGGCGGGTGCAGACGTATTCCCGGCGCTTGCGGTAGGTTTCCCGCATGGGACTGGGGTCTGTCTGCAGGGCGGTGACGGCGGCTTCCTGCAAAAAAGTGGGAACTGCCGTAATTTCGGCGGCGCTGAGGAGCAGGAGCCGGTCCATGACATAGCCGGGGCAGGTCAGATAGCCCACCCGCCAGCCGGTCATGGCATAGGGCTTGGAAAAGCTCTGGCACAGAATCAGCTGGTCCTTCAGGTCCTGATCCAGACTCAGGTCGGGACAGGTTTTTCCATAGGTCAGCTGGTTGTAGACATTGTCGCAGATGATAAAAATGGGCTTTCCCAGTATCGCTTCCTTGATACCCGCAAGGCTCTCTTCGCTGAACACCACACCGGTGGGATTACAGGGGGAATTGAGGATGATGGCCTTGGTTTTGTCCGTGATGGCGGCCTCCAGCGCCTCTTTTGTGATCTGGAAATTGGTTTTCGTCACATCCAGCGGGACGGTTTTGGCACCGGAAATGGTGGCGATGGTTTCATACAAGCCAAAGCCGGGGGTGGGGACGATGATCTCCTCCCCGGGATTCAGGATGCCGAAGAGGGCGGTGAACAGGGCATGGCAGGCACCGATGGTGATGAGGACGTTGTCCGCTTTTGTAGCATTGCCCCGGCTGGTTTCAAACTCCGCCACGGCCTTGCGCAAAGCAAGAGTTCCCTGATTGGGAGCGTAGTGGGTCTGATTGTCCCGGAGGGCGGCACAGGCGGCGGCCTTGATGGCCTCGGGGGTGTCAAAATCCGGCTCGCCGATGGTCAGCATGGCGCAGTCCGGAGTTTCCCGGGCCAGATTGGAGTAGACCCGGATGGCACTGCGCTTTAGGGTGGATAAATTCTGGTTTAAGGGAATCATTGGAAGTTTTCCGCTAAGGCTTCAAAGAAGTCCGCGCCTTTCAGAAGAATGGTTTCGTCAAAGTCAAAGGTGTCCGCGTGGAGGGCCGGGGTATCCCCCAGTCCTAAGAAGAAGAACATGCCGGGAGCGAACCGCTGGTACCAGGAAAAATCCTCGGCAGTCATGCAGGGCTCCGCCAGTGGCTCAATGTCCGCAATGGCTGTGACCCGGTCATAGAGTCCGCCGGGATTCAGCACGGCGGGATAGCCACCGGCAAGGTGAAGCTTCACGGAAGCGCCGTATTTCGCTTCCACCTCTGCGGCAATGGTCCCCAGGGAAGCCGCCATTTCCTCGAAAACCTCGTCCTGAAAGGCCCGGAGAGAGCCTTCCAGATGGGTGTGGGCAGACAGGGCATTGCGGGCGGTGCCGCTGTGGAATTTGCCGAATTTCAGCAGACGGTAAATGCCGGAAGGGATCTGCCCCTCCATTTCCATGGCACGGGTATAAAATTCCGCGCCCGCCATGAGGGAATCGATGCCCTCGGCGGCCTTGGCGATGTGGGCGGATTTGCCGTAGATGTCCACCGTTACCTCGCTGGCACGGGCCATCAGCTCGTTTTTCCGGCTGAATACCTTGCCTGCCGTAAGGCCGGGCCACAGGTGAAGGCCGAAGGTGGTCAGGACATGGTACTTTGCCAGAAGGCCGGTATCGCAGATGGCTTTTGCGCCGCCGGGGCTTTCCTCACCGGGCTGGAAGATCAGCAGGACGTTGTGGGGAAGGCTTTCTTTTTTGCTCAGGCGGCGGGCCAGCTCCAGCAGAATGGCCATGTGGCCGTCGTGACCGCAGGCGTGCATACAGCCGTCAATGGTGGAGGCATAAGGCGCTCCGGTTTTCTCTGTAATAGGCAGGGCATCCATATCCGCCCGGAAGGCGATGGCCGCATCCCGGCCAAAGTCAAAGAAGGCACACAGGGCACTGCCCAAAGGGGAGAAAACCTCACAGCCCAGGCCGGACAGGGCCTGCTCCAGATACTGCTTCGTTTTAGGAAGGGTAAGCTCCAGCTCCGGAATCCGGTGGAGTGCATGACGGTCAGCGAATATTTGCATAAAACCGCCTCCTTTTGGAAAATTTAAGCATAATTATACTCCAATTGCATAGATATGTCAATTTCCGCTTGTCATTTGGGAGAAAAGATGATACCATCATTCCATACAGTCAAAAACTTGGCCCCCTCTTAGAGGGGGCTGGCACGGCATAAGCCGTGACTGGGGGAGTGTACTCCTTAAGACAAGACACTCCCTCCGTCAAAAATCAAAGATTTTTGCCACCTCCCTCAAAGAGGGAGGCACGGTATCTGATAAAGGAGAGAAAACTATGAACGCTCAGGAGATCATTGAATATATCCGCACCTCGGAAAAGAAGACCCCTGTGAAAGTATATGTCTGGGAGAAGACTCCCGTGGCTTTCCCGGGCTGTCACGAATTTCCTGCCGCAGAGGGCCATAAGATCGTCTTCGGCGACTGGAAGGACGTAAAGCCCGTTCTGGAAGCCAACGAGTTTGCCCATGTGGAAGTTGAGAACAACTGCCGCAACTCTGCCATCCCCATGCTGGACCTGAAGGACATTCCCGCCCGCATCGAGCCCGGTGCCATCATCCGGGAGCAGGTGGAGATCGGCAAAAACGCCGTCATCATGATGGGCGCCATCATCAACATCGGCGCTGTCATCGGCGAGGGCACCATGATCGATATGGGTGCCGTCCTGGGCGGCCGTGCCACTGTAGGCAAGAACTGCCACATCGGTGCCGGTACCGTGCTGGCCGGCGTGGTGGAGCCCGCTTCCGCTACCCCCGTCATCGTGGAAGACAATGTTATGATCGGTGCCAACGCCGTGGTCATTGAGGGCTGCCGCATCGGTCACGATGCCGTCGTGGCTGCCGGTGCCATCGTGGTGGGCGACGTGGCCCCCAATACCGTGGTGGCAGGCTGCCCCGCCAGAGTCATCAAGGTCAAGGACGAGAAGACCGCCGGCAAGACTGCCCTTGTGGATGCCCTGCGGACGCTGTAACCAGAACAGCGTGTGAACGGTAACGAATCGAGCGGTACCCATTGGTGTGGCGATCACCGCCAACGGTGCGTTACGAATTATCTGCGGCGATTCGCCGCTGCACATTTTTCTGCCTTCGGAATACCATGGAATGAGCGGTGAAGCTCAAGTAAAATTTTCGGAGGTAATCTTATGTGCGGTAATAACAACGGTATCTGCGGCTGCTTCGGTGGGAACAACTGGTGGTGGATCATCATCCTGCTGCTGATCTTCTGCAACTGCGGCGGTGGCTGCGGCAACGCTACCCCCTGGAACGGCTGCGACAACAACAATAACTGCGGCTGCTGCTAAGACAAAGAACGCGCACCCCAACCGGGGTGCGCGTATTTGTTTTTGCGTAAAAAGCCTTCCCCCGGGGGAAGCCATTGGCGCTGCGGCGCCAATGCATCATCGACAGATCTCGCAAATCCACGTCCACAACCATTCCAGCCAATGCAGAACTGCATTGGGCCAGTCGCCGGTTTTGGGATTGGAGGGGTCTGCCGCGGGGGCAATGTAGGAAACTTCGTCGGCATTGCGGACCCGGAGGACAGTCTGACCGTACGCATCAATGTGGACGATGCCGATGGCTTCCACGGTGCGGCCCTGTTTGATTTTGGAAGCCAGGGTGTTGGTGCCGTAGGCGGCGGAGCGTATTCCGGTTTCGATAGATACCGTAGCTTGACCGCTGCTGTCCCGGAGGGTGATCCGGGTCAGACCCCTTTTGTCCGAGGTTTGGTCTGTTGAAATCACCTTGCCCCGAATCTTCACCAGCTTGCCGCCGTATTGGTGGTAATCCGAAACCTTGGCGCAGGTCAAAGACTCCGGCTCCCAGGAATAGAAATGTTTCTCGCTGGGCTCTGCGTGGAGCAGACGCAGCCCCCGGTTGCCGTAAGCATCCTCCCAGAGTCTTCCCTTGACGCTCACCCGCTGCCGGTAACACAGTTCCGGCAGCTCACCGTCCACGGCGATGCCGCCGCTTGCGTCCTGCACATAGATCATGGGCGGGTCAAAGGAATTGTAGGGATTGTCGTTTCCTGCGGTGACATAACCTTCAATACGGTAAACCTGTTCCGGTACGCCCCGGCGGACTTCTTCGATAGGGAGAATCTGCGGCTCTGTTTCCAGAAATTCCAGGTCCAGGGTGGGGGTATATTCCCGGGACTTTCCGTTTACATAACCTCTGATCCTGGCGTAAAAGCTCACCGCTCCGCTTTCCGGCTGGGAATAGAGGAAGGAGAAGGGCAATCTTTTACCCGCCAGCACCACATCCTCATCCACGGCGGCATACACCAGAAGGTCGCCGCCTTCCTGCTTCTGATACACTTCCACGCGCTCCAGAAAGTAGTCCACAGGTTCGTCGTTATACAGCTCCAGGTCGATGGAGATCTCCATGCCCTCCACCGGGTCCCGGGTCTCGGTGCCAAAATGGGCTATGCCCATGTTTTCATAATTGTCCATCCAGACCGGGGCAGTGACGGCGACGGTTTCCCCGTCCCGCCGGATCACCAGATAATAATAGGAATGACGGTCCGCCACCCGAAATTTCAGATACCCATCCTCCTGGTCGAAGGAATGGATGCCCACCGGGTCATCGGCCTCGGTGAAAACCTCCACCGTGATACGGCCGCTGTCGGTGGGGTCCTGAATCCACAGCTGGGCCCAAAGTTCCTCCGTTATCCCGATGGTGCTGCCCATAGGCGCATCGTTAAGGGTGTAGTAAAGTTCCAGGTCCGCATCCTCCGTGGCATAGACCCGGTACTTTCGGATGGCATCGTAGAAATCGGCAGCTGTCAGTCTGTCGGAAAGCACTGCCGTCCGGGCGGTGCTGCCTCTTTGCAGGTCCTCCCAGGACTGGGGCGGCGCAGAAGGGGCCACATGCCAGCCCTTTCGCAGGGCCATGTCATAGTATTTCCGGGCATCCTCCCCGGTGCCCAGTTCCAGCAGGTGCATGTGCTTGTCATGGGCGGGGTCATATTGGGAAAAACGGTGGAAATTTCCGTTTTCGTCGCTGGGATGGCAGAACATGCTGACCCCCTCCGGGGCTTTCTGCAAAGCCTCCAGATAGTTTTCCAGCTCCTTCATGCCGGGCTGGTTCCACCACTGCCAGCCGGGGGTGTTCAGGGTGATGATGTGGCCAAAGCGGAACGTCTGGGCAGGCCACGCCATTTCGAAGCCATACTCCGCAAGAAAGTCATCCCGGCTGACTTCCGTTGCCGCCTGCTTTCCTGCCTGCCAGATCGGATCGATGGACCCGTCCTGGTCAATCCTGCCGTTTTCCCGGTTGACCATAACATCTGAGGTCTCTGTCAGCACGAAATAGTCCATATTTTCCAGCCCGGAAGCTATGGAAAAGGCCTGCTCCCGGGAATCTGCCGCCCGGTCCAGCACACACTGGCCCTTGATGATGCCGAAGCGGGGAGAATAGGGAAATTCCGGCAGCGGGGCAGCAGAGGGTTCTTCCGGCTCCGTGCCTGGGGCGATGCCGTCCATGTTGAGCACACCGTCCAGCAGAACGCCGGTGACATTGACCCAGCCTGTCAGGTCCGTTTCTCCTGCAAGGGGAAGCTCCGCCCCTTTGCTGGTGAGAAGGCCCTCTTCCAGCCAGACTCCGGTGAGGGAAATGCGGTGGTTTTCCGGGGCATCTTTCAGGGCGGTGTCCAGGGCGGGCATGGCCCCCATGCCAAAGCTCTGAAAGTCCTCCACCGCCAGTCCTTCCGTACGGCGGCCCATGATCTGAATGTACTCTCCGGGGGTCAGGGCCGGATCGTCATCAAAGGACAACCGGATACCGCCGGTATTGTCCTGCAAAACTGCCTGCCAGCCCTGGGCGTAGACCACCACGCCCCGGATGGTGATGCCCCGGGTCCCCGGCAGTTCTCTGAGGGCCTCCGCTACGGACAGAATCTGCAGTTCGGGAAAGGTCTCCGGGGGCGCAGTTTCTTCCGGGGCAGTTTCGGCAGAAACTGTCTCCTCCGGGCGGGTTTCTGCGGGAACCGTTTCTTCTGAAGCAGACGTTTCCTCCGGGATTGTCTGCGTGGGAGGGATTTCCGGGGGAATGGTTTCTTCGGAAACCGTTGTCTCCACCGGGAGCGTTTCCACAGCTTCCGTTGCCGCCGTTTCGTCCGAAGTCTCAGAAGCCGCTGCCGGTAACGGAACGGATAAAAAAAGAGCTGCTGCCAGCATAAGCGACATCAGCCTCCGAAACTTACCAAAGGTGTTCATTTGTTAATGCACCCCATTTTCCCATTTTTCGATAAGATAGCATAGAAAACGCCATTTCCGCTACCGCTATAGCGTTATTTTGAAAATTTTTTAAAGACAGATGTCATTGCGAGCCAGTGTGCACACTGGCGTGGCAATCCCCCGCAAGTTTCTGGATTGTATCATTTTACGGTCCTGTGCGGACCTTTGGAGGGGATTGCCACGTCGGGCTTCGCCCTCCTCGCAATGACATCTATCTTTCGATAAATGCCCATTTCTCGATGCTATGGCGTATTAAGAAATAAATTAAAAAAACCTTAATGTTCCGGTGATTGATTCTGAACTTTAAAATCGTTATAATAGAGGTTAAAAGACAGACCATACCCTTAAGGAGGACCTTTTATGAAACTGAAACAATGGCTCGCTTTTGGCTGTGCCTGTGCCATCTCCCTGTCTCTGGCGGGCTGCGGCAGCAGCGGCAGCCCTGTCTATGTCCAGTCTGTGGAAACCCTGTCCAATCTGGGCGGCATCGCTCCCGGTGACCGCTTCGCGGGACTGGTGGTATCCGAGAATGTCACCGAAATCAAAAAAGATGGCGACAAGGCCATCGCAGAGCTGCTGGTGAAGGAAGGCGATGATGTCAAGGAAGGACAGGAGCTGTTCTCCTATGACACGGAGGAGCTGCAGCTGGCTCTGGACAAGCAGCTTCTGGAGCAGGAGCAGCTGAAAGCCAGCATCGAAAATTTCAAGGAACAGATCGAGCAGCTGGAAAAAGAGCGCAAGTACGCCGGCACCAAGGCAAAGCTCCAGTACACCATCCAGATCCAGTCCACCCAGGTGGATCTGAAGGAAGCGGAGCTGAATCTGAAGACCAAGGAAAATGAGGTCAAAAAATCTCAGGACCTGCTGGAAAATGCCACCGTGTTATCCCCCATCACCGGCCGGGTCCAGTCCATCAGCGAAAACGGCACGGATAACTACGGCAATCCCCTGCCTTACATCACCATTCAGCAGTCCGGCGCTTACCGGGTCAAAGGCACGATCGGGGAGCTGCAGCGGGGTGCCATCGTGGAGGGTGACCGCATCACCATTCTCTCCCGTACCGATGACAGCGCCGTATGGGGCGGCACCGTGAGCCTGGTGGATTATGAAAATCCCTCTCAGGGCAACGACTATGACCGCTACTACGGCATGTCCGCCGACGAGATGACCGCATCCAGCAAGTACCCCTTCTACATCGAGCTGGACAGCACCGAAGGCCTGCTGCTGGGTCAGCATGTGTATCTGCAGATGGAGGTGGAAGAGGGCGAGACCCAGTATCCCGGCATCAGCAGCAGCTTTATCTGCTATGAGGAAGACGGCTCTGCCTACATCTGGGCAGAAAAGCGGGGCAAGCTGGAAAAGCGGGAAGTCACTCTGGGCGAATACAACCCCATGAACGACAAGCAGGAGATCACCGAGGGCTTAAGCTTTGAAGACTACATCGCCTTCCCTGACCCGGAGCTGTGCGTGGAGGGTGCCCCCACCACCCATGACCAGCCTGAAGAGGAAACCCTGGCCGCAGCCGAAGGTGAGGTGGCATAAATGGCCCTTCTGAAACTGACAGACATCTGCAAGGATTACCAGCAGGGTAAGGAGCCTGTGCGGGTGCTGAAAAATGTGAACCTGACGGTGGAGGAGGGAGATTACCTCGCCATCATGGGTCCCTCCGGTTCCGGCAAGACCACCCTCATGAACATCATCGGCTGCCTGGATGTGCCCACCTCCGGCAGCTATGAGCTGGACGGACGGGACCTGAAGGATTTGAGCGATGACGATCTGGCAGATATCCGGAACCGGCAGCTGGGCTTTGTTTTCCAGAGCTTCCACCTGCTGCCCAAAATGACGGCACTGGACAATGTGGCGCTGCCCCTGTTGTATGCCGACGTTCCCCTGAAAGAGCGCCGGGAACGGGCCGCGGAAGCCTTAAACGCCGTGGGACTGGGGGAGAGAATGGAATTTCTTCCCAATCAGCTGTCCGGCGGCCAGTGCCAGCGTGTGGCCATTGCCCGGGCCATGGTCACACGGCCCAAGCTGCTGCTGGCGGACGAGCCCACCGGCGCACTGGATACCAAATCGGGCAATCAGATCATGGAAATCTTCCACCGCTTAAGCGAGGAGGGCATGACCATTGTGATGATTACCCACGAACCGGCCATCGCCGAATGCGCGGACAAGACCTACCGCATTCTGGACGGCGAACTGAAAGCTCCGGAGGGAGGTGCCGTTCATGAAGGTTAAATTCTCCAAGCCCACTCTGCCCAGGGGCAAAAAGAAGCTGGTCATCGGCATCACCGCCGGCGTTCTGGCGGTTGCCGCCGTGGCAGGTCTGGTGCTGACAGCCCCCGCCAGCGGCGAGACCGTGGGCGTGTACTCCTTTGAATACCTGGGCATGACAGAATACTGGGGCGACAATCAGGAAAGCTACGGCCCCGTTTCCTCCGACAAAATTCAGACCGTATTTCTCTCCGACACCCAGATCGTTACGGAAATTCTGGTAAAAGAGGGCGACACCGTGAAAAAGGGCGACAAACTCCTGTCCTTCGACACCACCCTGGACGATCTGGCGGTGGAAAAGAAGCGTCTGGCCGTGGAAAAAGCCAAGCTGGACCTGGAGGATGCGGAAAACGAGCTCATCGATGTGGGCAATCTGGTGCCCTCCGATAAAAACGAGGAGTCCCCGGAAGAAACCACTGAGCCGGATCTGGGAGAGGAGCTGGTAAGCCCCTACCAGATCTCCAAAGATATCCACTTTGACGGCACCACCAAGGAGACTGCCCTGATCTGCTGGATGAAGGACACCACCAGCATCGACGATGCCCTGCTCCACCAGGTCTGGCAGAAAGCGGCGGAATATCAGACAATGAATGTGCCGGAGCCCACCTCCAGCGCCTCCGCGGTGCCGGAAGGCACAGTTCCCACTGCAGCTGCCACAGAAACTGTGACAGAACCTGCCGCAGAAACCACCGCCCCCGTGACGGAGACCACCGCACCCGCTGAGGTCCCCACGGAAGCCACGGAACCTGCTGCAGAAACCACCGCACCCACGGAGGAGACTTCTGCTCCCACGGAGGAAACCACGGAGCCTGCCGAAGAAACTACCGCTCCCACCGTGGAAACTACCGAGCCCACTGAGGAAACCACTGAACCTACGGAAGAAACCACCGCACCCACGGAGGAGACTACCGAGCCTACCGAGGAGACTACCGAGCCTACGGAAGAAACCACCGAGCCTACCGAAGAACCCACAGAACCGGAAGAGCCTTCCGGCCCTGCGTCCGATATCTATGTGGTCTTCAAGGTCACCGAGGGCAACAAATCCCTGGGCGCTGTGCAGCTATGGCAGGGTCTGCACGTATTCCGTCACGAGGACGGCAGCTATTCCTTTAAATTCTACGATGCCGCCGGCTTCGAGGACCACACCCTGCCCAAGGAAGAAACCAATACACCCAGCTTCGATTTCACCGTTTCCTACACCGCCAAGGAGATCGCCCAGATGCGTGCTGAGATCCGCAAGAAGATCAAGGAACTGGAATTTAAGCTGAAAATGGCGGAAGCCGAATATAAGATCGTCCAGCGGGAAGTCAGCGACGGCCATGTCTACGCGGAAGTGGACGGTGAAGTGGTGTCCGCCCTTCCCGAGGAGGAAGCAAGGGCCTCCCGGCAGCCGGTGCTGAAGGTCTCCGGCGGCGGCGGCTTCTATGTGGAAGGCAGCGTCAGCGAGCTGGAAAAGGATAAGATGCAGCCCGGCATGGAAGTCACCATCAACGACTGGAATACCGGCATGACCTATACCGGCCAGGTAGAATCCATCGGTGATTTCCCCTCCAACAGCAATGGCTGGAACGGCATGGGCAACCCCAATTCCTCTTACTATCCCTTCCAGGTCTTCATTGACGGCAGCGCGGACCTCCAGTCCGGCAGCTATGTCAGCATCATGTACTCCACCACCGAGGGCGGCAACGGCATCTATCTGGGCAATGCCTTCCTGCGCACCGAGGGCGGCAAGTCTTATGTCTACGCCCTGGGCAAGGACGGGAAGCTGGAAAAGCGGACTGTGGTCACCGGCAAATCCCTGTGGGGCAGCTATACGGAGATCCTCAGCGGCATCACCGCCGAGGACAAGCTGGCCTTCCCCTACGGCAAGAATGTAAAGCACGGCGCACCGGCGGAAGAAAAAGATATTTCCGAACTGTATTCATATTAAAGGAGGCCAAGCTATGCGAGAAAATATCAGACTGGCCTTCCAGGGTATCTGGAGCCACAAGATGCGCTCCGTGCTGACCATGCTGGGCATCATCATCGGCATCGCCGCCATCATCACCATCGTATCCACCATTCAGGGCACCAACGAACAGATCAAGGAAAACCTCATCGGCTCCGGCAACAACGTCATCACCGTCCGGCTGAATCAGGACGGACGCTACTACGACATGAGCTGGAATCCCCTGCCCCAGGGGGTCCGCACCGTTACCGATGAGACCCGGAAGTCACTGGAAGATATCCGGGGCGTGGAAGCGGTATCTCTGTACCACTCCCGGAACTATGCCGACCAGCTGTTCTACAAGAACACCCAGTACAACGGCGAGGTCTACGGCATCGACCGGAATTATCTGCGGGTCTATGGCTATCAGGTGAAATCCGGCCGGGGCTTTACCCAGAAGGACTTTGACAATTACCGGAAGATTGCCCTGGTGGACACCAATGCCGTCACCACCCTCTTCGGGGGGATGAGCCCCGTGGGAGAGAGCATCGAGCTCAACGGCGATGTGTTCACCGTGGTAGGTGTGGTGGCCCTCAGCGAGGAATTTGCCCCCACCATTAACTCCATGCAGGATTACCAGCTGTATGCCAATACCTCCTCCGGCTGCGTGTATCTGCCCATTTCCATCTGGCCCACAGCCTACCGGTTTGACGAACCCCAGAACGTGGCCATCAAGGTCCGCAGCACCGACGATATGACCACCGCAGGTCAGGAAGCCGCCAAGCTGCTGACGGAAAAACAGATCGTAGACCCGGATAACAGCAAATTCGACTACCGCAGTCAGGATATGCTGGAACAGGCCCAGCAGCTGCAGGCCATGTCGGAATCCACCAACACCCAGCTGATCTGGATCGCCAGCATTTCGTTGCTGGTTGGCGGCATCGGCGTTATGAACATCATGCTGGTGTCCGTCACCGAGCGCACCGCCGAAATCGGCCTGAAGAAAGCCATCGGCGCCAAGAAGAAGCGGATTCTGCTGCAGTTTTTGACAGAGTCCGCGGTGCTTACCAGCCTGGGCGGCATCATTGGTGTCATCACCGGTGTGGCCATGGCCCAGCTGATCTCCGGCATGATGCAGATTCCCGTAGCCATCAGCGTCCCCGCCATTGCCATCGCCGTGGTGTTCTCCACCCTCATCGGCGTGGTCTTCGGCATGCTGCCCGCCATCCAGGCCGCAAATCTGAACCCCATCGAGGCATTGCGCAGAGTATAACAAAAAACGAGATGCAGAAAATCTGCATCTCGTTTTTTCTATCTTTTCCTTATTCGGCAAAGGTGACCTTGCCGGTTTCGGGGTCCATGTCCTGGATAATGGCCAGGGATTCCAGGCGGTAGCCTAAGTTACGGATGCGGTCGCTGCCTTCCTGGAAGGCCTTCTCAATGACCACGCCGCAGCCGGACACGGTGGCCTCGGCATCCTCCACGATAGAAATCAGGCCCTGCATGGCGCAGCCGTTGGCCATGATATCGTCGATGATCAGGATCTGCTCTCCCTCGGACAGGTATTTCTTACCCACCACGATGGTGTTGATATTCTTATGGCTAAAGGACAGCACCTCGGCAACATAGAGATCCCCGTCCAGATTCATGGAGCGGGTCTTCTTGGCAACCACCAGGGGCACCTTCAGCTGCCGGGCCACAGAGGCGGCGATGGCAATGCCGGAGGCCTCAATGGTCAGGACCTTGGTAATGGGGGTACCTGCAAACCGCTTCGTAAATTCCCGGGCAATGGCATCCAGAAATTCCATATCCATCTGGTGGTTCAGGAAGGCATCCACCTTCAGCACGCCCTTGGGCCGCACCACGCCGTCCTTTACGATTCTCTCTTCCACAAAATTCATATGCGCACCTCCTGTCGGTTTGTGTCCAGTATAACACAAGAGGGAAGAATTGTCAGTATTTTTTAGGAAATAAAACACTGCGGGCGGACACAAGACCAACGTCATTCAGTTAAGAAAACGGATGTAGGGTTGAGATATATCTCAACCGGGCACCCCCGAAAACTGAGCGTAAAAAACAAACGCACAATTGTCGGTACTGCCCGGTGCGGATATATCCGCACCCTACAATTCCATTAACCGAATGACATTGGGCACAAGGCCCGCCCTATCGTTATTCCATTACAGGTCTGCGTAGGTGATCAGCTCCACGCCGTTTTCTTCGCACCACTTGGGAACCTCGGGATTGATGGCGAAGGCCACTTCCAGTGCCCGCTGGGTGGTGATGTAGGAGGTGGTCATGACGTATTCATCCACGTAGCCGGGATGCAGGACCATCATGCAGGCCTCGTCCTCAGCCATGGGCTGCAGGGCTGCCTTCTTGAAGCTCTCGAAGGGATTGTAGTCGGCATTGCCGCTGTCCATGCTGAACTTCATGACATACTTGCCGATCTTAGGACCCCGGCCGGGAACGAACTCCATCAGCTTCAGGCCGTGCTTCTGACCGACGATGGCCAGAGCCTTGTTGAAGTTGTTGCTGGGAACGGCGTGGGCCTCGATCATGAAGGGCTTCTTGCCCCACAGCTCCTTCAGGCGCTGGTACTGGGCTTCCACTTCCATGACCACTTCTTCCAGAACCACGAAGTCTTCCTTGGCCTCGCGGTACAGGCTCTTATCCTTGAAGATGCCGTTCTCGTCCACCAGAGAGGGGATCAGCTTGGGGTCGGTGATGGGACGGCCCTGGCAGATGTTGGCATGGACGGTGAGGATGGCATCGGTATCCTTCAGCAGGTTGACACCGTGCTCCGCCCACTCCATGTTGGGCATAACGCCGACACAGCGGACGATACCGCTCTTGACCGCACGGGCCAGACCGTAGTTGAAGGCCTCGCAGTAGCCCAGGTCATCTGCACGAACTAACATTTTTGCCATAGTAAAAAACTCCTTTTCTTTTTATTGTAAGGAAAATTCGTGGGAATGTCAATCCTAATGTAAAATCATATGTATTGTGCAGCGGCGAAACAGAATGTAGGGGGCGGCCTCCCGGACGCCCCGAAAGGATTTTGCTCCTCGATGGGGCAAAATCCTTACCAAATGCAGCATGATTCCCAAAATCCGCCCATTGAGGTCGGATTTTGGGTCGGGGCGTCGGGGACGCCGCCCCCTACAGTGTTGTATTAACTGCCCAATCCCGCTCATGCGTCATTCTGGGAGAACATGGGCGCATGGAGCAGGCGCAGAAGCAGGCATCCTTATCGGGATAGTAATTATAGAAGGCCTTCCGGGAGATTCCCACCTGGCGGCACAGGTCCGACACGGAAATGGACTGGTAGGGCACATGCTGCAGGTTCTCAAAGAGGCAGTCCTCGATCTGCCGCTGCCGCCGGTAGGCTGCCTGGCTGCTGTGGAGTTTTCTCTGTTCCATAAGTTCCTCCCGATAAATTGCCAATACATGTCAAAATTACAGTAATTATGCCAATTATACCGCAAATACATTTGTCCGTCAAACAAAGATTCATGGCAATTATCACCAAAAATAGTCGTTCATATTTTTTTCAAAAGTTTACACCTGTGAGAAAATGGAAACTGGAATCCCGTCGCATTCGGGCGTATAATAGATGCGATAAGTGGCCCTATGGGGCCGCCAAAAAAAGGAGGAAAACAAACAATGGCAAAAATCGCAAAAAAGCCCTCTGCTAAGCTGACTCCCGTCCATATCTTTGGTTACGGCTGCGGCGACGCAGGCGGTGTCGTAGGCCTGTACATGGTCTCCGGCTTCATGACCCGCTTCCTGCAGGTCAACCTGCAGGTCAATGCCGGTATTCTGGCAACCATGCTGCTGATCTGGAACATCTGGGACGCAGTGAACGATCCCCTGATGGGCACCATCATGGACATCTTCTTCGCCAAGGCTAAGCCCGGCGCAGACAAGTTCCGTCCCTGGATTCTGGCTTCCATCCCCATCCTGGTGGTCGGCCTGATCTCCTTCTTCGTGGTTCCCCCCATGCTGGGCAGCGGCTGGGCAATGATCGCTGCAGCTTTCATTCTGAAGATCGTCTTCGAAGCCGGCTACACCATGATGAACATCGGCATGGGCTCCCTGATCGGTAACATGGCTAAGAATGACTCCGAGCGCGCTACTCTGGCTTCCGCCCGTGGCTTCGGCTCCACCTTTGGCGGCCTGATCGGCGGCATGCTGATCCCCCTGCTGCTGGGTAAGTTTGGCATGGGCAACGACGGCTACGCCAAGACTGCCTGCATCCTGGCTATCCCCATGGGTATCCTGGTCTTCCTGCACTATGCTCTGACCGAGGAGCGTAACAAGACCATGCCCGGCGAAGGCCCTGAGAAGTCTCAGGAAGAGAAGGATGCCGAGAAGTTCAAGATCTCCGACATCTGGAACATCATCACCAAGAACCGCGCTTTCCTGGCTCTGGTTCTGCACTCCATCTGCATCTGCGGCGTTCAGGCTCTGGCTCAGGGCGCTACCACCTACATGTATGCTGACGTTCTGAAGAACATCTCCATCCAGTCCCTGGGTTCCGGTCTGTCTACCGCTACCATGGTTCTGATTCTGCTGTCCGCTCCCATTCTGACCAAGAAGTGGGATCTGGTTCTGATCATCCGTGTATGCCTGCTGGCCGGTGTCGCTTCCTACGCTGCACTGCTGGCTTACACTCTGATGGTTCCCACCGCAGAGCTGAACGCTGTCCTGTTCGTTATCTGGAACGGTATCTCCGGCGCTCTGGTTCAGATGTCTGTCCAGATGCAGTGGGGCCTGGTTGCTGAGTCCATCGACTACAACGAGTACCTCACCGGCAAGCGTAACGAAGGCACCATCTACGGCTTCTTCTCCCTGTCCCGCCGTATTGGCTCCACCATCGCCAACTCCGCTTCCGTTCTGATCATTGCTGCTATCGGCTACGACGCAGCTATCGCCAACGCTGGCGGCGACCAGTCCGACTTCACCATCATGGGCATCAAGCTGATGGTTCTGGGCTTCCCCCTGATCGCTGCTCTGGGCTCCTTCTCCTGCTTCACCTTCATCTGGAACATCAACAAGGATGTCCGTGCTAAGATGGCTGAGTGGAAGGCTGCTAAGCTGGGCAAGTAAGTTTTCCCCTTTTTTAAATCCGCAAAGGGCGGCGGTTCGCCGCCGCCCTTTCTTCCCCACAAAAGCGCCTGTTAACCGCCTGGGATTCACACTTCTTCCTTCCATTGATTTTGTGAAACAGCCATTGCCCGGGCGGTTAACAGACGCTTTTGCCAATCCAGTTTCCCAAGGAGGGCACCCTAGTGAGCAAAGAAAAAGACAACGCCGAAAACCGGCCCTTCATTGTTGTTGGTCCCAGTGGTCAGACCCTGTATCTGTCCGGTGAATATCAGAACCCCGAGAACTGGGCAGCTCAGAAGACCGAAAACGCCACCGTGCTGATGGCCCGCCCCCAGGCGGGCGGAAGGCAGGACCTGCTGGACAGGATCTGCACGTATATTGACGAAAATATCAACCAAAAGCTGACCCTGCGCTCTGTGGCAGAGCAGTTCCAGGTCAGCGTCTCCACCATCACCCAGATGTTCCAGAGAAAAACCGGCGAAACCTTTCACCAGTATCTGACCCGCCAGCGGATGGAAGCCGCCCGGGAACTGATCCGCTGCGGCACCGCGCTGGAGGATGTGGGCCGGATGGTAGGCTACACTGACCACTCCACCTTCTACCGGGCCTTCCGTCAGACCTTTGGCGCCTCCCCCCGGGACTACCGCCGGGAACTGATGACACGCTGAATCCTGCCGCCGTCCACAAGGACGGCGGTTTTCCCTTATATGTGAAAATGGGGATTGCAAAATCATGGCGGGGCTGTGTATAATAGAAGCACGGTTTGATAAACGGCGCAGCTGCAAAGCCTTCCCCCGGGGGTGGTGCTCCGCGCAGCGAATCTGAAATAAGTATGAT
>ERZ1032130.71-NODE-71-length-30521-cov-12.999934_pt1 | contig 30521 bp, 23 predicted proteins | sample MGYA00517879_ERZ1032130 | MGnify/ENA primary metagenome ERZ1032130 (study PRJEB33719, sample SAMN04262597) | wastewater metagenome | biome: rural village; feature: animal feces; material: feces | host: Bos taurus | place: El Salvador | collected 2012-01-31 ...
GAGCATAATCTGGTAGACCGGCTCCTCACAAGCAGAGGAAAAATCCTCTGACACGGACAATTCCAACCCCGCCAGTCGGTAGTAGCCCGCCAGATCTTCATCCCAGCCATTGGCCGCCAACCGGTTCCGCACGGCAACCGAAACAGGTCTGCCCATCGCTGTGGCGTTTTCCAGTACCTTTTCTACAGCTTTCGGAGGGATCGGTGCACTATGTATCACTTCCCGATTGTTATAACACAAAGAGCCATTAAAGGTACAGAAGGCATCTATATGCACTCCGCTCAGGTTTGGAAGACTGGCCGTGGGTCTGCCGGTCGCAATGCACAACACAATGCCGTTATCATGAAGACGCTTCAGGCACTCCATGGTTTTACCGGAAATCTTTCCGGTAGCAGGATCAACCAGCGTGCCGTCAATGTCGAAAAAAATGATTTTAATGTCTTTCATTTCTTACCTCTTTCTGAATTTCATCCCATAATCACGCAAAATATCAAGTCAATCCCATGTTTTACAGACAGTATATCAAATTCCATATTGTAATTCAACTTCTCGTTTTCTTAACTTTATACACAATGCCATCCAAAGAGTATCCCATTAAATCACCCGAAGTAAACAGCCAAAAACATATTGAAACTTCCCTGTTTCTATGATATAATAAATAGTTATAATAGAATCATCTTGCATACCTATCAACGAATCGACACCATCCGTTGATGCGAAATATACTACATTCATCAGAAAACCGTTACGAATAAAGGAGTTTTGAAATATATGAAATTAGGTATCGTAAGATATCTGAACTTTTCATATATCAATATAGCTCTATATTTATACATAATTCTCATATTTCAAAACTTTTCCGATATGTAAATTCATGCATCTCCATGCAGTTTCATAGCAAATTGGTGCGGAATTGGTGCGGGAGTTTTGAAGTGATTCATTTTCGGAAATGGGTTCATCACGACACAAAGAATATAATAAACAGCCTGCAATTGCGCGTCATGCGCAAATTGCAGGCTGCTTTTATTTATTCTCACATACTATCATGTCCCAATTCTTTCAGGACTTCAGCCAGCATGTTGTTACCCTGTTCAAAGCAAGCAACGGCATCCATAACCTTGCGATAGGATGCATGGATTCCGGCTTCGTTCAGCTTCACAGCAAGATCTGCCAGCTCCTTGGCATGGGCTGCGTTATGGGCGGTCATATACTTCATCAGCGCCAGCAGTTCCTCCATGGGCGTATGGCTGTGATGGTGATCATGTTCATGGGTAAGCTCATGGTGCTGATGATGAAAATGATGTTCGTGCATAGTTTCTGTCTCCTTTTCCTTTGTCACGTCTATATATTCCTGCCGGGACAAATCATAAATCCTGTCGGCAATTCTACTCGCCAGATGCCAGTTATGGGTCACTGCGATGATGCCCATATTTCGCTTCTTTGCTTCTTCCAGAACTACATTCCAGATCTGCGACTGGGTAATCACATCCAGCATGGTGCTGATCTCATCGCAGATCAGATACTCAGCACCGCTCATCAGCGCTCTTGCCACGCAGAAACGCTGCAGTTCGCCGCCGGACAATTCCCTGGGAAACCGGTCCAGCCAGGCACGTTCAATACCGAAGGCATCCAGAACATCCTGGCGCATTTCGCCGCTTTCTTCCAGAACCCGCTTTAGTCTCCAGCGGGGATTGATGGCCTTTTCCGGATGCTGGTAGATCAGCTGCACCGGGCAGACACCCTTCTTGGAAAGAGGCTTTCCATCCAGAAGAATCTGACCTTCTGTGGGTTCCAGATAACCGGACATCAGCTTGACCAGGGTGGTCTTTCCGTAACCGCTGGGGGCAAACAGGGCAACACGCTCTCCACGTTCCACACTGAGGCTGATATTGTTAAGAACATAGGGTTCTTTCCGGTCATAGCGGAAGGAAATATTTTTTGCTTCAAGTGGCATGGAAGCACCTCACTTCTCCGCCCCGAATTTCCCGTGTGGGCGGAACCTGGATTTGACACTGCTGCGTGGCATAGGGGCATCTGGGAGCAAACAGGCAACCCTTTGGCAGATTACCGGCATAGGGTTGGAATCCTTCGATGGGCTGGAAGCCGTTCTGAGGCAGTGCTCTCCACAGGGCTTTGCTGTAAGGATGCCGCAAAGCATCAGGGCCGATTTTGAAATCCGAAACCGGGGCAGTTTCCACCGTAGTACCGGCATAGAATACGGCTACCCGGTCCGCAAATTCAAAAGCAAGGTCAATATCATGGGTAATGAGGATAACTGCCTTACCCTCGTTGGCCAACTCCCGGAACATCTGCAGAGCTTCCAATGCCTGTGACAAACTCATTCCGGGAGTAGGTTCGTCGGCAATGATCAGCTGGGCATCGGTGATCAGCGCTGTGGATACCAGAACCCGCCGGGCCATGCCGCCGGACAACTGGAATGGATAGAGATTTTCTGTTTTCTCAGGAAGTGCGAATCTCTTGAAGAGACCTCTTCTTTTTTCTGTGGGATAAGGTTTCTTATGTCCATCCGCCTGCTTACCCACCTTCATCAGAGGGTCAAGAAAAGCAACGCTCTGGGGAACCAGTGCAATTTCACTGCCCCGAAGGGACTGCTGCATCTGAGGGGTCAGTTCTTTTCCTTTGTAGTGCAGATGGCCCTTTACGGTGGCGTTGCCCGGCAGGATGCCTAAGATGGCAGATGCCAGCAGGCTCTTGCCGGAACCGGAGGAACCGGCTACCGCCACGATCTCACCGGGCCGGACGGTTAAATGCAAATCGGAAATAACCTGCAAATCTTTCTGTTCCAGGGTACCGTCATACATCCGGAAAGAAACCGACAGATCGTGAATTTCCAATAAGGTTTCGTTTTTCTGTTCCATAATTTTACTCCTGTGCGCTGTAAGGATCCAGAATCATTCGCAGATTATCTCCCAGTTTGTCCACCAGCAGGACGATCAACAGCAGCGTCAGTCCCGGGAAGACTGCAGGCCACCACAGTCCGGCGGATAAGTAGTTCATGCTTTCTGCCAGAATGATGCCGATGGCAGGCTGGTCCGGGGGCAGGCCGTAGCCCAGGAAGGAAATTGCCGCTTCATGGAGAATCGCATGTGGAAACATCAGTACCAGTCCCACAAAGAACTGAGGCACCAGATGGGGCAGCAGATGATTTACCAGGATCCAGCCGCTGGACTTACCCAGTCGCCGGGATACGGCTATATACTGTTGGCTTCGAAGCTGCATGACCTCTGCCCGGATCAGTCGGGCCAGGCTGCACCAGTGGGTGGCGGCCACACCGATCAGCAGGCCTTTCAAGCCTCTGCCAAAGGCAACGGAAATCAGCATAATCAGCACCATGTGGGGTACACCCATCATCAGATCGATGACCCAGTTGATAAAACTGTCCATCCTTTTCGAGCCGGTAGCTGCCGCAATACCGATAAATACTGCAATCACGGCGCTGATGACAGAGGCCAGAAGGCCTACGGTCATGCTGACGGACAACCCCTTCAACGTCCGGAAGAACAGATCCCGTCCCAGCGCATCGGTTCCGAAAAAGTGATCCAGGGACGGTGGAAGTCTGGTACTGCGGATACTGGGTGCTGTCAGTTCCTCCGGCAGCATCACACCGGAAATATAGACAGCAAGAAACAAAAGTGCCAACACCACTGACAGAACCACAACCCGGGTTCGTCTGTTCCATTTCTTCATTGGGACACCTCCCGGATCTGAGGATCAATGATTCCGTAAAGCAGATTGGCGATCATATTGCCAACACATACAAACAATGCAGAGAACAAGGTAACGCCCAGAAGCAAGGGAACATCACACCGAAGACCTGCCGCAGATACGGCGCTTCCCAGGCCGGGATAGCTGAAGACAGTTTCCGCCATAACGCTGCCGCCGAAGAGTTCTGCAAAGGATGTAAACTGAAGGGTCAGCGCAGGAAGCAGGATATTCCGCAGACCATGCCGCCGCAGGATCGTCCACTTTCCCTCTCCCCTGGCCCGGGCAAAGAGGCAGTATTCGCTGCTGAGCACATCAATCAGCTTTTGCCGGGTATGCAGGGCAATATTGGCAAAGGACATGAGGCTTAACGTAAAGGCAGGCAGGAACAGATGATGCAGCCGCTGCGCCAGAGTAATGTTCTCCGAGCGGACACCGATAGGGCTGGAAAAGCCCACCGGAAACCAGCCCAGCTGTACCGCAAAAATCAGCAGAAACAGCAAACCCAGCCAGAAGGTCGGCACAGAAGACAGCAGATAGCAGATCTTTTTCAAAATCTTATCCGGCCACTTCTCCTGAAACATGCCCATGATGCAGCCTAAGACAAACCCGATAATACCGGCAAAGAGCCAGGCACAGATCATCAGCGCCAGAGAATTGGCAAACCGCTCTGCAATCACATCTGCCACCGGTCGCCGGTAAATGGCGGAATGACCCATGTCACCCCGGAGCAAGGAACCGAGCCAGGTGAAATACCGCTCCACAGGCGGTTCATTGACACCCCAGTATGCTTCCAGTTCTGCCCTCTGCTCTGCGGAAACCGCGGTACCCAGACTCATGATATACTGGCTTACAGGGTCCACCGGAGAAGCACTAATCAAAGCAAAGGCAATGATGCTGACCGCCAGCAGCAGGGAAAGGATTTTTACGGAGTTCTTCAGAAATATCGTTGTCAATCTTTTTATAGTTTCTTTCATAGTCATGCGCCTCTTTCTATGTTGGCTATCGGCAAAACACCGTATCAATGCTCTCCCGAAAGCCAGCAGACAAAATAATCCGTAAAGGGATACTGCACCGGTTGATGCAGTATCCCACAGGAATGGTTATGCTGTCCAGGTCCAGTCCTGGATATTCTGCAGGAAGGGGAAATTGCTTCCGTGAGGATGGACATATTGATTACCAATGTTCAGGCCATCCCGGATAAAATACACATGATCCAAATTGACGATCCAGACCCAGGGGCACTGCCCGATCATAGCTGTACCGGTTTCGCCGTCCCACTGAACCTTCCGGAAATTCTCATAAGCTTCTTCCGGGGTCAGTGCCTGCCGGGCATTTTCCAGATAACCGTCGGTAACTTCGCTCATGTAGCCTTCGGGATTGTAGTAGTCATCCAGCAGTGCGCCCTTGCTCTGATACAGGAAATAGGTTTCAGAGGGGTTCGCGGCACCCCAGCCCATCATGACGGCTTCGGAGAACATTTTCAGGCTGATTTCGTCCCAGCTGAGGCCCTCAGGAATGACATTGATACCCACTTCCTTCAGAAGTTCCACACAGGCCAGCAGGATCGCCTGCCGGGCAGAATCCCCGGCGGGATACATGCAGGTAAACTCCGCCTTAAGGCCGTCCTTTTCCACAATGCCGTCACCGTCAGTGTCTGCCCAACCAGCTTCACGGAGAAGCTGCTTTGCGTAGTCTACATTGGTTTCGATCTTCACAGCGGGGTTGTTCCAGGGCATACCGTCGTTTTCAGAGTACGCAGGGGTTGCATAGCCGTTCAATGCCACATCCGCAATCAGACTACGGTCAATGGCATAGGCGATGGCCTGGCGGATTTCCATGTTGCAGGTAACGTTGTTACCAATGGGTGCTCCGTTCTGAGCTACCTTGCCTTCCGCAGGAAGCACGGGAAGGGTGAATCCGCGGCAGTCGGCAGTGGCAATCCGTTCAATGTGATAGCCGTTAACCTGGTTCACTGCCAGGGTCGCAGAGGTGATGGCTGCATCTACCTGTCCTGCCTGGACAGCCGCCAGGGCGGCATCTTCGCCCATGAAGACGATGATCACATTCTTAATGGCAGGAACTTCGCCATAATAGTTTTCATTGGCTTCCAGAACCAGCTGTTCCTGGCTGCGCCACTCCACGAACTTATAAGGGCCGGAAGTAACAGCAGGGTTCGTTCCGTAATCTTCGGAATAAGCATGTTCGGGAATCACGCCCACAGAAGCCAGGGTATTCAGGAACCAGAAGGTGGGGGTGTTCAGCGTGATGACCACGGTAAAATCATCTTCCGCCACGGCACTGTCCATAAAAGTCAAGTCAATGGAACCCATGGCAGTCTTAGCAGTTTCCAGCGTGAAGGCCACATCCTTTGCCGTGACCTGCTGACCGTCGGTGAAGTAAGCATCCTCCCGGATTTTGAAGGTCCACACCAAGCCGTCCTCGGACAGGCTATAGTCGGTAGCCAGATCATTGACAAAAGTCATGTCCGCATCGTATCGGACCAGGGTACTCTGCATAATGGGAGCGTTTCCATGGCCCCAGCCCTTGGTAGGATCCAAGGTAGTGGGCTCATCGCCAATGGCAATAATGACTGTGTCTCTGACTTCTTCAGGTGTTGCTTCTGCAACAGGTGCTTCTTTTGCTCCGCAGGCTGCCAGACTGATTACCATGATCATCACTAACAGCAGAGCAATCATTCTTTTTCCATTCATAGAAAAAAATCCTTTCCATTTTCGGTCAGGCACGATATACTATAGATATCTGCCTTTTATTTTGCGATAGGGGGACGGCGTTACCCCGGTGTGGTGCCAGCCATGCCGGGGTTCCTTTGTAGGAATTATACGTTACCCGGAAAAAGTGCGCAAGCCGGGTGGGGGGATATTTTTTGATATATTTTTATCGATACCCCCCAAGGGGATACTGCCACACTATTTTCCAAACCACATCCCCCGGTGGGGCTTGCGGGCAGAGCATTGAGCCGATACAATATAGCCCAAAGGAGAGGATTCCTATGAACAGATTGATCACCGTGCAAAACGCAATCCGGCAGCTGCTCAGTGAAAAAGAAACTATAATAGTGGCCATTGACGGCAACTGCACTTCCGGAAAAACTACACTGGCAAAGCAGCTTGCTGCAAATTATGACTGCAATGTATTCCATATGGATGATTTCTTCCTCCGGCCGGAACAACGCACTCCAGAGAGATTTTCTGAGACTGGCGGCAATGTGGACTATGAGAGGTTCTGGGAGGAAGTGCTGATTCCTCTGAAATCCGGGAAACCATTTTCTTACCGGCCATTCGATTGCGGCACCTTCCAATTGACGGATCCGGTTTCGGTCATGCCCAAGAAACTGAACATCGTTGAGGGAACCTACAGCTTGCATCCATACTTTCGAGATGTCTATGATCTGAAGATCCGTCTCACTATTTCACCGGAATTGCAGCGCCAAAGGATTCTGGAAAGGCCAGAATTTCTTCATCAACGGTTCTTTGAGGAATGGATTCCTATGGAGAATCGATATTTCGAAGGCTTTGCTATTTCTGAAAAGTGTCATATTATACTATAAGCAAAACGTCTGCATTGCTTTCATCGCAGTGCAGACGTTTTCTGTTATGGAATGCATTGATACCCATGATCTTTGATCATATATCCACAGCCGTTTTTCGGCTGCCAGTCATAGCGGGTCTTGTTCTCCTCCGGGAACAGATGTTCCATGATTGCTGCAATGACACCACCATGGCAAACGAGAACAGTATCTTCTTTCATCTCCGAGAAGGCTTCCAGGACACGCTGCTTCATCTGTAAACCGCTTTCTCCGTTGGGAGGAACGTTGGCTTCGTTATCACCCGTACACCAGATCTGATAGTCTGCAGAATCTTTCAATTCGAAGTAGCTGTGCATTTCAAAAATGCCGAAGTCCACTTCCCGAAACCGGGGATCCTCTTCATAAGGCACATCCCCAAAGAGAATCTTCAAAGTTTCATTTGTTCGCAACTTGCCGCTGGTAAGGAAGCGGACATTTTTGATTTCATAGTTCAGCCAGCTTAATTCCTCCCTGCCCTTTTCTGACAGAGGCAAATCGGTGCTGCCGCAGTAGAGCCGCTTTTCATTGGCTTCGGTTTTTCCGTGGCGAAGTAAATAAACGGTCATTTTAATCGCTGCTCCAATCCGCAGAAAATTCTGCTGACCTGGGCAGCTTCCGCTGCCAGGTACTGACACAGCCGTGCAGTTCTCTGCCGCCAGGCCCGTTTTTCCGCGCCCATAGGAACCACGCCGCAGAAAATATCCTGACAGATCAGGATGCTGTCCTTCCACTGTTCATGATTCGCTTTGAAATAGCCGATCGGGTCAGGATGATGATAGGTAAACTCTTCGAGTTTATAGATGCACTGTTGGGAGAAGTCGATTTCCTCTGTGGTGCAGGTATAGATCTTCTCTTCGGTGATTCCATACTGATTTTTGGCAAAATCCAATTTACCCTGGTAAGCGCCGCCGATAATCAATATCATGCTGTTCCCTCCTCAGATCAGTGCATAAACAGCAACCGCACACAATTCTGCGATACTTAAGCAGTAACCGGAAATATCGCCGTTCATGCCCGCAAGAGACTTGTAGGCTTTCCGCAAAGCGATACCATAACCCGCCAGACAGCCCACAAGCACAAAACCGCAGCAACCACACATCAGGAAGCCCGCAGTGACAAAGATTGCTGTCATAGCCGCCAGAGCCACAATGTGCGCTTTGGGTTTCTTTTGATCCGCATACTGACTGGTGGTCATAGGTTTCAGAATTGTCACCGCCAAAGCGCTGCAGCACCGGCTGACAGCAGGCACAAAGACCATAATCCGAAAGTCCGCGTTCTCTTTGGCAGATGCCATAAATGCAAACTGAGCAAGCAACAGCAATACAATGCCTATTACCGCAAAGGCTCCCACATGAGAATCCTTTAGAATTTCCCGTCTGCGCTCTAAACTGCGGTAAGATTTCACTGCATCTGTTACATCCATATAACCGTCCAGATGGATAAATCCGGTTACCAGATAGGGATACACAGAAAGAATCAATCCTTTTACCAGTACCGGCAGATTCAGCACATTGCAAAGCCATGCCAGTCCTGCCCAAATCGCACCGATTTCCAGACCTACGACCGGAAGAAACAGCAGCATCTTATCCCTCGCCTGCTCGTTCCAGATATTACCGGGGAATGGAATGGCGCAGAACATGCTCTGACACATGGCAAAAGCATGGAAATATATTTTCATGTCACCAACTCCCCCTTATGAACGATATACTGTCCCGCGGACGCTTCCACCACTGTATCGCAAACCTGCGCAAGACGTCGGTCGATATCTGCAAGGCATTTCCGGTAACGCTCTGTGGTTTCCGCATATCTTTCCGCATCCGAATAAATGTAGTCACTGACAAAGACCGCATGTCTGACTTTACCTGCAAATTCAACCAATTCATAGGAGCACCGCTTTGCAGCATCCGGATCCAGTTCATAGTTCTTTTCCACTGGGAATAACGCGTTCTGAATCAGTGCTGTAACACTGTCCACCAGGAATGCGCCGTCTGTATCTACGTTTTCCAGACAATCCAGGATGTTTTTAAAACACTCCACCGTTTCAAATCCCATGCCGTCCCGGTCAGCAATATGCCGCCGGATGCGCTCATCGTCCTCTTTTCCGGAGGAAATCATGGTGGCAATATAATATCGTTTTCCACCATTCGCCAAGGTCACTGTCAAATTCTGAGCCAGAGAGGATTTTCCGCTTTTGGCACCACCGGAAATGAAGTACGTCATTTCGCTCCCTCCACAGAGAATTTATCGCCCTCCCGGATCTCATCCAGGTAGCCGTCGTCAATGCCTGCCTGCTCAAAAGTTGCCATATCGTTGATAATGGCACAGGCAGCATCCAGAATCTGGAATGCCAGCGGACAGCCGCTTCCCTCACCCAGACGCATTCCCAGCAGGAACAGCGGCTCCAGTCCCATGGCATCCATGGCCAGCTTATAGCCGATCTCATAGGAAGCATGGCTGGGGATGAAATAATGGACGCTATTCGGACTCAGCTTATAGGCACAGAGGGCTGCCACTGCAGAAATAAAGCCATCGATGACTACTGGTTTCCGGGTTGCTGCACAGCCGATAAAGGCACCGCACATGGCCGCAATATCGAAGCCACCTACCTTGGCCAGCACATCCACCACTTTGTTCTTGTTCGGCTGATTGATTGCTATAGCGTCTTTGATAACCTGCTTCTTTTTTAAGAAACCGGCATCCGTAATGCCGCCGCCCCGTCCGGTGACGGCTTCCACATCTGCATCCAGCAGAACGGAAAGCACCGCCGAAGAGGTGGTGGTGTTGCCGATTCCCATTTCACCAATGCCAATCACATCAGCCTGGGTGTTGGCCGCCAGTTCGATACCGGTCAGGATTGCCTGGATTGCCTGCTCCCCGGTCATGGCAGGACCTTTGGCGATATTGCTGGTACCATAGGCAATCTTCCGGTTCAGCACCTTTTTCTCTTTGATGTTGGCATTGACGCCCACATCGCAGACAGTAATCTCACAGCCAAAATGTTTGCAGAGGGTAGATGCGCCTGTCTTGGCCCTGGTCAGATTGATGGTCTGCGACAGTGTAACAGACTGAGGCGCGGAAGATACACCTTCCTCCACCACACCGTTATCTGCAGCAAACACCAGAAGATGCTGCCGCTTAACGGAATTATGTACCTTTCCGGTAATGCCTGCCAGCTGGATGGACAGATCCTCCAACCGTCCCAGAGAACCGGGAGGTTTTGCCAACTGAGACTGCCGTTCCCGGGCAGCATCCATGGCTGCTTCATCCGGCAGGGAAACTCTTTGAATCCATTTCAGCAGTTCCATAAGTTTTCCTCCATAAGCCACTGCACAGAAGTCCTTGCTTTCATCAGTTCCAGAGTAATCGTTGCATCGGGGCACAGCCGGTCGATATGTTCCAGCAATTCTTTCATGTCAATCGTTCCTTCGTTCAAAGGATTGTGCTGGTCCCGGGAAGTATCGTTGTTGTGGATATGGAAATGACTTAAACAAGGTGCCCAGCTTTCCACCCAGTCTGTCACCGGAATCTTAGAATAGGCGTTCACATGACCTACATCCAGGCACAGCTTCAGTCTGGGATCGTCCACACCCCTCACAATGTCCAAAAGCCACTGGGGCTCTGTTTCCAGAACGTTTTCCAGAACGATCTCTACACTAGGATCTTCTTTTAAGAATTCCTTCCAGAAGAGGACAGACTGCTCCACATACCACACCGGATAATAAATCCATGGATTGTAACCGCCATGAATTACAAGTTTCGTGGAATCGTAGCGTTTTGCCAGAACCGCAGCATGACGGTAACGCTCCGCTGCCAACGCCCTCGCTTTCTTGTCAATGGCACAGGGAAACAGTTCATTGTAAGGTGCATGAAGGGTACTCTTGGAAATTCCATCCAGTTTCTTTTTTACCACACCATCCACACTGCTGAATTTCTCATCCATGTTCCAGGCGGTGCAAAACTCTGCAATTTCCAGGCCGCAGCCGTACTCCCGTGCCAGTGGAGCCGCATCGGAAGCAATCGTAGAAAGGTAAACATTCTCTTTTTTCATAAACACCCTCTCGCTTTCCGGAATTGATAGTCTGTCCAAAGCTCCAGTCCCAGGGGCATCAGACAAAGTACCGCATATCCAAAATAGAACAGAACGCTCGCCGGAGTAACCGGCTTCCAGATGATCCGTGGATCATAGGTCATATCTGTAAACCTTAACAGTACTGCCATAATCGTCAGGGTAATGCACAGGAACATCCCGATCACATAGGCTCTGTCCCGGTTGTCAAATCTGTAGATGGAAAATGCGGTTCTTCCACGGAGACTGCTGCCCCGGCTGCGCATGGCATCGGAAGCGGTCATCAGGGATTCGATGGTCCAGGTAACCAGCATCGAGAAGATTCGTATTCCGTTTCTCATTCTCTGCCACAGATTGCCCTGTCCTGCTCCTCTGCCGATTCCCTGCTGAGCCATATTGATCTTCCTGGCTTCTTTTTTGATTCTGGGAATCATCCGCAGCGCAATTGCCAGAATCAGGGACAGTTTGGGGCTTACCCGGCCGAACAGATAAACCATCTTGTCTGTGGAGAAAACAGAATAGACACAGCTCATCCAGATGCACACACCTGCCACGCAGATTCCCAGCACCAGACCGTAGACCAGAGATTCCAGGGTCATATTATTTCCGACAAAGTTCTGCTTCAGCACCGTGATACCAAAATGGTTGTAGCTGCTGTAATAAAGAGCAAATGCAACCGTACAGGGAATCAGACACAGATTAAAAACAGCAGCTTTTCCCCGGTTTCTCCGGATGCTGTAGGCACAGGCGCTTAAGAAAGAAATGACCAGAAACACTGGATGCTGAAAGGCTACCGTACCCGCGATGACGGCTGTAAAGTAAATCAGATTCACCGCCGGGTGGCAGCGTTCAAAGCCCATACCCGTCCTCCATCATACCATATTTCACCTTGATACGATCCAGTTTTTCCAGCAAAGGCTTGCCCAGAAGGAACATCACCAGGAACGTGCTGATACCCTGGCTGATATTTACGGTAAAACCGGAAATATAGATGGCCATGATGCTCTTGAGACTCATAGAAATAGGTGCCAGAAATACAGTACAGGTATCCAGCAAGGGGCCAACAAAGAACAAGACCCCAAGGAATCCCACAATACCCATCAGCACAGGCTTTCTGGGCAGTCTGCCTTTCCGGAACAGGAAGCCTGCCAGCATACCGCCTGCACCATAGGCCATCATCTGCCAGGGAGTGTAAGGACCCTGGCTTAGGAAAAAGTTACTGCTTAAGGCGGAAACCGCACCCACCAGAAAACCAGACTGGGGACCGAAGGCGATACCAGCAATCATGATAATTCCATAGATCGCCTTGAAATTGGGAATAGGAATGGCAACCCGGGCCGCAACCGCCAGGGCACACATGACCGCAATCACCACCAGCTCCCGTGCCTGGGGCTTCCTGCCCTCAAATGTCATAAAGAACGGAATCAGCAGTTCGATAATGATCAGTGTGCTGGTAAGGTAATACCACTTTCCGGACATCTTACTTCCCAGAAACAAGGTTGCGGGAATGGCCAGCAGGAAAATCAGCAAAGTGGCAATATTGGACTTTTTCATATTCAACCCTCCTTGTTCTGTCTGTAAAGACTTACCACGTCTTCTGCCGTCACAGCCATAGAGAACACATGGCGGCTCATACGGTTGGCTGCGGTGGTATAGAAACTGTTGTTGCCGAAGAACCGGCGGGGATGGTCGGTGGTCAGTATCTGCCCGTCGAAGAACATTGACACCAAATCCGCATACCTGGCGCAGAATTCAACATCATGAGAAACCATAACGATAGTTATTCCCTTGGCTTTCAATTCTTTTAAAATCTCAGCAAAAGTCTCCTTGAAGAAGCTGTCGATACCCTTGGTGGGCTCGTCCAGCAGCAGCAGCTTCGGCTGAGTCAACAGGACTTTTGCCAGAGCGGCTCTTTGCTGCTCACCGCCGGAAAGATCGTAAGGATGGCATTCCAGCAGCTTTTCGATCTGACAGGTGGCTGCTATTTCTGTGATCAGAGTTTTATCCTTTGTCATCTCCTCCAGATCTTCCCTTACCGTTTTCTTCACAAAAAGGCTTTTGGGATCCTGGGGAAGCATGGCAAGCGTTCCGCCGAAGAGTTCACTGGACTTGTATTTTTCCACGGGTTTGCCGAAGACCTTCACCTTGCCCCGATAAGGTCGGCAGATGCCGCAGATGGCTTTTAAGGTTGTGGATTTACCGGCACCGTTTCCGCCGACGATGGCATAGAGGCTGCCTGTAGGAACCTCCGCGGACACACCACGCATAATGTCGGGGCTGTTCTTTTCATACCGGAACCAGAGTTCCTTCATGGACAGCGCAGTGTTCTCGATTTCTTCATCCAATTGGGGCTGAACCACTGTCTTGATTTTGGGTTCTTCTACGAAAGAACGGCTCAGCCAGTTTCTGCCTTCCCGGACAGTGAGCGGGCAATCTCCCGCGCCTCCGGAACCATAGAATACCCTTACAGGGGTAGGCATAGCCGCAAACATATCATTTTTCTGTTCATACAGCAGTTTACCAACATTACGGGGCGTATCGTCCGCAATGACGCTGCCGCCGTCCATGACGATAGCCCGGTCCGCATAGGGAAAGATGTCCTCCATGCGGTGCTCGGTAATAATCACTGTGGTACCCAGTTCAATATTGATTTTCCGGACTGTATTCAGAAAATCAGACGCCGCAATAGGGTCCAACTGACTTGTAGGCTCATCCAGAATCAGCACTTCCGGCTGCATGGCCATAATGGAGGCCAGATTCAGCAGCTGCTTCTGTCCGCCGGAGAGATTGGCCACATCCCGGTGGAACCAGTCCTGGATACCGAAGTAGCAGGCCATTTCCGCAACACGGGATCGCATAGTCTTCTGATCACAGCCCAAAGATTCCAGACCGAAGGCCAGCTCGTGCCAGACTTTGTCTGTAACGATCTGATCATCCGGATTCTGCATCACATAGCCGATTTGGGAGGATTGATCCCGCTGAGAAACGTTTTCCATAAGAACACCGTTGAACAGAATCTCACCGGAACGCTTTCCGTGGGGAGTCAGAACAGATTTTAAGTGCCGCAGCAAGGTGGTCTTACCGGAGCCGGATTTTCCACAGAGGACAATATATTCACCCTTGTGAACCGTCAGATTTACATTGTGAAGAGAGTCTTTTCCTTTTGCAGTCGGATAGGAAAAAGTCAGATTTTTGATCTCGAAATGTGCCATTGAATGGCCTCCTTGATATGTAATACCGTAGGGATGGACAGGTATGCGCAGTAGACAAGAAAGCCCCAGAGGTGCATTCCCGAAACTGGCGCTATGTAAAAGTCGGGTGTATAGGTAGCCGTGGTACCGCCGGTAATTCCTGTTGCAAGCACCGCAAGAAGGAATCCACATTGGATCACCAAAAGAGCAGAATCCATACCGGTCAGCCGATAGATCATGAAGCTGGTTCGTTTTGCGCTGCCGTAGCCCCGGCTGCGCATGGAATCACCGGTGACAACGCCGCCCTCCAGAGCCCAGTCTGTCAGTGCCGAGAGGATCGTCATTCCGTCGGTGATTTTTTCTTTATTCGTGGCATTTTCTGCGCTGCCCTTTCCGATGGATTTTCTGGCTCCCGCGAACTGTTTCGCCTTCCGCATCAGATTGGGGATCATCCGCAGGACCATCAACAGAAGCAGCGACAGAGCCGGGATCAGATTTCCGAAGAGACTGGTAAACTTGTCACTGGTGAGGACTGCGTTGTAGCAGCCGAACCAGATCAGCATAACTATAAAAACCGCAGCAATCGCCAGTCCGTAATACAGTGCTTCCAGCGTATATGGTCTGCCAAATACGAAGAACAAAACCGTTGCACCATAGGTGTTGAACAGCGGGTTGATTACCGTCATGAGCAGAAACAGCGGCAGCAATGCAAGCAACATTTTGATACCCTTTCTGCCACTCAGAAGCAGATAATAGGTCGTACTCAACACAAAGCCCGCAGTAAGATACACAGGATGCTGGATCACCACGCCAAAACCAATGGCCCCCAAAAAGAATATGAAATTTACGATTGGATGACGCTTGGAAAACGCGTCTATACTCATCTTAAATCTTCCCTTTCTGCGCCTACATCTGTTCCCAAACCGGTACAGGTATAACACCAGACAATTTCTTCACCGCCCTGAAGATTATAGGCAGAGCATCCATAGTTCGGGAACCAGCCATTCACTTTATACATCCAGCCGGATTCAAAACCGCAGTCAAACTCATAAAGGTGATTGATTCCTTCCACATAATAGCTGTCGTAGAGCGGTGTCCAGCTGTATTCAATCTGCAGATTGGCCGCTTCACAGACACGGTTCAGCACCTCAAAAACGGTTTCTCCGGGAGCAAAACTCACAGTAGTCACCGGAAGAATTTCTCCGTCTTCCGGCACATAAGGTGCTTTGGCGGCATCCAGCTTGTCTGCATTGTCAAAGATCGTATCACAGCGGATGGTGATGGTGCATAAATTCTCCCCATGTTCATCAGACACAAGCCGATTGCCCGGGATCTCTATAATCTTGTATTCACTGCCGAAGAGGCTATCTTCCGGTGTAAAGAGTTGCAGAGCAGCAAAAACACCAATTGCTGCGATAACAAAAATGATCAGCACCATGATCAGATTTGCTTTTTGTTGTTTCTTCATATGAAATCCTCCAAATAAAAAATCCCCCTGGTTAAGGGGGATTGCACATAGCAAAGCCAACCAGCAGGCACCCCCAAGAGCCTCCCGGATTGAAAGTTACAGCTCGTATTCCGGCTCTGGACGCCTAAATGCTTTGCATCTTCTCAGAAAAATCCAATGATGCAAGGCGGCATAATGTCCATCTACGGCGGCTTGGTACCGCTGGGATTTACCCATTCCAATGTCTGCTGAAACTTTTTTCTATAAACTTATGTAATCAGTTTAGCACAAATCCAACAATTTCACAATTTCTGTTTTCACCATATCTGGAAGACCTAATTTGTGAATTTGATCAAAGGTTGGGCAGTTTATACGCTGCCCATTCCCCATTATTCCTTAGAGAAAAACGCCAACAGCTTTTTCCGGTTCAAAAGAACCGCAGCCAACGTGCAACCGCACAGCCCCAACACACCGATCCAGCCGGTATCCTTCTCCGTTTCTTGTTCAGCCGCCTTTTCTACCTGTTCCGAGCTTTCCTGGGTTGGGACTGTCGGTACCGGATCACCGCCACAGTCAATGATGTCCGTCATATCATAAAGGCTGGTTTTCTTCTCCAGCATACGGTAGTAAGCGGTCATAGCATAGTAACCCTGCTCCGTGGACATACCGTCCAGTTCTCCTTCCGGAATATGCCGGAATCCGCCGCCGGGGATGTAGTAAGACAAAAGCGCATCCCATACAGAATTTCCATTCTTCATAAATCGTGCATCCTGGTCAGGATCGATTTCCAGAGCAGTAAGTGCCACAATAACCTGGGCTATGGACTCAGAACTGGGACCGTCAATACTGGCAAATGAACCATCTTCTTCCTGCATCTGAGAAAGTGTTATCAGAGCTTTGTCAACAGATGCCTTTACCAATTCATTTCCTGTATAGTAGGTCGCCAGAGCCTGAAGGGCCATACCGGTCATATCCGGGTCACTTACTTCTCCGGTCAGTGCCCAACCGCCGTCGGGAAGCTGGGCTGCCAGAATGGTTTCTATGAGGGTTTCTCTTGTAACATTTCCTTCCGGGATCGGATAATTGCCGCTGTCAAAAGCGATCAGTACCCAGATAGGACCGTTGATACCCTGTTTCAGCAGATATTCCATGTCTGTCAGACCAAGGAGCAGATTATGTCCGTCCACATTGGTCACATCCTTGCCAATTGCAGTCAGTGCCAGAATGAGCCGGGAATTCTCCGTGGATTTCGCATGATGCAGCTGCTGCTTTTCATTGATATTCTCACGGACAAACGCAACCACATTGTCATAATAAGCGTCCGGAATTTCATAGCCGGATCTTACCAGACCAATGACCATCCATTCACCGCCAATAGAATTGACCGTAGGTGTGCCCAAATCTGCCAAATACCCGCCGGTAACAGTGAAGGCATCCTCCTCTTCGCCTTCTTCATTGGTCACGGTCATTGCTTTTTTCGTGGTAGGTGTCACATTGGTTCCTCCGGAATTGCTGGTTTCCGGCTGTTTTTCCTCCAGAATTTTCCGTGCATCCTCCAGTTTTTGGCGCAGAGTTGCATCCACCTTTGCCTTTTGGGTATCCGTCAAGGCATCATAGGCATCTGCTGCCCGCTGGACTGCAGCCTTGTCTTTTTCGGTGACCACATCAGGAAGAGCCCTGATCAGCTCTTCTACCGATTCAATCTTATCCGTTTCCGTCTGGCTGCTTCCGTTTCCTCCGGAGTATGTATCGCCAATATCCTTACCTACCTGACAGGTATATTTCCACTGGATCACATCGCCATTGCTGACCGTAAAGGCAGCTGTGCTCTTATCAATAAACCAGCCATTCAGTGTGATCATCCAGCCGGAGCCTGTACCGGCATCAAATTCACCCATGGAATCATATGGGGTATTATTGACTTCAAAATTCTTAATGGAAGCCAGGTAGAAATTACCTGTCACGCTTCCAGTATAGGAATAGCCGATTCCCAGATGATCCAGCAGCCGGATGGTAACCTGTGCGATGCTTTCTCCGGATTTGAACGGAACCTTGGTTTGCGGAATAATGGTTCCCAATGCCACAGGATATTTCAGGCCCGTTTCACCGGCTACACGAACACCTCTGTCCTCAAAGCCGATGGTCACATAACCGGCAATCTCGGAATTTTTCAATCCAAATTCATCGGTACTGTCTCCGGTATTTGTTCCACCGCCAGTTCCGCCTGATCCTCCGGTTCCGCCGGTATTGGATTTCGGATTCACGGTCAGAGTGATGGTATGGGAAACCGATTTTCCCCCATCAGAGGCAGTAAATGTCAGCTTGACTGTACCGGTTTTTGTGGATTCATATTTGTAAGAGGATGTTGCTGCCGTTGCAGCAGCGCCATCTACTGAAACTGTGTATGTCAGCGTGTCACCGTCGGGATCTGTAAACAGAGTTTCCGGGTTAATCGCAAAGTTTTGTCCCTTAGTAATCGTTTTGGTTGTAATGGCATCTGCCTTGACTCTGGGTGAATTATTCGTCCCCGCCACACTGTTCACCGGAATGGTGATCTGAGGCAGGATGCTTCTGGTATGGAAGGAGCTGTAGCCGTAGAGCATACCGCAGCCTTCATCGGGAATATGCCGGTGTCCATTGGCACTGGTCAGGAAATCTGCATAACCCAACACGCCAACACCGATGTATCCGTCCTTCAGGGTTACAGAATTACTGTCTGTAGGTAGGACCACATCAATATAGTTTGCAGCCGTGATGAAGTCATACTGCTTTCCGGGACCATGAATGGCCGTCCCGTTCACATTGTAATTGAGATGTACCGGACTGTAGCCGTCAGTATTTGCTTCGTAACCGGGGTTATAGTTGCCTGCAATCTTGGGAATGGGCATGTGCAGGCCATCTAGATACACACGTACGGTTTCTCCGGCTTCCAGGACACGGTCGCCGTCGCCATCCTTTTCTGAATAGCGCACAGAGATCCGGTCGCCCCGTACTACCTGATAGGCTGTACCGGAAGCTGTTGTAACCCGAAGAATATTGTTTCCGCTGACGATGCTCGCGGTATAGACACCGTTTATCGGACTGAGCGTTGTCCAGGAAGCGCCTTTATTATTGCTTACCGCAACACTTGTTGCTCCGGATGGTTTGAATTTCAGTTGACCACTGCTTCCTGTAAAGTACAGAGTATCAAATTCTGCATCCCAGGCCTGCTTATTATTGGCATTGTAGGGAATATAGTCTTCTTCCGGCGTACTGAGGCTGGCAAAGGACTCAATACCGAAATCCACATTGGCACTTTCTCCTACCTGAACCACCAGCAAGCCAGTTCGGGCAGGGTCGGAGGCACCGTAAACACCATCATAGCTTCCGCCGGACAGTTCAATGGCATCGTATGTGACCTCGATGATTGCCGTTCCCTGTTTCAGTGCAGTCACTGTCATCCAGTCACCATCACCGTTGGAAGGAGATGCTTTTTCCTCAAGACTGACTACATCACTGCCAGAAAGAACCGTGTAGTGAAAATCCGGCATGATCACATGGTTTTCGAAGGTTTTGATCAGCTCCCAAACCCGGTAGGCTTTCAGTGTTTTACTTTGTCCAACAGACATGGACAGACAGTTTTGTCCGTTAATATTGAGCACCACACCGTCTTCTGCCACGGAGGCGTTTTCCTGTCCTGCCGCAGCGTAATCCACCCGGGTGTTTGGTGCAGGATCGTCTTCAGAATAAAGCACTGTCAGATTCGGCTGCGTGGTATCCCAATAACCAGCCTTTGTGATTTTACCCGCCATGCTGACACGCCAGCTGAGGTCAGAACCAAGGGAGCCGAAAACATAGGTAGTTGTACCGTCCCCGTTATCCAGAACATAACCCGCTTCAATGGGATCGTAGCTGTAATAATTGATCTTTTCGTAGAGCATAGCCGTTGCCCCGGTGGTAACAGTAATCGTCTTTTGGCCACGGAGTCTCGGCCGAACCGTGATCTCACAGCTGGCGCTGCACTCACCGGCCTGTACTGCCACAACAGCAGTGCCTTCAGAAACAGCTTCCAGTGTGCCGCTGGCCTTCAGCCGAACTACAGCGGGATTGGAAGATGTCCAGATGATCTGACTCACAGACGCAGCCTCAGGCGCAACCGTTTCATGCAGCACAACCGTCATGCCTTCCGGAATTTCCATCTCTGTTCTGTCCAGTGTGATACTTTCTATTTCTATAGTCTCCGCCGCAACGATTTGGACTGGAATCCAGCTCAGGATCATAACCACAGCCAAAATCCGTGCTATCCATCGTTTCATGTATAAGCCTCCAAATATTTCATCTGTTTTCATTACCTGGATACATATTAAAACCACTTAGCGTAAAGTGTTATATTCTTTTCAACCGTATCCTGCTCAAAATTCCAGGGAACCTGCTTCGATTCGTCCTTATACCAGCCTGCAAAAGTCCTGCCCAAACGCACAGGATCTTCCGGCCGTACCACACAGCGACCCTTCCGAACCTTTTGATTCTTAATTGTCACACGGCATCCGGTATCAAAGGCAACTGTCTTCCTGCTCAGCAGAAGCAGCAGGACAAGCATAAGCAGTATCAGCAGGATCAGGCCAATGATCCACCACAGAATGTTGACAGTGCCAATGGGGTCACCTTCTGCCCACTTCACATACAGAGTCGTGTTTCCCTGCACAGTATCTGTTTCAAAGTCCCACGGATTCTTCAGGTCAATATCTTTATACCAGCCCTCCACATGGAAGCCTTCCCGCACAGGATCTTCCGGACGCAGAATCTTTTCGCCATACTGAACCGTCTGATCCGGGATCTCTGTGCCGCCATTGGTTTCAAAACGCACCGTGCAATCGGTGGAAATAATGATCGTCACATCCTGACAGGCTGCTTCGTAATGTTTGGTGCCATCCGCAGAAGATACCAGATAATCCTGATTGGTAATCTGCGTCACACCGGACTGGCCGATTACTTTCAGCTGGATACTTCCCACCAGTCGTCGGGCAGGCCACTGCTCGCCGCCGGAAAGGGATAGGAAGTTCATATAAAACTCTCTGTAGTTATCCCGAAGTCCCAGATCTGTTGTCTGGATACCGTCGCTAAGCAGTGCGGATCCCTCCACAAGCTGGAAGAAATTGCTGTCATATCGAATCTCATCCTGCATGGCATACATATCATAGGGTGCATCCTCATCGGTCCTGTTCAGATGAAACACCGCCGTGATCACATCACCGGGCTGTACCTGCTTCGTATCGCTGCCATCCACAGAGAGTTCAAAGAAGAATTTCTTCTCTTCCGCCGCATAGGCAGTCGGTATACAGGAAAGAAGCAGTACCACTGCCAGGAATAACGCAAAAAACTTTTTCATATGTATTTCCTCCTAATTACTTTCATCAGGATCTCACAGCTGCAGCTCCTTCAAAAGCCGTACCTGTGATGCCCCGACAGGCTCTCTCCCGGTTTCCGGGAGAGAGCACGCTATCATCTTTTACTTTTCAACCGGGAAGCTGGTACGCTTACCGTTGGCATAAGCATAAATCAGAGCCGCATCTGCTGCATTGGTTTTTCCATCTCCGCTGACATCCGCTGCGGCTGTCTGATCTGCCGTCGCTGTTCTTTTGCCGTTTGCGATGGCATAGGTAATGGCTGCATCCGCTGCGTTGATTCGGGAATCCCCATTCACATCACCATACAGAGGAGGCTCTTCTCCCGGAAAAACCTCCAGGATCGCAACCGCAGGATCCCAGGTGTTGGTGGTGATGTAGTACAGACCGGGAGATAGTGTTGCGGTATCCAAAATGTACATACCCTCGGAATCTGTGTGGCCTATCGGAGTAAGAGCAGCGTGGTTTGTGGGGGCAGCATCTTTTGTAACATAGACATTGGCAGGCTTTGTAACCGGTATACGGTAGGTTTCACCGCCGTTATCCATATCCTCGCTGGTCGTGGTGAACAGAATCAGAGGCACTTCATCCCCCTGTTCGGCAGTAAGCCAGGAATCTTCCGGATCTCCGAACAGATAGTAAGATCCATCATTTCCCGTATGGGCATTGTATCTGGCAGAAACAATATCACCGGTATGCAGCAGGATCTGATCACAGGAAGCGCCCCAGTTTTCCCGTCCCAAGGGGTATTCATAGTTCAGGAAATAAGTTGCGTCATTCTTAAACTCCCAGAACACGCAGAAAGAGGATCCTGCCACCTCGCCGCCAACCCGGAAGCCTTTCCAGTTTCCCTGATCGGCCAGCCAGCCCTTGCCTGCTTTGGAAGGGCTCAGTCCGTTGTAAATCACTTCTGTCGCGTAGATGAACAGATGCAGCATCGTAACCTTGCCATAGGCCGTTTCCGCCGTTCCTCCTGTCTGGGTCTCCTTGCTGCCGCCTGCATAACAGTCGGGATTATAGTAATATTCTTCCAGGCCGTATAACGCAAGATCGAAGTAAGGAACAGTTACTTCATATAGAGCCATGGTCTTGCCGTTCATGACCTGAAAGTCATTTTTCTTGCTGACTGTCAGATAAACCGTTACCGAAGAAGTTTCTGCCGCAAATGCCACAGGAACGCAGGAAATCAGCAACGCCAATGACAATAAAAGGGATATTATTTTCTTCATACTGTTTCCTCGCTGAGGGTTCCCTTGCCTCCCCCGGTTACCCGGAGGAGGCTTTTGAGAGAATCCAAATTAGTTAAGAAGTTGTGCCACAACCGCGGCGGCATCGTCCACATTCACAGCTCCATCACCGTTTACATCTGCTTCCAGGAACTTGTCCATGGTAACGGTATCGAAGCCAGCGTACATCTTGGCCTGATACATATCATAAGTCAACTGAGCATCGTTGATATCCACAGCACCGGTCTGGTTTACATCGGAATCATAACCGATTTGAGTTGCCACAGCACCTTCATCCGCCGCAATGATGGTATTTTCTGCTGTCTGCTTTACGGTATCCTCAGACTCCGCAGAGACTACCAGCCAGCAGTAAGCATTATACTTGTCGGACCAGAACATGGTATTGCCCTCGCCGTAGGCCAGAACCGTTTCACCTTCGGTGGCGGTAATCAGCCACATAACCGTGCCGTCCAGCTGGATATACTGGCTCACCGTTACTTCAGGTGCGAAGGAATATACTTCCTTGGAAATGGTAACCGTCAGATCCGTGCCGTTGATCTGCGCTCCGGGGATGGTGTAAACACCGCTTGCGGGCTTCAGTTCCTCTTCGCCCAGTTTGGCAGTGTAGGCATAGCCCTCTTCCTCATTCAGTTCAAAGGTAAAGTCCTGACCGTTGGCTGCAAACTGAACCAGGCCGCCAACAACTTCACTGGCATCCACACCCTCAAAAGTAATCCGGGTGGTATTGGCTGCCTGCTGCTGAGTCGTTGCGGTAATCGTCACATCTCCGGTGATTTTGCTGCCGCTGATCAAATAAGTACCATTGCTGATGGAATAGCTCACAGCAGTACCGCCGATCTGAACAGATACATCTGTAACTGCATATCCGCTTTCGGCTGCAACAGTGAAGGAATAGTCCTTACCGTACTGAGCGGTGTCTTCACCTGTAAAGGTTACATGATCACCGTTCTTAGTAACTTCATAGGTCTTACCAACTGCTGTGATGACCACTTCGCCGGTAACTCCCTGCAGTGTATAAACCAATCCGTCAATTTCAGGAGCAACTTCCACACCGTCAACGGTAACGGTAATATCATAGTATTCGTTAGGAGCAGTAAACTGATAGTCGCCGCCGGGCAGGATACTCAGTTCACCCGTGAAGTTTTCCGGCAGGGTTACAGGATAAGCAACCTTAACGGCAGTATCCTTATCAGACACGGCTGCTTCCGGTGCATCCAGAGCGATCGCATTGCCGCTGTTATCGATCTTTGCAGAAGTAATGGTGACTGTATGACTGCCGGATGCTTTGGCAGTAAAGTTCAACGTCACAGCTGCATCGGTATAGCGCTTTGCTTCACCGTGACCGATGACCCGGATCGTGCCGGATGCAGCATCGTGGGTAATTTCCGCACCGGAATGGGCCGCTGCTGCGGATACATAAGTCAGTGCATCGGGATCGTAGGAGAGGGTAATATCGTAGTCGTTGTAGCCTGCGATTTTCTCATTGGAATTACCGGTTACATGGATATCGACGGAAGCATTGCCGCCCTTGTTTGCTGTCACATCCGCAGCTGCTGCAACCGTGTACATATTATCCTTAATGGTAATGCCTTCCACAGTAACGGTCTGGTCAGCGGTGATATTGGCGATAGTATAAATGCCATTTTCTGCGGTCAGTTCGGTATCATTCGCCTTGACCACAGGTGTGCCCTGATAGCCGTTGTTTACTGTTACGGTGAAGGAGAACCTGCCGCCCTCGGTAACGGGACTGCTGCTGCCATCCGCGGCTGCGATGGTATAGCCGACACCTTCGGAAAGGGTCACAGTGTAGGTATTGGGGATCGCGGTGATTCCTTCAACCGTGACGGTCTGATCAGCAGTGATATTTTCAATGGTGTAGACACCGTTCACTGCGGTGAGTTCTGTACCGTTGGCCTTGACCACGGGAGTGCCCTGATAACCATCGTTGACAGTTACATTGAAGGAGAAGCTGCCGCCCTCGGTGACGGGGCTGACACTGCCTTCGGCTGCCGCAATGGTGTAGCCAGTGCCTTCGGTCAGGGTAACTTCATAAGTTTCAGGCTCCGGCTCAGAAGCGCCGTCCACCACCAGTTTTATGGTTTTGGTGCCGCTGTAGTTCTGGGCCTTTGCGGTAAAGGTAATTTCCGCCTGGCCATTCTCAAGCACACCGGAGTAGGTGAAGGTGCCGCCAGTATAATTGGTTCCGTTGATGTTGGCAGAGAACATGCTGATCATCTGGGGCTGACCAGCAACAGCCACAGCCGTTGCCAAACCGTAAGACGCATTTGCTGCCGTCTTCTTATGCAGTGTGACAGTGCAGATTTCATAATTTTCATCCCAGACGACATCGGTAACAGACAGCCCATTCAGGGTCACAGTATTGATGTATACCAGTGTGCTGGAGGGCCACTGGGCACCATTGCTTCCGTTCTTGTAGATCACCTCGTCTGCAACCAGGCCCTGCTCCTTGATACCATCAACCGTAACAGCCTGATCTTCGGTGATGTCGGAAATTGTATACATGCCGTCTCTCAAAGCCAGGATCAGACCGTTGGCCTTAACCTCGGGAGTGCCCTCATAGTTTTTTGTATCCACGGTAACAGTGAAGGAGAAGCTGCCGCCCTCTTCAACAGGGCTGACACTGCCTTCGGTGGGAGTGATTGTATAACCCACAGGATTCTCAGGCAAGGTCACAGTGTACTGCTTGATCTCTGGAACTGCAGGGGAAACCGTAACAGAAACTGTTCCGTTTTCCAGGCTGATTCCATCAATATCCTCGTAAGAGGTATCCCAGAAATAATCCTGTCTCAGCAGGAAGCTGGCTGCCTGTTCTTCCGTCATATCGGCCTTGGCCTGGAAGGTCAGTGCTGCTAGAGTGCCCGCGGAAATAGTCACACCTTCGGAGGTGGTATCCACGAAGCTGATCATGAAATAATCGCCGTCTTTGTCAGACAGGGGATTACTGACCACCGCACTGCCGGTACTTCCGGTCATGGTGAACAGATCCTTGTTATAGTACAGACTATACTGGTACATGACGATGTCCGCCACATCTTCATCCAGAGCTACGGTAACTGTAACTTCTTCACCAGCTTTGATAGCCGAGGAAGTAGCTTCCTGCTTGACTGTTGCTGCCATTGCAGGCGCTGCCAGGGTAAATACCAAAACCACTGTCAGCAAAAGAGAGAGAATTCTTCTCATAATATCCTCCAATCCGTTTTATCTGCCGGGAAAGCTGCTGATCTTTCCGTTGGCATACGCATAGATGAGTGCAGCATCCGCTGCGTTTACCTTCCCGTCGCCGTTCACATCGGCAGCTGCCAGCTGTTCTTCCGTCAGTTCCCGATTGCCGTTGGCAATGGAATAAACCAGAGCAGCATCTGCCGCATCAATGGCCGCATCTCCGTTCAGATTGCCCTGGGCAGGTGCTGCCTTTTCAATTCCGCTGACGGTAACAGTCTGATCTGCGTTGATATTCTCAATGGTATAAATTCCGTCCATTGCGACCAGCTCGGTTTCACCGGCTTTGACCACAGGAGTACCTTCGTATCCGTCTGCGACGGTTACGGTGAAGGAGAAGCTGCCGCCCTGCTTCACAGGGTTTTCGCTGCCTTCACAAGCAGAAATGGTATAGCCTTCACCCTCGGTAAGAGTCACGGTATAGGTTACGATTTTGGTAATACCTTCTACGGTAACAGTCTGATCTGTCTGGATGTTTTCGATGGCATAGACACCTTCCACGGCAATCAATTCGGTTTCACCGGCCTTGACTACGGGAGTACCTTCGTATCCATCCGCGACGGTTACAGTGAAGGAGAAGCTGCCGCCCTTCTTGACAGGATTCTCGCTGCCTTCACAAGCGGAAATGGTATAGCCTTCACCTTCTGTCAGCGTTACGGTGTAGGTCGTGTTGTCCGCCAGGAGCACGATATCCGGCAGACTGACCCGCTTGCCGGTCAACTTATCTGCGCTGGTATTCTGAGGCAGACCGTTATCTGTCAAGCTTCTGTGCATATTAAACTTACCCCAGCCACTGAAGCTGATACAGCCGCCGGTCAACGTGTATCCCTGTGCGTCCTGAGGGATCGTCAGTTCAATGCTTGCTCCGCCAGGCAGTTCATAGCCTGCGTATCCGCTTAAATGCTCGGTTTCGCCATTGCCATAATAGAGCACCTGGTGGGAATTGGAATTGAACAGACCGGAAGTTTTACCCATGGGAGAGTGGATGCCAGCAAAATCTATACGAACGGTATCACCGGGCTGAATCTCAGCATTGGCTTCCTTACCTGCTGTAATGTTGGTCACATTAATGGTAACCTGATCGCCTCTGACAACCTGGTAGGCAGTCTTGCCGTCTCCATTGGTGATCCGGATCACATTGGCACCGGGAACAATGTTTGCGGTATAAGCCCCGCTTTCATCAGCAGTCAGAGACATAAAGTCTTCACCCTTATTATTGGATACTGCCACATTGCTGATGCCGCTGGAAGCACTGGGCGTAAAGGTCAGCTGGCCGTAGCTGCCGGTGAAGTACAGGGTGTCATATTCTGCATCCCATGTACCGCCACTGTTATTGCGTATACCAAATGTCACGTCAGAAGCAGCGTTTCCGTCGGTCTGAACTACCACCAGGGCAGTTCTGGTGGGATCGGATGCATTCCAGGTAAAGTTGTTGGGCTGTCCCCAGGCACCGATAAGCTCCACATTTCCCTCTCCCAGACCATCCACAATGTGCAGCGCCTCATAGCCAACTTCCAGGAATGCCACGCCGGAACCGGTGGCCTTCATATCTACCCAGTTATTGCCGCTGGCACCGGGGATCTTATTGGTAACATTGCTCAATGTGATCACATCTGCACCGAAGTTTGTATAAGTAAACTCAGGTTCGATGATCACGTTACCGGAATCATGGTCGATGATCTCCCAGATACGCAGGGCCCGGAGCCGGTAGGTGCTGCCCTGGTTCAGAACCAGATGCCCGCTGCTGTTCACATTGACCAGCACGCTGTCATCGCCACGCTGGCCAAAGCGGGTGGATCTGTCATAGTTACCCCGGTAAGAGGAGGTTCTGGTTTCACCGGCCCAGGTAACGGTAGTGTCGGTCACCACGGTCAGATAACCTGCCTTGTCAATATAGCCATCTTTTTTCGCAAAATACAGATAACCAGTACTGTTCTGTTCTCTCTGGGTGCAGCTGTAGATATAGGTGACAGTGTCGCCGTTATCCACACTGTAAACGGGCTTCACTTCTTCCAGAACATAATACTTGGGCTGGTAATAGACCTTGAGGTCCGCACCCTTATCCACCGTAATGGTTCTTGCCTTATCTACCACTAGGGTGATCTCCACCGTAGCTTCCGGATCGGAAGTAACGGTCTGATCCTTCAGGGTATTGGCTGCCCAACCACTGATACTGGAAGTAGCCTTATAGGTATAGCCGCTGTCGGAATCCAGCAGGTAGACAAAGCCATTACCGGCAACGGTATTGCCGTCGGGATCGGTGACGGTGATCTTAGAGCCGCTGTCCACATCACCCAGCGCAGTTTTTACCACAAATGTGGTCTTCTGGAGGTTCAGGGAGAGGCCATTGGACACAGCGGTGGTGCCGGTCATGCCGTCAGCAGTCTTCCACCAGATAGCCTTGACGTTTAGAGGCACCTGCACGCTGCCGTCTGCATAGGTCAGAACTTCGCCGCCGAGACTGTCGGCATAGAAGGTCAGCCTCTCGATGCCCTCGGGCACTGCAACGCTTACCGCACGGGTCTCATCGGAGTTCTCCACCGTCAGAGTCACGGTATAGATATCCTCAGAATCGTCCTGGCCGTCGCTGGCCTTGAACTTCAGAACATAGGTACCTGCCAGGTCGCTATTGAAGCTGTAGTTAGCTTCACAAGCAGTATAAGCGCCATCGTTGATACTGACCTTATAAGTCAGTTCCTGCTCATCCTTATCGGTGAACAGCATGGACAGATCTACGGAATAGGTATCGGTCACAGCCTTGATGGTCTTCTCATCCATTCCGGTGACACCTTCTGCAAATTCGGGGATGTTGTTGAAGATCTTGTAATTGATCGTAAATGTGGTGTAATTATTGCTTGAGGTGGTGGGGTTCGCATTGTAATAATATGCGGTAGCCGTTCCCTGACCACTGGACAGGGTCGTAGTCAGCGCACTAACCTTATTGTTTACTGCCTTATTGGAGGATGTACCAGATGTGCCTGTCTTGGTAGAGAGGAAGGGCAGTCCGCTGCTGTTCTGCGTGAGATTGAAGGTTGCGGTAATCTTACCTGCCAGGTCGTAGCTCTGGGGCAATGCTACAGTAATTTTACTGCCTTCCATGGTTGCATTCAGGCCTTCAATGGGTTCACCGTTGGCATCTGTGAACTGGATATAGTTGAAGGAACCGTTGCTGGTCTCATGCAGCACCCAGATACCGCTTCTCAGTTCTGTGGCCTCTACCGTGACGGTTACATAGTCGGGGCACATACCCACCACATTGCCCGCTGCAAAGGTCAGGGTATGGGTGCCACCCTCAGCAGGGGTGAAGGTATAGCTCTTGCCTTCCAGCTCGGTCAGGGTCTCACCCTCCACCAGGTAATAGGCGGAAGCCTGCTTGAAGTAATCCTTCAGGCCGATCTCCATGGCTACCCCTCTGTAGCCCTCCCTGGCATCGGTTTCTACAAGCCGGGTAGGAACTCCCGTGGGCACAGCGTCAATGGTAAAGTTGATGGTATAGTTTACTGTTGCGTTATACCTATCGGGGACGGAACTGTAATACCCCTTTACCGCCAGGGCAAGGGTGCCCGTTCCACTTTCCAGCGTCACCGTACCTGTATGACCAGATAAACCGCACTTATTGGCGCTGTAGCCAAACTCCACGGAAACATCAGGAGCCGGGTCGGCTCCGTCCAGAAGTACATTGACCGTGGTTCCATCCTGCGTAGCACTGACAACATTCGCTCCGCTGACCTTGATGTTTGTGACCGTTACCTGATAGCTATTGGTAAATTTATAAATCTGCTTGTCCGCAATATCCACGACATTGTCAGCAACCGGAATCGTCGCAGCATCCGTAGCCATCACACCGGCATCCCCCAGCAGGAGGAACAGATGCTGCTGTTCTTCCCCATCGGACAGGATGATACAGGCCCAGTTGCCAACGCTCAGGTCGATGCCCACATCGCCGCAATTTGCTTTCTGTTCCTGCGTAAGGATGCACTTGGAAAGCTCCTCAGCGGTCAGCTCCAGAGGATATTCCTGGAAACTCACCAGCAGACCTCCGCTGACATTGGCTGCGGTATAGTCACCGGCTGCTGTATCGGTCTTTCCGATGGTCACCGCCGTGGCCTCCGGGATCTGAACCGCATACACACTGCCTGCATCCACGCAGCTGGCTTCGTACTCTGCCTCACCGGCTTTCACCGTGATTTTGACGGATTCCGTCGCCATTGCCATAACAGGCAGCATTCCCAGTACCATGCAAATCACAAGGCACAGGGAAAACAATCGTCTTCTCATAATTGATAATGACCTCCTATCATAATTGCTATATTTCCACGCCACAAGGCGTAAAGCGGGGTTACATCCGGCTCACTCCAGCCTTTGCTGCCGGGGTGTTGACTTAGGCTGCACAGTTGCCTGCGCAGTTTGTAGGTCTTCTGACTGACACGTTCAGAAGAAATCTTCAACGTTCTCCTCCCGCCTTCTCAGGATTTCTCCCAATGACCTGCTTTCACAGAAAGGAGGAGAGCTTCGTGCTTACAGCACAGCAGTCATACTGCCGTGTTCCGGATTCTCACCGGATTCCCTTGTTCAGCAGAACAAGAATGCGTGTCTCATGTTTCCATTCGGTCGCGCATTTGCCACAAAATAAG
>ERZ1032130.72-NODE-72-length-30480-cov-5.828792_pt1 | contig 30480 bp, 30 predicted proteins | sample MGYA00517879_ERZ1032130 | MGnify/ENA primary metagenome ERZ1032130 (study PRJEB33719, sample SAMN04262597) | wastewater metagenome | biome: rural village; feature: animal feces; material: feces | host: Bos taurus | place: El Salvador | collected 2012-01-31 ...
GTCAAAAGCAATAAGAATTTTTGAATCCTATATACTTAAAAATATTGGGATCAGGCTCTGCCTTGCCTGACAAAGAAAGGTTCCATTCGTCGCAGTTGCTCGAAGTTGCCGGAAAATACTATATGATTGATTGTGACGAAGGGGCTCAAATTCGCTTGTGGCAATATGTCGGAAAAACTTCACGATTACATCAAATTTTCATTTCGCATTTGCATGGTGACCATTGTTTGGGCTTGATAGGATTGATATCTTCTTTTGCTATGCTGGGGCGAAATAATAATATCGAAATTTTTTCGCTTCCGGGATTGGAGTCGATATTGCGACCACAAATAGATTTTTTTTGTAAAGACCGAGATTTTGAGGTCGTTTTTAATGAATTTTCTTCCTATCGCCACGAAACAATTTATCAAGATAAAAACTTGACCGTAACTACATTGCCGTTGAAGCACAGGGTTCCAACTTGCGGATTTGTTTTTCAAGAGAAAGAGAAAGAATTGCATCTGAATCGGGCAATGTTAGATGCGTTTTCAGTACCTGTGTCGGCCATGAAGTCGATAAAGGCGGGTGCAGATTTTGTCGATGAAAGGGGTGTTGTGGTGCCAAATGCAAAACTGACCTTCCCTGCCGATAAATCGCGTAAATATGTCTATTGTTCGGATACGGTTTGTTTGGAAAAAATAATTCCTTTGATAGAAAATGCCGATTGCTTGTATCACGAAGCCACTTTCTTGGAAAAAGACCTTTTGCGAGCGAAAGAAACATTCCATTCAACGGCATTGCATAAAAGAATTTTAAAACAAATGGTAGAAGAAGATTTGTTGGTCATTGAAGGTGAACGTAAGGCAAGGAAATATTTACTGAAAGATTAGGATAAGAAGACTAAAAGATTAAAAAACTGTGAGATTTTATGTTGAATCTCGCAGTTTTTTTGAACAATCGAATTAGAAAAATTTTTTTGAGATAAGGATTTGATTAGATGTCAAGATGCTATGGAATATAGAGTAGAGAGCATGTGGATGTTTATTAATGGATAAATGTCGAATGTTATACAGAGTTTTCAGAAAAATAGTTGTCAACTATTGAAGAAATTTGTCGATGTGATATAATAACTATAAGGCAAACCACATAGGTAACCAGCAACTTCCCGTAAACAGGATACGAGTCTTGTTTACGGGATTTTTTTGCAGGGCGAAGAAATGTTTTTTGTATTTCACCTACCTACTTTGCAACTTACCACCTCAGCCTTGCAACTTAGTTTTATCCCTCTTGAACCTACTAAAACAGCCTGTTATGATGCCAACAGACGTGAAATAAAACAATTGATGGCAAAAATGTCGTCGGTGAAAATGTTTCGGAATGGAGGACATCAATGAACGTAATTAAAGTAGATAATCTTACAAAAAAGTATGGCGATTTTACAGCAGTCAATCACGTATCCTTTGAAGTGGAAAAAGGAACAATGCTTGGTTTTCTGGGTGTAAATGGTGCTGGCAAAACAACTGTTATCAATATGCTTGCGACTCTAATAAAACCGGATGAAGGTGGAGCAAGTATTTGCGGCGAAGCCCTTGGAAAGAAGGATGAAGCGATACGAAGAAAAATCGGAATTGTGTATCAGCAGAATTGTCTGGATGATATTTTGACAGTAAAGGAAAACCTGATTTGCAGAGGTATTTTACACGGAGCGAGCAAAAAAGAAGCAAATTGGCAATGTAGGCGTCTTGGTAAAATATTAAAGCTGGATGAAATTATGAAAAAGCAGTATAAAACCCTTTCAGGCGGTCAGAAAAGAAGATGTGAAATAGCAGCAGCACTAATGCACACACCGGAAATTCTGTTTTTAGATGAGCCTACAACAGGGCTCGACCCGGCGACACGAGTAGATGTGTGGAATACAATTAAAAAGTTGCAGGAAAACGAAAAAATGACAGTTTTCCTTACTACTCACTATATGGAGGAAGCGGCCGCGGCAGATAAAATTATTATTATGGACCACGGCAATATCATTACAGAAGGAACACCTTTTGAATTAAAGGAAAAGTATGCAATGGACAAGGCAAAATTGTATTACAAAAATGGTGAGATAAAAGAAATTGCAGTTTCGTCTACATTGGATGCACTCCCTATGATTGAAGCAAAGGCGGAATTGTTGAGTGGATTTGAAGTCATTTGGGGGAATATGGACGACGTGTTTTTGAATGCAGTTGGAAGAGAATTGAATGAGGAAGGAGAAAAATAAAAATGGCACAGTTTATGGCAATTATGGGACGAAATCTTAAAATGTATTTCAGAGATAAAGGAGCGGTGTTTTTCTCTTTGTTATCAATGTTTATCGTAATAGGGCTTATGGTGTTTTTCCTTGGGGATATGAATATTGAGGGAATTACAGGCTTTTTGGCTGATTATCCTGGCAGGGATGCTACAAAGGATGCAAAAAATGCGGAATTATTAATTCTTACTTGGACATTTGCAGGTATTATTTCTATCAATGCAGTGACAATCACTTTGGGTGTTTATTCTGTTATGATAAAGGATAGGGTAAATGGAAAGTTAAATTCTATTTATACAGCACCGGTTAGTCGTACAGCCATTGCAAGTGCTTATATCGCAACTGCGTGGATTGGTTCGGTATTAGTCTGCACAATTACGCTTTTGATTACAGAAGTTTATGGCATCATAAAGGGGTTAGAAGCATATTCGCTTACGACACATTTACAGTTAATTGGCATGATTATGGTGAATTCTTTCGTTTATGCGGCAATTATGTATGTGGTAGCCATTCTGGCTAAAACAGAAGGTGCGTGGTCGGGATTTGGTACGGTTGTGGGAACTTTGGTAGGCTTCCTTGGAGGCATATATATACCGATTGGTTCTCTTTCCAATGCAATTGCGGGCATTTTAAAATGTACACCGATTATTTATGGGACATCAATGTTTAGAAGTATTATGACAAAAGATATTTTGGATAAAACATTTCAGGGTGTACCTGACGAAGTAATTACAGAATATCGTAAGGCAATGGGAATTGACCTTGAAGTATTTGGCAGAAAAATGGGATTTACAGAAGAATGGCTCATCTTGTTTGCTTGTGGTATAATATTCCTTATTGTTGGTATTTGTATGTTAAAATACGGTAAGAAAACAGACAGGTATTTTAGGAGTAGATAATGAAAATTACGATTGAAACACCGAGTATTGGGCAAGAGGATGAAATCATTATCAGATGTACTTCATTGGATGATAGAATTATTAATCTGATATATGCCTTAAAGTCCGAACAGGATAATCTGATAGGATATATGGAAGATAAAATCATAAAACTTGTGCCAAAGGAAGTTTATTATTTTGAATCGGTAGATAATAAAACATTTGCTTATACTGCGCAGGGCGTGTAAGAGGTACATAAAAAATTATATGAACTTGAGAAAGAATATGCGAATACGGATTTCCTTAGAATATCCAAATCGGTTATTGTAAATGTGGCAAAAATTGCGTACATAAGACCGATATTCAACAGCCGTTTTGAGGCGAAACTAAAAAATAATGAAAAAATCATTATTTCAAGACAGTATGTTGTGGAACTTAAGAAAAAACTGGGTATATAGGGAGGAAAAAGGATGAGTGTATTAAAAAAATTTGTAAAATGGTTTTTATATATTACGACAGGAATTTTAATTGTAACGTGCATTATTTTTGCATTATATGACGCGGATGCGTTGCCTAAAAATACTTTGTGGCATATATTGTTATCCGGTTTTTTGACAACCGGAGTTACGGTTTTGTTTTGCCCGGAAGAAACTGGTAGTAAGTGGAGAACGAGTGTAGGAGTGATATTGCATTATATATCGCTATGTGTTGTTATGGTTGTTTGTGGCAACTGGTTTGGCTGGATTCGTTTTGATTTGCCGGGAATTGCGCTGATGTTTGGTGCGGTTGCAGTTGTTTATCTGATTTCTTTTATAACGTATTACATTGTTGATATGAAGCAGGCAGAAGCAATCAATCAGAGATTAAAAGAAAAATATGGAGACGAGGAGTAAGTTTATAAAAAATAATTTTTTTAGACTTGTATATTTCGATATTATTGCATATACTAAAAGAGAACAAGGAATTGTTCTAATGCAGAACTGCAAATTAGGGCTGGTCGTAAGACTCTGGTCCACCGAGAAGCGGGGAATTTCCCCGCTATTTTTTATGATTACAATGTCTAAAAATTCTAATATTTTTCCCTCGCAAGATACAAAAATGATACACTTTAGTTACAAGATAAGAAAGTAAATTTGAAATGAAATTATTACATAGAGAAAAGAGGAAGATATATGCTAAAAATTTTAATTGCAGAGGATGAAGAACCGATTGCAAATTTGATAAAGATGAATCTGATAAAGGCAGGGTATCAATGTAGCGTAGCCACAGATGGTGAAGTGGCAGCAGACTTAATGATGAACCAGACATTTGATTTAGTTCTTCTAGATATTATGCTTCCTAAAATTGATGGATATGAATTGCTTGAGTATGCAAGACGTCTTGGTTTTCCTGTTATTTTCTTAACTGCCCTTGGTTCTACGGAAGATAAGGTCAAGGGACTAAAAATGGGGGCAGACGACTATTTACCAAAACCATTTGAAATAGTGGAACTTTTGGCGAGAGTGGAAGCGGTATTGCGTAGATACAACAAGGTAAAAAGCATCATAGAAATACATGACATAGTCATTGATGCGGCTTCTCGAATTGTGAAACGTGGAGAAGATGAAGTTTTACTGACGATGAAAGAATTTGATTTATTATTGTTGTTTGTGCGCAATCCGAATATTGCACTCTATCGAGAAGTTATTTATGAAAATGTGTGGGGTGGGGAATATCTTGAGCAAAGTCGAACGGTAGATTTGCATGTGCAAAGGCTGAAAAAGAAGCTTTGTTGGGAAGAGAAGATTGTAGCTGTTTATAAGGTCGGATATCGCTTAAACGTATAGAAGGAAAAGGAAATTAGTATGAAGTTTGCCAATAAATTGTTTTTTGTCACAACAAGCGTTCTTACAGTTATTTTTACAGTGTTTGGTATCTGGATGTTATCTTCTTATTTCAGCAAGACGCTGAATCGAGAAATGGAACAGGCGGATACAGAAAATAGAATGTTTCAGTATCTCTTTGAAATGGCTTATCAGTCGGTAGAGGAATATGGGGATGATTATGCTATTAGAAGTGCAGCAAATAGTGTTTCCGGCAGTGTGGAAAAGAATGATAATCATTGTTTTGTTTGGTCAAATGAAGATGTTTATTATGGAGATACATCTGGTACAAGGGAACAATTAGAAGCTTTATATGAAGTGACGGAAGAACTGCATTTGGAGAATACATATGCCTGTAGCATTAAACAGTTAAAGGATAAAAACTACTTATTAAGCGTGTGTGCTATCCAAAGTAATGAACAGATAGTTTATTTAGGCATTAGTAAAGATGTAACAGCTATTTATACTGATAGGCAGGAACTACTTAATCAATATCGTTTGGCACTAATTCTATTGTTAATTGTTGGTGGTGGATGTATTTATGCGATGTCACAATATATTACAAAGCCTATCAGAAGGCTTGATGCGGTTGTAGAACAAATTAGTAAAGGGAACTATGAAAAAAGATCAAGATATATAAGTGCCGATGAAATAGGAACATTATCGGATAATTTTAATCATATGGCTGATAAGCTTGTAGAGCAAATGCGTGAAAAGGAAATGGAAGCAAAACAAAAAGAGAGCTTTACGGCCGCATTTGCGCATGAACTAAAAACGCCATTAACATCTATTATCGGCTATGCGGATATGTTAAATTCTGTAGAAATGTCAGAAAAAGAGCGAAGGGAAGCATATTACTATATTTTTCGGCAGGGAAAACGATTAGAAAGTTTATCACACAAACTATTGGAACTTGTCAGTATGGAGCAACATCCGTTGAAGATTCGACCTATAACTACCAAAGAATTGGAAGATAATGTCAGGACAACTATGCGTCCGATTTTTATTGCAAAGGGTATAAAAGGTAAAATTACTATGGAAAAAGGTATTATTTATGGTGACAAGGATTTGATATTGTCTGTTTTGTATAATCTTCTGGATAATGCGGTAAAAGCAGCATCTAAGGATGGGTTTATTCTTTTAAAAGGAAAAGTGCAAAGCAACGGTTATGAGATAAAAGTGGTAGATAACGGACGAGGAATTCCGGAACAGGAAATTAGCAGAATTACAGAAGCCTTTTATATGGTAGACAAGTCCCGCTCACGCAAAGAAGGCGGTGCGGGTATTGGAATGGCATTGTGCCAGAAGATTGTTACCTTGCATAAAGGCATTTTGAATATCAGCAGTAAATTAGGTGAAGGAACAGTGGTTCAGCTGGTGTTTCCTGACAAAGCGAGGATGAGTGATGCGTAAGAAAAATATGAAGATATATGCGGTATCTATTGTAGGAATACTTTGTTTGGTTATTCTTGCATTGTTTTTACCGCAGATTGTTTTTGGAATTCAAGACAGATATCGAATGAGCAATACGGAAGTAGAAAAAAGAAGTGGTATAGATGTATCTTCGATAAATACAGATTATGAGCTAAATATGAATGCTAGAATGAGCAACTTTTCGCAGATAGATTTAGAATCGCTGGTTGTGACTGCCATAGATTATGACGGAAAGGAAAATGAAGAGATTTCTGATTTGCTGGGAAAAGTTTTTGCCAATGAGTGGGTTGAATGGTTGAATGACATCACGTACTATCTTTTTCAGAGAGAACTGAAACCGACATTTATAGATTTGAAGGACTATAAAAAATATATTGTCTATGGAAAAGATTATCAGGATGGTGTGGCTTTATTAATGTGGTATTTGGATTTCTATCTGGAAGAGCCGGCTGCCAGAGTCAGAGTGTTAGTAGATTCGGAAACGGAATCTATTTACTATATAAAGATAACTGCGGATAAAGAACAGTATGAAAAACAGAAAGGTAACGTTGCCACAGATGGTATTGCTGATAGCGGGGAATTGTATAGTTTATTTGCAGAGAGTGTGACTAAGTATATGGGTTATTACATCGATTACTATGAATCCGATACAGATAAAGCGAACTATTCCGGTAAAAATGGAGATTATTGGTACACGGATACGAAACTGGATGATGGAAGTTGCATATTTAAGTGTGCATTTCCATATGGTGCAACAACGTTGGAATTTCAGTTTTCAGCTACCGGTGGTGAAGGGAGCAGGCCCAACATTGAAATGGGGATATCCGTCATTGGAGATTTAATACCCGAAATGATGCAAAACTGATACAACAAGGATGAGTTTATGATACAGGTACTCTTTAATATGATATTATCAATTAGAGAGGAATCGTAAAAAGATGCGGATAGAAAGAACGACATATCAGGTAAGGCAAACTGAAAAAATAAGACTCCAAAAGGAAATAGAGAAAAATCGTAAGCAAAAAGCAATTATGCTTCTATGCATTTTATTGTTGCTTCTTTTCTGGTTTTATGCGTATTTGTTTGGAAAAAGCGTAGGAAGAATGGAAAAGGTCGGAAATGTGCAGATAACGGTGGATGAGAGTGATAGCGGAGAACATTTTTCGGATGTATTTGCGGAGAAAGAAAACAGCCAAAATAGAGCGGCAGAAATTTTGTTAGTCAACAAAGAGAATCCATTACCGGATGATTATGAGGTAGAACTTGTAAAATTACAGGATGGCGTAAACCGGGCTGCCAAGGAAGCGTATCAGCCGCTCAGCAATATGTTAAAAGCAGGAATTAAAGAGGGATTAACGTTTGAGATATGTTCTTCCTATAGAGATATGAAAAGGCAGAAAGAACTTTTTGAAGAGGATGTGGAAGCCTTGATACGGCAGGGATATTCCTATCAGGAGGCATATGATGAGGTGGCAAAAGAAACTATGCCGCCGGGGTGTAGTGAGCATTCCACAGGCTTGGCATTTGATATTGTTGCGTTTGATTATCAGATGCTGGATGAAAAACAGGCAAATACGGATGAAAGTATATGGCTTAGAAAGCATTGTGCAGAGTATGGGTTTATTTTACGTTATCCGGAAGGAAAAGAGGACATTACGGGAATCAGCTACGAATCCTGGCATTTTCGATATGTGGGTAAGGAGGCTGCCCAATATATTATGCAGGAAGGCATCACATTAGAAGAATATCTGGAAAAGGTGTGAACTTCAAAATTACATATTGACAATTTGGTGAAAAAGAGGTATTATCTTCAATGTACTTTAACACTTTAAAGTGTAACGCTTTAAAGTGAAAATGATAAAGGTACATATTTGGAGGATATTATGGAAAAGACGAGAAACAATGGTAACTTAATTGCATTCAGACCGGATATTAAGGTCGTTGACTGTACACTTCGTGATGGAGGTTTGGTAAATAATTTTGGCTTCACAGACGAATTTGTAAAAGATTTGTATCGTACAAATATTAAGGCCGGCGTTGATTATATGGAATTTGGATATAAAGCATCAAAGGATATTTTCAAGAAGGAAGACTACGGCAAGTGGAAATTCTGTGAAGAAGAAGATATCCGTGCAATCGTTGGAAACAATGATTTCGATTTAAAAATCGCAGTTATGACGGATGTTGGAAGAACCGATTACAAAAATGATATTTTAAAGAAAGAAGACAGTGTCATTGACCTTGTTCGTACTGCAACTTATATTCATCAGATACCGACAGCTATTGATATGATTCAGGATGCTCACGAAAAAGGTTACGAAACTACAGTTAATATTATGGCTATTTCTAAGGTTCGTGAAGAAGAATTAGACCACGGTCTTGAACTTTTGGCAGAATCAGATGTTGATATTATTTATCTTGTAGACAGTTTTGGTGCATTCTACCCGGAACAGATTCGCAGATTGACCGATAAATATATGAATATTGCTACAAAATACAACAAGAAAATTGGTATTCATGCACATAACAATCAGCAGCTTGCTTTTGCAAATACAATTGAAGCTGTCAGCAATGGTGCAAGCTTATTGGATGCCACGGTAAGCGGTATGGGACGTGGTGCAGGAAACTGTTATATGGAATCGCTCCTGGCATTCCTTCGAAATCCAAAATACAACCTTGTGCCGGTTATGGACTTCGTTCAGAAATACATTCAGGCAGAAAAGGAAAAAGGTAATATTTGGGGATACGATATTCCGTACTTGTTAACAGGAGTTATGAATTCACATCCTTCATCAGCCATTAAGTTTACCGGAGAAAGAAGAGTGGATTACTCAAGATTCTATCAGGAATTACTGGATAATATGGAATAAGAGAATAGTATATAAAAACTTTATATTTGTCTTACTTGTATATTTCCATTTTTATCATATAATAAAGATATACAAGGAAATTTACTTAGCGCGAATAACGCTTAGAATATTATTCACGTGTATGTTTGGTCTCCGCGAATGACGGGATCTTAATGTAGAATATCATTCACTTGTATAATAAAGCCACCCCAAAGGTGGCTTTAGTTTTTATATTATACACATAAATTAAGAGAGAAATTGGTCAATGCAGATTGTTAAGATCAGTGAACAGTTTTATGCAGATTGCATTGTTCATAATACAGAACGTGAACTGTTATGCAATAAAAGAGAGCGACCTTGTGTACTGTTACTTCAATTAAAATATAAAGGCAAGAGAAATAAATTGAAAATAATGATTTCATGCTAAAAGTTAAAAGTATATTAGATGAAAATGAAAAGCAAATAATAAAAGATTGTCAGAAATACTTATCGCGGTGTGAACAAGGAAAGAAGCATCCTATGACACCTGATATTGATGGAATTTTATCTTGGCTAGAATAGAATGTCAGTTTTTGAATAAAATACTTGGGCAGATGGAATAACGAAACTAGTCTTTTTCCAATATCTTGTTGATGGAATCGTGCAATTTTTTGTTAAAGAATTTGACAACGACTCCCGTGAAAATGGCAGCAATGACAGTACCTTCTCTGGTGCCAACGAGGGTGAAGTCAAAGAAGATTAGCGAAAGTATAATAGCAAGAGTTACACAGCTAATATCAAATATAATTTTTATATTACCGAAATTTTTGCAAGTAGTGTCGGCGATGGCTTTTACAAAGGCTTCGCCGGCATTCATTATTACATTGGCAATTACGGAAAGTGAGATACCAAATCCCAGTACCACAACACCGACTATCACCAAAGCAAGTCTTGCAGCGTAAATATCAGCAGGGATGAAGGAAACTAAAAACATTCCGAAATCAGTAAAATACCCAAACAAAAAAGACAATGGTACTTGTAATAACTGGATAGGTTCAAATTTTTTTCGTAAAATCAGAATCTGACCCTCAATCAGAACACAGTTCCACTGTTCTTTCTTTTTCATTGGCTTTTCCAACCTTTTCAGTGTTTTCTAACTTCAAAGGTATCACATTTTAGAGTATAAGACAATGTGTGTGACAAACGATATTTTGCACGATTACATCAAATATGTTATGCTAAATGAAGCACCAATAGGTGCCTTGTTTTTGTGAAAGGAATAAATATTGATGATATGTAAACGTATTGTGAAAAAATTGAATGATTGGATTGTTTTTTTTGATAATTTGCCACTTTGGTGGATAGGTATTTTGATTTTTATTATTAGTTTCTTGCCATATATGATTTTACGGTAAGGAAGCGTTTTTGAAATTATAGACCAACTGGATGAAACCATTATGGCATATATATTAAATGCAAAATATTTAGGAACAGATGTTGAGATATTTCCCGAGATGTTAAACGGACTTAACAAAACCGGAATACAGCCTTCGGCAGTTTTGTTTATACCTATATACAGAATATTTTCGCCATGGATAGCTCTTATGATACAGTATGCAGTAGTATTTTTTAGTGGCTATTACGGAATGTATTTTTCATTGAAAAAATAACTGAAAGTAGCATTTTAGCAACTGTGTCTGCTGTCTGTTTTTGCCTGTTACCGGTACAACCGATTTATGGATTGTCGGTATTAGGAGTTCCGCTTTTACTTTATGCCTTTTTATGCTTATATGAAAAGAAAAAAATGATATTAGGGTATAGTTTAATTATCTTTTTTGGTTTGACAACACATTTGATATTAATCGGTTATGTTGTGTTGGGTATATGGGGAGTGTATTTACTATACACAATATTCAAGAAGAAATTGAATTTACATATTCTATCAGGTGCTGTTTTATTAGGAGGAGTCTATGTTGTAGTTAATCATAGTCTATTTATTGAACTGATTTTCGGGGGAGGAACTTACATAAGTCACAGAACAGAAAATGTTAGTACCAGTATGGAATTTTGGGATACAGTGAAGGAGATTTTTTGGTATGGCGGACAACATGCTTATTCGTGGCATGGGGAACTCATTGTTCCTATTTGCTTCCTTCTGGTAGTAGGTGCTCTTTTTATAAAAAACAAAACAGAAAAAGAAAAAAATATATATAAAGCGGCAGTGGCAATTTTAATTGGTTTATGTCTGATTGCAGTTTTTTACGGTATTTGTAAATCGGAGATAGTAACAGAGTGGAAAAACAGTATGGAAAGTTTTTTCCGTTATTTTCAGATGGAAAGATTTTATTTTTTATATCCGGCAGGCTGGTATATTTTGTTTGCATTAACGATGCGAGTTTGGTGGGGAAATTTAAAACAAGAATCAATTACTGTAAGCGAGAAAAAGGAAATATTTTGACTATTGGGGAAGTAGATGTTATTTATTCAATGCCCAATCAAGCACGCAGTTTATGATTTCAAAGAGGAATAATTTTAAGTATGAAGACTTGGAATTTGATATGGAAACTTTGTATGATTTGGGGTGTGAATATCTGTTTTCGGCAGGTGAAATAATTGATTATGATGAGATGAATTTGGAATTTTTAGGATATTTTGAAACAGATACATCTTATTGGGGAATATGGGTATATCAACTGGTTGGTGATGCGAAAGTTGTCGAGCAGACATATGAATGAAAAAGATAGTATTCTTTTGCATATATTTATGGTATACTTTGTATTAGGGTTACGTTTTTTATAAAGGAGGTCTTTCTATGAATTTGACTTTTGTTGGTGCGGCGCACGAGGTGACAGGAAGCTGTCATTATATTGAGGCTTGCGGAAAGCATATTTTAATAGACTGTGGTATGGAACAGGGCAAGGATGTATTTGAAAATATTCCGATACCTGTGGAAGAAGCATTAATTGATTATGTGTTTTTGACTCATGCCCATGTAGACCATTCGGGAAATTTACCGCTTATTTATTCCAAGGGCTTTCGAGGAAAAGTGTTTGCAACGGAAGCGACGGTGGATTTGTGTAGTATTATGCTTCGTGACTGTGCGCACATCCAGATGCAGGAAGCAGAGTGGAAAAATAGAAAGGCTAAGCGTTCTCCGGGAATGGAAACGATTATGCCGCTTTATACAATGGAAGATGCGGACGGAATTATAAAAAGACTGATACCGTGCCAGTATGATTCGATTATTGAGGTGTGTGAAGGTGTTGAAATCCGATTTACGGATATCGGACATCTGCTTGGCTCATCCAGTATTGAGGTATGGCTTAAAGAAAACGATGTTGAGAGGAAACTTGTTTTTTCCGGTGATATCGGAAATATAAATCAGCCGCTTATTAAAGATCCGGCCAAAACTACTGTTGCGGACTATGTTATTATGGAATCTACGTATGGGGACCGATTACATAGTGTGGAACGACCGGATTATATCGGTGAACTTGTTAAGATTTTACAGAGAACCTTTGACAGAGGCGGTAATGTGGTTATTCCGTCTTTTGCAGTGGGAAGAACACAGGAAATCCTGTATTTCCTTAGAAAAATAAAAGCAGACGGGCTGATTGAAAGACACGCAGATTTTCCGGTGTATGTAGACAGTCCTCTGGCAGTGGAAGCAACAGGTATTTTCCAGAAAAATAAATATGCCTGCTTTGATGAAGAGGCAATGGCGCTTGTAAGTAAGGGAATTAATCCGATTTCATTCCCGGGACTGAAACTTGCCATTACAAGCGATGAATCTAAGATGATTAACTTTGAAAATACGCCGAAGGTGATTATTTCAGCTTCCGGTATGTGTGAAGCGGGACGTATCCGTCACCACTTAAAACACAATCTCTGGAGACCGGAATGTACGGTATTATTTGTAGGGTATCAGGCGGTAGGCACACTGGGAAGAGCGATTGTAGAAGGTGCTTCGGAAGTGCGTCTGTTTGGTGAAACAATTGAAATCAGGGCAGATATCGTAAAACTGGTGGGCTTAAGCGGTCATGCCGATAAGTCAGGTCTTATTGACTGGGCTACGGCATTCCAGAAAAAACCGGACAAATACTTCATCGTACACGGAGAAGATACGGTTTGTGAAGCCTTTGCACAATGCTTAAATCACGAATACGGAATGGAAGCCTATGCACCTTATTCCGGTACAAGATTTGACCTTGTGACAGGTACCTTTGAATATGTGGCAACGCCGAAGGCTGTAAAGAAGAAAGAAAGTACTCACATATCCGATGTCTTTGCGCGCCTTTTGGCAGCAGGACAGCGTTTGCTTGTTGTTATTCGTAAAAATGAAGAAATTGCAAATAAGGATAAAGCCAAATTTGCAGACCAGATAAATTCCCTTTGTGACAAATGGGACAGATAAAAATATGCGTATTACAGGAGAATGGAAATGAGCTTAGCAGATAAAATTTTTATTGATATGTGTAAAGATATTTTGGAAAACGGCACCAGTACGGAAGGTGAAAAGGTTCGTCCCCACTGGGAAGACGGAACCCCTGCTTACACTATCAAAAAATTCGGTGTGGTAAACCGTTATGATTTATCCAAGGAATTTCCGCTGATTACACTTAGAAAGACCGCACTGAAGAGTGCTACGGATGAAATGCTTTGGATTTGGCAGCAGAAGTCCAATAATATTAATGATTTACACAGCCATATCTGGGATGAATGGGCAGATGAAGACGGCTCTATCGGTAAAGCATACGGTTATCAGCTTGGCGTAAAACATCAGTACAAAGAAGGTATGATGGATCAGGTTGACAGGGTGATTTATGACCTTAAGAATAATCCGTTCAGCCGAAGAATTATGACAAATATTTATGTACATCAGGATTTGCATGAAATGAATCTGTACCCATGTGCATATTCTATGACCTTTAATGTCACACAGAAAAAAGGTGACGATAAACTTACTTTAAACGGTATTTTAAATCAGCGTTCACAGGACGTTCTGGCTGCGAATAACTGGAATGTAGTACAGTATTCCGTACTCCTTCATATGCTGGCACAGGTGTGTGATATGAGAGTGGGTGAACTGGTACACGTGATTGCGGATGCGCATATTTATGATAAGCATATTCCGATTATCGAGGAGCTTATTAAAAGACCCACCTATGATGCACCGACCTTCTGGCTGAATCCTGAAATTAAGGATTTTTATCAGTTTACAAGAAATGATGTGAAGGTGGAAAACTATGTGACGGGACCACAGGTTACGGATATTCCTATCGCAATATAAATAGTGCAATTTTAACATAAAGGAGAATACAAAATGAATTGTATAGTAGCTGTAGATGAAAACTGGGCAATCGGATATAAAAACGAATTGCTTGTGAGAATACCCGCGGACCAGAAATTTTTCAGACAGGAGACAACGGGAAAGGTCGTTGTTCTTGGCAGAAAAACTTTGGAAACTTTTCCACAGGGGAGACCGCTTCCTAACAGAACCAATATTATTGTATCCACAAAGCAGGATTACGAGGTAAAGGATGCTATTGTGGTACATTCCATTGAAGAACTTTTGGAAGAACTGAAAAAATACGATACGAATGATGTGTATATTATCGGTGGTGACAGTATTTATAAACAGATGCTGCCATATTGTGACACTGCCCACGTGACAAAAATTGACCGCGCTTATGAGGCAGATACCTATTTCCCGAATCTGGATGAAATGGAAGAATGGGAAATTATGGCAGACAGTGATGAACAGGTATATTTTGACCTGACATATCACTTTTTGAAGTATGAAAGAAAGAAATAAAACGATGAAGTATTTAATGAAAAAGCTATGCCTTTGTCTGATAATTTGTATGCTTTGTGCAATGACAGGCTGTGGTAATGATGAAAATAAAAAAGTTGTTTTGACAACAGGCTTTGAGAAAAATGAAGTGTTCCGAATTGAGGATGTTTCGTGTATGCTGCCTGAAATTATGGTTTATCTGACAAATACCCAGAACCAGTACGAGCAGGTATACGGGGAAGAAATCTGGGAAACAAGTGTAGGTGATATTACACTTGAAGAAAATGTAAAAGATATCGTGCTTGCTAAAATTGCCAGAATTAAGACACTGAATCTGATGGCGAAGGAAAATGATGTAGAATTGAACGATGCCGAGATGAACAAGGTGAAAGTGGCAGCAGATGAGTATTATGATTCTTTAAGTGAAGCAGAAAGAAAACTTTTAGATATTGACAAAGCCCTGATTACTAACCTGTACAAGGATTGTGCGCTGGCGGATAAGGTGTGCGTATATATTTTAGAGGACATTAACCCGGAAGTAAGTGATGACGAAGCAAGAAGTGTAACGGTAGAGCATATTTTTATGAAAACATATATGCTTGACGGAAACGGGGAAAAGGTTTCTTATACTGCGGCAATGAAGCAAAAGGTTTATGATGAAATGCAGGATGTTTTGGAAAAGGCAAAATCCGGCGAATATTCCTTTAAGTCTCTGATGGATGAGTATAATGAGGCTGAACTCAATACCATTTCTTTTGGTAAAGGAGAAGTGGACAAGGCATTTGAAGACGCCGCTTTCAATATGGAAACAAACGAACTTAGCGGAATTGTAGAAGGCGAGGACGGCTATTATATTATAAAATGTATTAACACTTTTGACAGGGAAGAAACCGATGCCAATAAGCTAAAGATAATGGAAGAGAGAAAAGAAGAGGCATTTTATCAGGAATATGAGATGTTTGTAGCTTCCTTGACAAGGGACTTAAATGACAAATTGTGGGAAGATGTAACCTTTCTTCATGATGAACAGCTGACCACACATTCCTTCTTTTCCATATATGATAAATACTTTTCAGGGATGGAATAAAGAATAAAATTCTAAACAAATTCTAAAATAATTATTAAATGTTAGCACTCAAGCCTTTTGAGTGCTAATTTTGTCTTGACATTTATATTTCAGGGTCTTAAACTACATTTAGTTGCCAAGATTTGGGATGAAATGCAGTAAAAGAAAAGGAAGTGATTTAAATGGCAGCAAAACAGGGTAGTTTATCAATTAATAGCGAAAATATTTTTCCTATTATCAAAAAGTGGTTGTATTCGGACCACGACATTTTTTACAGAGAGTTAATTTCTAATGGTTGTGATGCAATCACAAAACTTAAGAAATTGGATATGATGGGGGAATATACTTTAGCGGACGGTTTTAAGGGACAGATTAAAGTTATCGTTAATCCACAGGATAGGACTCTTAAATTTATTGACAACGGTCTGGGTATGACCGCGGATGAAGTGGAAGAATACATCAACCAGATTGCTTTTTCCGGTGCTACGGACTTTATCGAGAAATATAAAGATAAAACAAACGAAGACCAGATTATCGGTCATTTCGGTTTGGGCTTCTATTCAGCATTTATGGTGGCTGATGAAGTTCATATCGACACATTGTCTTACAAAGACGGTGCAAAAGCGGTTCATTGGGAATGTGACGGCGGTACGGAATTTACAATGGATGATGGTGATAAGGCAGAAGTCGGTACAGAGATTACACTTTTCTTAAATGAAGATTGTCTTAAATTCTGTAATGAATACGAGGCCAGAGAAGTTATCAAAAAGTATTGTTCATTTATGCCATATGAAATCTATTTAAGCAAGGCAGAAGATGAAGAAGCGGTAGTAGCTGAAGGCGAAGAAGATAAGAAAAAAGAGCCTGAATTATTGAACGATACAAATCCTCTTTGGACAAAGCATCCGAATGAATGTACCAAAGAAGAATATTTGGAATTCTACAGAAAAGTATTCCACGATTACAAGGAGCCACTCTTCTGGATTCATTTGAATATGGATTATCCGTTTAACTTAAAGGGTATTTTATATTTCCCGAAAATCAATATGGAATATGAATCCATTGAAGGAACGATTAAGCTTTACAACAATCAGGTGTTTATTGCGGACAATATCAAGGAAGTAATTCCGGAATTCCTTTTACTTTTAAAAGGTGTGATTGATTGTCCTGATTTACCACTCAATGTTTCAAGAAGTGCCCTCCAGAACGATGGTTTTGTCAAGAAAATCTCTGATTACATCAGCAAAAAGGTTGCAGATAAGCTTGCGGGATTGTGCAAAACAGAAAAAGAAGAATATGAAAAATACTGGGATGATATCAGCCCATTCATTAAATTCGGTTGCTTAAAGGATGATAAGTTCTGTGAAAAGATGACAGATTATATTTTGTTTAAGGACTTAGACGGTAAGTATATGACCTTACCGGAATGCCTTGAAATTAATACAACCGATGTAGAAGAAGAAAATGCTACAGATGAAAACGGTGAAAAAGTAGAAGCCGAAATCGTAACAGATGCGGATGAAGAAGCAGAAGATGAAAAGAAAGAAAAGGTTATTTACTACGTAACAGACGTAAATCAGCAGAGCCAGTATATCAATATGTTCCGTCAGGCAAAAATGAATGCGGTTATTTTGACACACAATATTGACCAGCCGTTTGTTTCGCAGCTGGAATCCAAGAATGAACATATTAAATTCCAGAGAATTGATGCGGATTTAACAGAGAGCTTTAAAGCAAAAACTTCCAAAAAAGCTGAAAAGGAAATGGAAGCGCACGCAGAAGAAATTGCAGGAATTATGAAAAAAGCTTTAAAGAAGGATTCTTTAAATGTGAAAGTGGAAAAACTGAAAAACAAGAAAATTGCTTCAGTTGTCACCATTTCTGAAGAAACAAGACGTATGCAGGATATGATGAAGATGTATGCTATGAACGGTATGGGTATGGGAGGCTTCGGAGACGAAGGAGCCACACTTGTACTCAATGCAAATCATCCGCTCGTACAGTATGTTTTGGAACATAAAGAGGATGAAAATGTGGCGATGATTTGTGAACAGCTTTATGACCTTGGTATGTTACAGAACGCACCGTTATCACCGGAAGCAATGACAAAATTTGTTGCAAGAAGTAATGATATTATGATGCTTTTAACAAAATAAGAGAAAAGTAAAACAGCCGATACGCAGATAAATGCGCACCGGCTGCTTTTTTTTATTGCTTACTTAGGAGAGGGAAAGCTTGCTTTTATAGTATTTCCTAAATCGGTTCGGCTATACGTGAAACGCCTACATAAATTTCAGAAATTTCATACCAGGTCGGAAAATCAACAATGCCGGTTTGTGGAATGTTGAAAATACCCTGGAATACTTTCACGGCATTTTCGGTATTTGGTCCGAAAATGCCATCGGCTACGATGACAGGAATCAGTGGATAGTTCTGGGCGATTCGTATAAGCTGTTCCTGAATCTGACGCACTTTTTCTCCGGTGGAACCAACCGTTAAGTTGTATCCGGGGAACGAAGACGGTACACCGGAAACAGTAGAAGCTGAATTAATATAAATATCATCTCCGTAAAAATAGCGCAAAATTTCAATGGCAGTATAACCATCATCGCCAAGGAATTTGGAACCCCACTGGCTAAGACCGTCGCAGGTGGTCCGGTTGCCGTCACAGTAAGTAGTAAGAAGTGGCTGTCTGACGCCCGGACGGGATAAAAAGTTGTTGAATATGGTGTCCACCAAATAATCGATATTCGCGTAAATGTTTCTGCCGTAAATCCATTTTTGGTCGTAGGCAGTAGAAGATGTAATAGTGAAGTTGTATCCCTGATTTCTGTACCATTCGGTGTATACACGGTTTAGCGTAAAGGACATAATGGCAAGAATATTGGCATAAATACAGCTTTCCGGCCAGGTTGCATAAATTTCACAGCAGGCCACATTTTTGATGTAATCCTTGTAAGTAACATAGTAGTCTCTTGCCGAACTGTCGGAAGGAACACCGTCATGTACAATAATGTATTCCGGGATAACGACCCTTGTTAAAACAATTTCTCCGGTATCAGGAAGTGGTTTTATTTCATCCTCCGGAATTTTTGGAGGATATTCTCCGTAAAGGGTGTGGTCAGGAATGTTAACATCCTGTTTTCGCTCGTTAGGAAATTCAATAGGAGGCATATATACGGGGAGAATTGCGTTTTGTGTAGGCAAAATCTCTGTACCGTTTACAACAACGGTTTCGTAGCCTTCGGCACTGACAGTAACCTCGTATTCGGAATAGGGTCGTGGTTCGTTCGGAACCATAGAATATTCCAGTGGAGGTGCAGGTAATGTGACAGGTGCAGTCTGACCGGAAGAATCTGTAGTCAGGGTCTGTATAACATTATTCGGCTGTTCGTTATAAGATAAAACAACGATGGCGTTTGGCACCGGGATTGGACCAAGAGTACTGAATACAGAGATTCGTAAAGTTCCGGTGGAAGGAGTTTCGGTTTGATAGGGCATAATTTTTTCCATAATAAAAAGTCCCCTAAAAGGTCTTTATGGTAAGATATGCCAAAACGAAAAAAATGTGCAAAAGTCCCCTAAGTTTCGTTGGACTAAAGGATTACATAATGTTATAATTGATTATGTATGCGAATGCTTTCAATGTGCGTTTGCGAATGGATGAAACAGAGGAAGAAAGAAGGTGAAGAATTGAGACCGGAAATCAGCCAGATTTTAGAAGGTAATTTTGTATATGAAACCGGAAATATAGAATTTTCCTGCTCCAGAATAGAAATTGAACTGGAAGACAGTTCTGTTTATGAGGGCGAATTCTCAATTCTTGCAGGCCTTAACGGACCATTTAACGGTACGGTTACTACGTCGGACCATCGTATGGTGTGTCACAATCCTGAATTTGACGAAAACGAGGCTGTGATTCATTTTTCCTTTGATGCTTCTCTTATGCAACCGGGTGATGTGGAAAAGGGATGTTTTTATGTAGTGTCCAATCAGGGAGAAGCATATTTATCGTATGTAGTAAGTATTATTCATAAGGTTCCGACTTCTTCGCTGGGAAGTATTCGCAATTTATTCCATTTTGCAAATCTTGCAAAGAGTAATTGGGACGAAGCCTTAAGTTTGTTTTATAAAAAGGAATTTGAAAGTGTACTTTCGGGCGTTGACTGCAAGTATTACGATGCCTATAAGAGTCTTTCCAAGTATGCCGGTAATGAGCAGAATATGGAAGAATTCCTTTTACATATTAATAAAAAACAGGCGGTAAGTTATGTGCCGCATACCTATCAGTTGGAGTATGAAAATGTAACGGAAATTCTTGCCAATGAAATTATGATTACAAAAAATGGCTGGGGATATACGTTTTTAAGAGTGGAAACGGAAGGCGATTTTTTGTCTGTGGAAAATAGTTTCTTAGCAGGAGACCATTTCCTCGGCAATTACTGTAAACCACTTTTTTATATCCATCCGGAAGGACTTCACAACGGAAATAATTACGGAAAGATTATTTTTTCTAACAGCTTTACATCCTTTGAAGTGAAGGTTTGCGTAAAGCAAAAATGGGCTATGCCAAAAAGTATACGTGAACGCAGGGAAAGACAACGCCTTGTTGTTTCGCTTATGGATTATTATCAGGCATTTCGTACAAAACAGATTAGTTCGGCTACGTGGCTTAAGGAAACATCGCGTATTGTAGACAGAATGCTCTTAAATGATGAAACAGATACCGCCGCAAGATTGTTTCAGGCGCAGATTCTGATTACGGAAAAAAGAGTCAATGAAGCAAAATGGGTGTTGGACAGAGCGGAACAGCTGTTTATTAAAAATGAAGAGAACGACAGGAATTTATATGCATATTATTTATATTTAACTGCGTTAAACAGTAAGGAAGAAGCTTATGTAGATAAGGTTACAAAGATGATAACTTCCATGTATGAGGAGACACCGGATGATTCATACATAGCGTGGTTTTTACTCTTTTTATCAGAAGATATAGGAAAGAGCCCATATGAAAAATGGAATTTCCTTGAGGAGCAGTTTTACAAGGGCTCAAGCAGTCCTTTGTTCTATATTGAGGCATTTGTAATGATGAACAGTGCACCGAATCTTTTGTCAAAATTGGATGAGTTTGAGGTGCAGGTTCTTGTGTACGGAGCCAAGAGAAAATTAATCGGTAAGGAATTGATGCGTCAGTTTCATTATCTGCTTGAGAAAAATAAAGGCTACGATGCACTTTTGTTCAGAGTACTTGAAAGTCTGTATGAAATGTATGGGGATGATAACACCCTGTCTCATATATGTGCGATGCTTATTAAAGGACATATTGCGGACGGAAAGCAGTTTAAATGGTACGAACTGGGTGTTGAAAGAAACTTGAAAATCACGAGACTCTATGAGTTTTATATGCTTTCGATAGATAAATCAACTCTCAAGCTGTTACCGAAAATTATTTTGATGTATTTTAATTACAACAGTAATCTGGATTATGAAACGAATGCATATTTATATGCGTGCATTATGAAATATGCGGACAAAATAGGAGAACTTTGGAATAATTATCGCCCTCAAATTGAACGCTTTGTTCTGGACCAGATTTCCAAAGACCATATCAGTAAAAATCTGGCATATTTGTACAAAAATGTTTTTAACGAAAGAATATTGAATGAGGAATATGCAAATCATATGGCGCCGCTTCTTTTTGCACATTTGATTACAGTGGATTCAAAGGAGATGCGTTACTGTGTAGTCAAGTCCCAGTATGCGAAGGAAGAAGAAATCTATCCGATTCAGAACGGACAGGCGATAGTCTATCTGTATGGTACAGAGCATACCATCAGTTTTGAAGATATTTACAGAAACAGATATCTGGCGTCTGTAAATTATATTACAGAGAAATTGTTGTTGCCGACAAAGATGGCAAAACAGATTGCTCCGTTTGTTCAGAATTGTCTTGGATTTGACGGTTATCTGGTTGAAATAACGAAGGATACAGGCTATATAGAAGAAGCGCATGTAGCGCGCTATGAACGTTTGATGTATGCAGAGCATTTGAAGGAACGTTATAAACAACGCATTGTAGTAGCACTTTTGCAATACTATTACGATAAAGATTGTATTGAAAAAATGGACGAACTGCTTGGAATGATTGACGGAAGTCAGTTGGATACGGACCTTCGATGTGAAGTGATTCGTTTGTTTGTTCTGCGCGGAATGAATGAAGAAGCATACGGCTTCGTCCGTGAATATGGTATAAGCGGTCTGGATGTAAAGACGATTTTGAAGATTGCCAGCAGACAAATTGCAGAAAATATGGTGCAAAAGGATGAAGTACTGCTGAATCTTGCATATTTGTGTTTCAAAAAAGGCAAGTATGACACGAATATTTTGAGATATTTAGTTTGCTATTTTGAAGGTATGTCAAAGGATATGCGTGATATATGGCAGGCGGCTGAGGCGTTTGATGTGGACAACCGGGATTTGTGTCAGAGATGTCTGGAACAGGTGCTTTATTCGGGAGCATATATCAGTGACTTGCTTGAGATATACAAGTCCTATAAAAAAGGGTACGTGGAACCGGAAATTGAACACAGCTTCCTTGCACAATGGTCCTATGATTATTTTGTGAAAGACAGGCTGGTGAATGCATATATTTTTGAACAGATGGCATATTTGTATCAAAATTATGAGTGGCTTCTTGTGGAGAAACTGGCATATATTAAGTTCTTTTCAGAAAATCCGGAGGATTTAAAAGAAGAAACTTTGTCAGTTGCCGTGAAATTTATCAGAGAGTTACTGGCGGATAATATATTTCTTCCGTTTTTCCTGGAATATGTACAGGATGTACCGGAACTCAGGGTGTATGTGGACAAGGTGTTTGTGGAATATAAAGGAACGCCAAGCGGAAAGGCAGTTCTGCACTATGTAGTAGAGCTTGGTGATGGCGAAGGCGGAGAATATTGTACGGAAGAAATGCGAAATATTTACGGCGGCGTCTATTGTAAGGAATTTGTGTTATTTTACGGAGAGGTTCTTCAGTATTACATCATGGAAGAAATTGACGGAAAAGCACAGCTTACGGAAAGTAATACAATACAGAAAACGGATATGGCTAATAATGGTGATGACAGCAGATATAGTATGTTAAATGATATTGCTATCAGTAAGACAATGCAGGATTATGAAACATTGGATGAACTGGTGGAGGAATACTATAAAAAGACATATCTGGTAGATAATTTATTCGGAGAATAGTGTAAAGGATAAGAAAGGAGGATGACTATGTTACTGGGTATAAAAAATGATGCAAATGAACAGGGAACAGACCGGGTTGTACTTGGTTATGATTTGGATGACTTTAATGCACAAATCAGTTATTGTCCATTGGGCTCATATGATGCAGAAACGGTATCCTCCGTTATGGGAAATCAGATTTATGATATTCCGACAGTTCTTTGTAAGAGACTTGAAGTGAACCAGTGGTATTACGGCAGGGAGGCTTTACGGCAGGCAGAGACAGGTGCCGGAACTTTGGTGGAAGGCCTTTTTGAGAAGGCAAGAAAAGGCATTCCTGTGATTGTGGAAGATGAGGAATATGACCCTGTTCTATTGCTGTCGTTATTTGTTAAGAAAAGTATTTCCATATTAAGTGCTGTAGTACCGTTAAGTAAAATTGCGGGAGTTATGTTCACTACGGATAAAATCGATGAACAGAATGTGAAGATTTTCAATACGATTGTGGAAGGGCTTTCGCTGAAAACAAAACTTGTATATTTCCAAAGCCATGTGGAGAGCTTGTATTATTATACAATTCATCAGCCAAAGGATGTCTGGAACGGACAGGTTCTGGCATGTGAATATGAGAAGGATATGATGATAACACACAGGTTGGAATTCAACCGTAATACAACACCGGTGGTGTCATTTTCGGAAACGGAAAAATTTAACAACATTGAAATCGGCAATAAAGATCGCAACTTTTTAAATATTTTACATAAAAATTGTGACGGGCGTTATGTTTCATCTGTTCAGCTTATAGGAAACGGATTTAAAGAGGAATGGTACAAAGATTCCTTGAAATATATGTGTGTCAACCGCAGAGTATTTGCAGGAAATAACCTGTACAGTAAAGGTGCCTGTTATGGTGTTTTGGAAAAGATAAGTCCAAGTGATGTGGGAAGAGAATATATTTATCTTGGAAAAGACAAGCTTAAGGCAAATGTCGGTATGGAAGTTATGCGAAGAGGACAAAAGTCCTATCTGGCGCTTTTGGATGCAGGTGTCAACTGGTATGAAGTGGGCGCCTCGGTGGAATTTGTTTTACAGGAAGATAAAGTGCTGGAATTTGTAATTTCTTCACTTATCGGAAATAAAGTATATAAAGAAGCTATGGTTTTAGAGGAACTTCCCGAAAGAAAAGCAGGAACAACCAGAGTGAAGCTTATGATGAAAATGGTATCTGACAGTACAATTTATGTGGAAGTGGAAGATTTGGGCTTTGGAGAATTTTATCCGGCAACAGGGAAAAAGTGGGAAAAAGAAATTATTTTAAATATGCAGGAGTAGTGTAGTGAGTCTGGTAGTATTGTGTATAGGAAAAAGAGCAGAAATTCCATATTGTGTACCTGTCACAGGAATGAATATTTATTCCGTGGAAGAGTTATGCTATTTTTTCGGCGAAAATGCATTTCTACTGGATGATAGCATTGTAAACAGGCAACTGGTAGAGTGGCTTCATTCCCAGTGCGAATTGTCTGAATTGGCAGAACTTCTGTATCCGCTATGCAAAGGGAGTGGGAATGTAGAAGTGTTTGTCAGAACGATTGTAGAATATACGGGTTATTTCATAGACGGTCAGGATGAAAAGGTATTAAGTGCAGTCAGGGACTGCTCGGGAAGAAGTGTGGGAGAAAGAAAGAAGACACGCGCGGACTATTATCTTGAAAATGGCAAGTATGAACTGGCAATAAAAGAATACGAACTGTTATTAAAAGAAAGAGAAGATTGTACAGCAACTTTCTTTGAGGGAACCATTTATCATGGAATGGGAATTGCCTTTGCGAAAATGTTTTTGTTTGAGCAGGCGGATTATTATCTGGAACTGGCACATTCCATTTTGCCGGATGAGAAAATAACCTTCCAGATGTTGGCGGCAAAGCGGCTTTATATGTCGGAGCAGGATTATATCTGTTATGTGGCAGACCATCCGGAACTTTTCAATCTGTCCCAGGATTTGGAAGAAAGACTGAATGAATCAGAGAAAATGTGGCAGGTTTCAGAAAAAAAGAAGCAGCTTGACGATTTGAAGGAATGCAAGGAAATAGGTGAAGCGCAGCTTTACTATGAAGAAATAGAACGAGTGACAAACAGACTGAAGGAATCCTTCAGGAAGTGTTTACAGGAGTAGTATATGGGATTGATTCAAAAGTTTTTGCAGTGGCAGAAGAAAAAATTTCATATAAAGAAAACGTACGAAGAGAATGAAGAGGAATGGTCGGATACCAACCTAAGCCGTGAGTACATAAATTTTCATGATATAAAGCAGAGGCAGGATTATGTGAGCTCGTGTCTGGAGCGTTTGGCAGAGGCTTCAAACAAGATTGATGAATTGTCGGGCGAGTATAATGTTGTAACCGCGTATTTACAGGATACGGAGGAAATTGATGCCCTTCCTAAGGAAATCAGAGTCCAGATAGATTATGATGCAAAGAAGATTGTGACGGCACAAAGGGACAGAAAATGTTATCTGGATAATGAAAACCGTATGCCTGACGACAAATACGAAAGATTAGAGCGTATGGAGGATGAGGTTCCGGACGGCATTAAAAAGTTGAAAAAGGAAGAGGAATATCAGGTTCTTGTAAAAAAAGATTTGAGCCGTTTGGATAGCGAAAAATATGCCTATTTGTACCGCTTGGATGAAGTGACTAATGCAATTGCCAATTTAAAGGGTATGACAGGAATTTGTCTTGGTGCCTTAGCGGTTTGTATTGTAATGCTGCTTATTATGCAGTTCGGTTTTGAGATGGATACGACAATCGGATATTTAATTGTTGTGGCAGCAGCGGCAATTACGCTCACAGTATTGTTTGTAAAATACAGTGATGCCGTAAAAGAGGAAACTACGGTTGAAACCTGTATTGCCAAGATTATTACATTGCAGAATAAAGTAAAAATCAGATATGTCAACAACAAGCATTTGCTCGATTATTTGTATTTAAAATATGGTGTAGGGAAGGCATCGGAACTGGAAGAACTTTGGAATAAGTATTCTGAGGAGAAAAACGAGCGCAAGAAATTTGAAAAGGCAGAGGAAGACCTTGCTTTCTATAAAAAATCACTGGTGAAAAATCTTGCGAAATACCGTATTAAAGACCCTGAAATCTGGATTAAACAGGCAGCTGCCCTTGTGGACCCGAAAGAAATGGTGGAAATCAGACACGAACTTATCGGTAGAAGACAAGCACTCCGTAAACAAATGGAGAATAACCGTGATATAGCAACAAAGGCACAGGAAGAGGTAAGGGATTTGTCAAATACTTATCCTCAGTACACAATGGAAATTATGGAAATGGTTGCAGTTTACGAGGAAAAGTTCAAGTAATTATACAGTTGCAGTATAATTTGGTTGACAGTGATTTGCAAAATATGATAATATGACACCGTGTTAACAATTTAGCGTGATAAATCGTTAAAGAATTAGACGGAGGGATATATTATGAAAAAATTAGTTTCAATTTTACTTACAGTTGCTATGGCAGCTACTTTATTAGTAGGCTGCGGCAATGATGACAAAACTTTAATCGTAGGCTTTGATGCAGAATTTCCGCCATATGGTTATCAGGACGATAACGGCGAATATGTTGGTTTTGACTTAGATCTTGCTGCTGAAGTTTGCGAAAGAAATGGCTGGGAATTAGTAAAACAGCCAATCAACTGGGATTCTAAGGATATGGAATTGGATGCAGAAACAATTGACTGTATCTGGAATGGTTTCACAATGACAGGACGTGAATCAGAATATACATGGTCATGTGCGTACATAGATAACAGTCAGGTATTTGTTGTGAAAGCGGATTCCGGTATCACATCACAGGCAGATCTTAAAGACAAAAACGTAGGTGTTCAGGCAGACTCTTCTGCACTTGCTGCTTTAGAAAATACAGAAGAAGGCGGCGCAGCAGATTTGGCAGCTACATTTGCTTCTTTAACACAGTACGGTGACTATAACACAGGTTTTATGGAATTGGAATCAGGTGTTATTGATGCCCTTGCAATGGATATCGGTGTTGCACAATACCAGATTGAAGCCCGTGGCGATGAATACGTAATGCTTGAAGAAAAATTAGCTACAGAGCAGTACGCAGTTGGTTTTAAACTTGGAAATACAGAATTGAAAGACAAAGTAGAAAAAACTTTATTGGAAATGGCTGAAGACGGAACAGTACTTGAAATTGCAAAAGAGTACGGTCTTGAAGATCAGCTTTGCATCGGCAAATAAGTAAAGTTTATGCGGCATATCGGGACTTTCCCGGTATGCCTCTTTTGACGTTTATAACGTGGATACAGAGTAAGCGGGATATGCTTACGTTTTGGAGGATTTATGATTGATACAATTTTAAGTGCACTTGAATACGTAGCGGATTTGGCGGTGAAGTTAAGTAGTGGTATGCTTACATCCGTGGAAATTTTTGTTTTGACACTTTTGTTTTCCCTGCCACTTGGTATGATTGTGGCATTTGGACGAATGTCTAAAAATTTTCTTGTGCGCGGCATCACAAAATTATATATAGCGCTTATGCGTGGTACACCGCTTATGTTACAGCTGTTGGTAGTGTATTTCGGACCATATTATTTGTTTAAAATTCCATTGGCAGCAGAATATCGTTTCATAGCGGTAATTATTGCATTCTCCATTAACTATGCGGCATATTTTGCAGAAATTTACCGCTCCGGTATTGAATCTATGCCGCAGGGACAGTATGAGGCGGCTAAAGTACTTGGCTATAATAAGAGTCAGACATTTTTCAAAATCATTCTGCCTCAGGTGATTAAGCGCGTCATCCCGCCGGTTACAAACGAAACAATCACTTTGGTAAAAGATACTTCATTGGCATTTGCCATTACCTGCCTTGAAATGTTTACTATGGCAAAACAGATTGCGGCAAAGGACGCAACGGTTATGCCGCTTATGGTAGCGGGACTTTTCTATTTTATTTTTAACTTTGTAGTAGCAAAAATTATGGAATTTGTTGAGAAGAAGTTCTCATATTACAGATAAGGAGGGATATCTATGAATTACTTGGAAATTAATCATATGAAAAAAGTATTTGATGGGGAATTAGAAGTATTAAAAGACATATCCCTCACAGTAAAAAAAGGAGAAGTGGTATCCATTATCGGTCCTTCCGGTTCCGGAAAGTCCACACTTCTTCGTTGTGCCACAATGCTGGAAACTATGGATGGCGGTGAACTCAAATATCTGGGAGAGACAGCCGTCAGTGAAACGGACGGAAAATGTGTGTATGCATCCAAAAATGACTTAAAAAGAATTAAAAAGCATTTCGGACTTGTATTCCAGAATTTTAATCTGTTTCCACATTATACGGTGCTGAAAAACATTATTGATGCACCGGTAAGTGTAGATAAAGTGCCCAAAAAAGAAGCCGTAGAACGTGCTGAAAAACTTCTTGCACAGCTTGGATTATCGGATAAAAGTGATGCCTATCCGTATCAGTTATCCGGTGGTCAGCAGCAGCGTGTGTCCATTGCAAGAGCCTTGGCACTGAATCCGGAAATTTTGTTTTTTGATGAACCAACATCCGCTCTGGATCCGGAATTGACGGGTGAAGTTTTGAAGGTGATCAAAGAACTGGCAAAAGAAAAGATGACAATGATTATTGTAACTCACGAAATGCAGTTTGCAAGAGAGGTTTCCGACAGAATCATTTTTATGGAGCAGGGCGTGATTCAGGCAAATGGTACACCGGAAGAAATTTTTGCCTCTGACAATGCCAGAGTTCGGGAATTTATCGGAAAATTAGCTACATAAGTGTCTGGTTGAGGTAATGAGTAGTATGATAAAAACGGTTATTTTTGATATAGGGAATGTGCTGGTGAATTTTCACTGGCGGGAGATGTATAAAGAGAAAGGACTGTCCGGTGAAGTTTTTGATAGGGTCGCAAAGGCTACGATTTTAAGCCCCATTTGGTGTGAAATTGACAGAGGCATTATGACGTATGAGGAGGTTCTGGATGCTTTTGTAAGTCAGGATAAGGAGATGGAAAGCGAAATCCGCAGAGTTCTGGCAGACACACATCGCATTGTTACGAAAAGAGATTTTGCGATTTCCTGGATTTGCAGTTTGAAAGAGAAAGGCTTACAGGTTTTGGTGCTTTCAAACTTCGGTGAGAAGCTGATTGACGATTGTCCTGATGCAATGGACTTTTTGTCCTATACAGACGGCGGTATTTTGTCCTACAAGGACCATTTATTAAAGCCGGAGCCTGAGATTTATCAGCTGTTGCTTACGCGTTATGGCTTAAAGGCGGAAGAATGTGTTTTTATTGATGATTTACAGGAGAATATCGATGCTGCGAAGACACAGGGAATATATGGAATTGTGTTTAAGACGTATGAGCAGGCAAGAGAGGAATTGAATAAGTTATTAGAAAACTGATCTTAGAAATCGGAAGAAGAAAGCTGATTTTTAGGATCAGTTTTTTGATTTTTTTTGTAACAAAAGCACGAATGTTTCTAATGGGTAACATCCTTTGTGAATTTTTTATATATACTGTTAAATGAAATGTTACTAACTAGTCACAATATAGGAGGGTGTACATAATGCAGTGGATTATTAATGATGTTCCACTGGGGAGAAATATTCAGGCAATTAGAATTAGAAAAAATATGACGCAAAAATTCGTTGTTACAAAATTGAATTTATTGGGAAGTTCTATGTCAAGAAGTACACTTGCGAATATTGAAGCTGGTAGAAGAAATATTAAAGCCTCTGATTTAAAATTATTAAAAAACATATTTGATGTAGAATATGATGAATTTTTTTGACTGATAAGTAAGACATAATGATAAGGATGTAAAAGGGACAATGATGAATATTGCAGTATGTGATGATGAGAAGATAGTTACTACTCAAATTGAAAGTATTATATATAACATTTGTAAAAAAGAACATATAGAAGTTGATATAGATGTTTTTTATTGTGGTACAGAATTAGCAAAAGAAATATTAAAAGGTAAACAATATGATTTAATATATCTAGATATTAGAATGCGTAATGGTAATGGTATTACAGCTGCTGAGTTTGTACGGAAGAATGATGAAAATGTAA
>ERZ1032130.73-NODE-73-length-30378-cov-10.340138_pt1 | contig 30378 bp, 32 predicted proteins | sample MGYA00517879_ERZ1032130 | MGnify/ENA primary metagenome ERZ1032130 (study PRJEB33719, sample SAMN04262597) | wastewater metagenome | biome: rural village; feature: animal feces; material: feces | host: Bos taurus | place: El Salvador | collected 2012-01-31 ...
TATTATATCACACTTGGCGGTATATGGCACTTTTTTCTGTGCGGTATTGCCTTAAAACTTCTGCAGTTTCTTTCGTATCCTGCATAGCATGATAGTCTGATAGTATCACAACAGGTCTGGTTACTCCATTTTTGACACGGAAATCCATAGCACCGGCATATGCCAGAGACGATGTTTGGGTTAGCATGTATCCATGGGTCCTCCAGATATCCCGAATGGTATCCTTTACCCGTTGACTGCTGACGACACTGACGGATAGACTCTTTTGCAACTTATTTAAAAGATGTGCATCAGGAATATACAGTGCGCCCCGGTTACAAATTTCCAGATACCGCAGAACCTCTCCACTGCCCTTGCAGTCATAAATCAGGCGTTCCAATTCCATCGGAAGTGTGACATTAGCCTCGGGAATCGAGGTGAGAACACTAAGAGAATCCGTGCGGATCTGTCCCTGACAAATCAGGTCCCACAACGGATGGTTTTCATTGCAGCAACACACAATATTATCGATGGGCAGCCCCATTTTTCTTGCGTACCACGCACTGAGAGGCGTTAAAAAGTCGCCTGTAACAACGGAAATATCAAACCGATCAAAACCCTGGCGTAGAACTTGGCTGTAAATACCGAACAGCACAGCAATACGGCAGCCAATTTGCAGCCAACTGTTGGCGGTATCTTCCAGTGCACCGATCTGAACAGAGAGTTTCTTTACCAGATATTCGTAACTCCCCTCCGGATTGTGCCAGCACTCGCCAATCAGCATCCGGTGTCCCACAGTGTTCAAACGAACAGGATTCCTGCCTATACTGAAATCCACATCCCAGCAGGATAACTCTGTATCAAACAGCAGATTCAGAATCTGCGCTGCGCATTGTCCAAAGCTTTTCTCCTGAAGTGCAGCGATCTCTTCCGGTGAAAGAACAGGCAGGTCTACCGGCACATAAAAGCCGCCATCGGAGGTGCGGTTTGCAGAAAGCGCCTGCTGCAGTGTATACCGCTGCCGGTCATCTCGTGTGGCTGTAAACTGCACGACGCATCACTCCCATAGCGTTGTTCCAATAAATGTCCATGATATTGCTTTCGGTCAAGCCCCGTTCCAGAAGCCGTGCTGCCAATGCAGGCCAGCTCTGAATGCCTTCAAACCCATCAGGCATATTGGTGATACCATCCAGATCTCCACCCAAAGAAATATGCTTTCCCGTGGGGTCCAGTTCCATGAAGTGGAGAATATGGTCACAGACGGTATCCAGATTCGGAGAATCTCCGGTAAATTCTGCGCAGGCATTGTAGCCTGCTGCACCCCCCGTTTCACAGATGGCACGGAACATATCGTCTGTCAAATTCCGGCTGTTATTGTAAACTGCACGGCTGTTGGAATGCGTCGCAATAATGGGAGCTTCTGTAATCTTCATCATATCCCAGAATGCCTCATCGCTGATATGGCTCACATCCACCAGCATGCCAAGCCTCTGTGCTTCTTTTACATATTCCCTTCCCTGCTCTGTCAGGCCGCCTCCGGTAATGTGGGAGCCTGTCAGAGGGTTTTTTTCATTCCATCCAAGACTTGTAATACGGAAGCCAATTGCGTGCAAATCTTCCAGCAATGCAGGCTCATGGCCAAAACCGGCAGTACCCTCCAAGGTCAGGATCGCAGACATTTTTCCTGCAGCACGGTTGGCTTCAATTTCGTCGGGCGTATACGCAATCGCGATCAGATCCTGATTCTTGTCAATCTCGCGCTGGATAGTGGCCAGTTCCCGTTCAAAAATAACGACAGGAGAAATGTGATTCCATTCTTCCATCTCAGGTGTTGTAAAACAGGCAAAGCACTGAGCGTAGCCTTCCAGCTTGGAAGCTCGCTCCAGGTCGATATGCAGTTTGTTCTTTCGCAGACTGCCGGCCTGATTTACATCATCCCCCAGCAGCGCCAGTGCGGTATCACAATGGAAATCAAAAACAGGGAAATTCATTGAAAGGCATCCTCCAAATGATAAATCTCCGGACGAAGCGTTTCCGTTCCCTCCGGGGCATAGATTTCAATCACGTCGAAACGGGCAGGAAATTTTGTCGGATTCTGAGACAAATACATGGAGGCTGTGGTTCTGAGCTTTTGTTGCTTTTTGCTGTCCACATATTCCAGTGCTCTGGCAAAATCAGGTGACTTGCGAAGCTTAACTTCCACAAATACAATACACTTTCTGTTCTGTGCAATTAAGTCAATCTCACCGAACCGGCAACGATAGCCAGAGGCTATGATTGTATACCGTTTCTTTCGTAAAAACTCAGCAGCTAGGGCCTCACCCCAGCTGCCCAGCAGCTTACTTTTCCCCATAGAACTTCCGCAGGAATGTCATGCGGTGAATGGGACTGGGACCATGCTCCGTCAAGGCTGCATAATGTGCTTTTGTACCATAACCTTTATGGATTTCAAATTGATACTGGGGATATTCCAGTGCCATTTTTTCCATCAAATCATCACGGGTTACTTTTGCCAAAACAGAAGCTGCGGCAATATTGGCACTGAGACTATCGCCTTTTACAACGGTTTTCACCGGAAGTCCGAAATCTTTCTCGCGGTTACCGTCAATCAGTGCAAGGTCAGGCCGAACGGAAAGCTGATCCAGTGCCCGCTGCATTGCCAGAAAGGTTGCCTGAAGAATATTGATCTCATCAATTTCCTTTTCAGAGGCAAATCCGATTCCATAAGCAATTGCCTGTTCCTTGATGATCGGATATAGTTCCCGGCGCTTTTTATCCGTAAGCTTTTTGCTGTCAGTTAATCCCGGAATCTGCAAATGCTCCGGAAGAATCACGGCGGCTGCACAGACAGGACCCGCCAGAGGGCCACGACCAGCTTCGTCTACACCACAAATGTATGTGACTCCTTCTGCATAGAATCTGTCTTCAATTTCCCACATCGTCAGATTACTCATAGCAGGTCCTCCGGCATTTCCAATGTAAATTTTCCAAGTTTTCCTCCACGGAACTCGTCCAGAAGTACCTTGGACATTCTCTCCGTGTTTACTTCGCCACCGGAAACAAGATAGCCGCGTTTCCTTCCGGCAATTTCGATCAGCTCCCAGCCTGGTGTTCCCTCAGGCGCTTCCACCTTATAGCGTTCCAGCAAAGTCTGGGGGTAATATTTATGCAGCAATTCCATCAGACGGCAAGCAAGTTCCTCGATATCAATGACACCTTCTTTGACTGCACCGGTATAAGCCAGCATCATACCAACTTCCGGGTCCTCAAATTTTGGCCAAAGGATACCGGGGGTATCCAGCAGCTGAAGACCGCTTTCTACCGTAACCCACTGCTTGCCACGGGTAACGCCGGGGCGATTTTCTGCTTTTGCACCCTTGCGGCCGGAAATCTGATTGATGAGTGTTGACTTTCCCACATTTGGGATTCCAACCACCATAACGCGTAAAGGGCGGTTCATACCTCTTTGGGCATCCCGTTCCAGCTTTTCCGCACAGGCAATCCGAGCTGCGGGAGTAAAATCTGCAATGCCTTTTCTTGTCTTACAGTCTGTTGCCAGAACAGTCATGCCCTTGTTTTTGAAATAGGCAGACCATTTTTTCGTTGCATTGGGATCTGCCAGATCCATTCTGTTCAGAACGATAATTCGGGGCTTGCTTCCACAGATGGCATCGATATCCGGGTTGCGGCTGGATACCGGTATCCGGGCATCCACGATCTCACAGACCGCATCCACTTGCTTCAGATCTGCTTCGATCTGGCGGCGTGTCTTAGTCATGTGACCAGGATACCATTGAATATTCATCTTTTCCTTTTCGCTCATTCGATTTCTCCCATTCTGGTTTTGTCGGGCTGTTCCATACCGTGGTTGCTGCCGGGAATCATCAGGTAGATGGCCTTTCCTAAAACCTCCCGTTTGTCCACCTGACCGATTCGCTGATCGCGGCTATCTAAAGAAACGCCACGGTTATCTCCCATAACAAACAGGCACCCCTCATCTACTATCAGTGGGAACTGTGTTGTTCCACTGTGGGTTGTAGGCGTGTTAATATAGGTTTCTTCCAGAGGAATCCCATCCACATAAACCGTAGCTGTCATCTCATCAATATCTACCGTCTGTCCTTCCGTTGCAATCACGCGTTTCACAATAGGACTGCCGTTATCGAAGCTTTCCTTACTGATGACAACAATGTCTCCCTGCTGCGGTTCCGGGTAAAATAAATTATTCAGCAAAAGAACGTAATCGCCATCCACCAATGTGGAATACATAGAATCACCGGATACCACAATAATGCGAAAGAATATCAAAAAAATCAGCAGAATGGCCATCAGCATGCAGATCAGATCGTGCAGATACAGCAGCAGAGCTTTTTCCCATCCGGTATTTTCTGTTTGATCCTGTTTGGGTGTCACAATTTTCCCTCCCTGTCAATTTATATCGTTTCCAATCAGTATATCATACTGATTTCAGTTTTTCCATATAAAAGTATGAAAAAACTGGGAACAAACTACCCTGCATAATAAAAAAAGAGGGCAAAGCCCTCTCTTTTTATAAACTTGGTAATTAAACCTTCTCCTTGACTTTTGCAGCCTTGCCAGCGCGGTCGCGCAGGTAGTACAGCTTTGCACGACGGACCTTGCCCTTACGGACGGTCTCGATCATAGCAACGTTGGGAGAATGCATGGGGAAGACCTTCTCACAGCCGACGCCGTAGGAGATACGACGAACAGTGATGGTCTCGCCGATGCCGCCGTGCTTACGGGCGATAACGGTGCCTTCAAACACCTGGATACGCTCACGGGAGCCTTCCTTGATACGAACATGAACACGAACGGTGTCGCCAACCTGTGCTTCGGGCAGCTCTTCCTTCATGTACTGGCTGTTCAGAGCCTTTACTAAATCCATTTCTTTGTCCTCCTTAAATATTAGGCGTTCATGCGCAGTATGTTACTCGCAGAGGACTCACCTTGATTTCAGACTGATTTATTCTATCACACAGGCTAGAGAAATGCAAGTACTTTTTTAAAAATATTTAGAATTTTTCGCCGATTTTCTGTTTTTTACATTCATCGGATTCCATCTTCCCGTAAGATAGCAGACCATAAACATCACAAACAGCATCATATTGTGCGTGATCATACACCCCCATGCGGAAACCAACCCCATACCCAGAAGCTGCGTACACAGGAAGGTTCCAATGATCCGGATCCCCCACATACCGCTGATACTGAACAGAAAAGGCATCAGAGTATTACCCATTCCCTGCATCATACCCTCGATAATAATGGATACGCCATAGAAGGGTTCTGATACGGCAACCATACGAAGCACCACTGCACCAAGCGTAATGACAGCAGCATCTCGCGAGAACAGCTGCATCATATCCGGTGCAAACAGGAACAAAAGTGAACCGGAAAACATCATTAACGCTACTTCGATGAAAATAATCATCCGGGCCAAATTTCCGATCCGTTGATTGTCCTTGGCGCCCAGTGCATTTCCTGCCAGGGTGGCAGCCGCAGTCTGCATACCATAGCCCGGAATATAGAATGCGGATTCGACCGTATTGGCAATGGTGTGGGCTGCAGTAGCGACTTCACCGATGGAATTGATCATGGAGGCAAACGCAACATAGCCCAGTGAGGTGCCGAAACGCTGCAGTGCGTTGGGCAGAGCCACTTTCAGGCAGGGTTTCAATATCTCCATATCCGGCTTCAGGGACTGTCCCTTAGGAGAAATAACAGGGTGTTTCCACAGAGCAGACGTGATACAGACACCGCCGATCACAAAGGAAATGGCACTGGCAACCGCTGCACCCAGGACACCCCATCCTGCACCGGGTATCCAGAGCCCCTTCCAGCTGCGGGTGGGATATATCAACAAAAAATTTAAAACTACGTTGACAACATTGACCAGTATCCCCACGCGCATCGGCGTTTTTGTATCTCCCACAGCACGAAGCAGCGTACCAAAAATGATGGTTACCGTCCGGGCCAGCATTGGGGTATATAGAATGAAGAAATATTGGGATGCCAGCTTTTGAATTGAAGGATCTACCTGCATCCAGACAGGCACCCGATTGCTAAGACCCAGTGTCAAGCAGGTAAAGAGAATTCCGCTGACCAAAGCTGCAAGCACAGCCTGAGAGGATGCCCTCCTTGCCCACGCTGTATCTCCAGCGCCACAGGCCTTAGAAACAAAAGCGAGAAAACCGATGCCCAATGCAGAGATAGTGCTGCCAATCAGCCAGTTTACTGTACTAGTTGCACCTACCGCAGCAGTTGCCTGAGTACCCAGAGAACCAACCATGGCAGTGTCGATATACTGCACAGCCGTCTGCAGAAGCTGTTCCAGCATGGTGGGCCATGCCAAAGCAAAAATTGTGGGTACCATTTCCCATGGCATACTCCACTTCGTTCTGCGTATCATCTCACGTTTTCTCCAATCATTATAAAATTTGAGGAATGAAAAAAGACGGTTTCTTTCGAAACCGTCTTTTCTGGTGGGCGAGGCGGGACTTGAACCCGCACGTCCGCAGTGAACACTAGAACCTGAATCTAGCGAGTCTACCAATTCCACCACTCGCCCATATGTATCAGCCGGGTTTCCCTCAGCGCTCCCGTATAATAACACAGACGGCGAAATTTGTCAATAACTTTTTTGAATTTTTTTCATTAATCTTTGTAGTACAGCATGCAGTGGCAGAAGCCGATAAATTCGGGGTCAGCAATCTGTTCGCGGAACTCTTTGCAGATACACTTATTCTCCTCTGTACGCTCCAGGCGGCAGGGGCAGTATCCGCCGGTACGCTTTAAGCCGTCCCGGACCATCTGGACCATTTCCTTGTCATCATTGATACGAACTGCCATATATAACACATCCTTTCCCTTCTATTGTAACAGACCTGTCAATCCGATTGAAGGCTTTCCTTCGCTTTTTCAAACAACTGGGGTTGGATACCAGGATAGGTCAGATTTTCCGGAAGGCTATGCAACAACCGGCATTCTCTAATCTCAGATTCTACAGGAAGCTGCCCAAGCTCTTTGATCCGGGCAAAGAAAAGCATTCCGCACCGTTCCTCCTGATTCACCTGATAGATACAGACTGGGGTGATTTTGGCTTCGATGGCTCCGGTTTCTTCCCAAAGTTCCCGGGCTGCCGCTTCTTCGATGCACTCCCCTGTTTCCCGATGACCGCCAGGGATCTCCCAAGTCTGTCTGTCCTTATGGCGGCAAAATACCCATTGATCTTCATATCTTGCCGCAATGACCGCATACACAAGACGGGAGTCTGAAATATGTCCTGCGGGATAAAATGTCACTGTTGCCATAGGTATCCTCCCTTACTGTAAGGTCCATACATGAACCTTATCCAAAACAAACAGAAATCCCCACGCCAAGCGGAGTGGGGATTTTGGCGGAGAGTGTGAGATTCGAACTCACGGTGGGTTTCCCCATCACCAGTTTTCAAGACTGGCTCCTTAAACCGCTCGGACAACTCTCCGTATGGACTAAACTATAGCATTCGCGCGGGAAAATGTCAAGGGTTTCTGTATTTAAAGCATTTTGACCCTTGACAAAGCTGCACAGGTATGCTAGAATACTTTGGCAATCAGATATTGTTTCTTTGATTCGGAGTGATACCCAAGAGGCCGAAGGGGCTCCCCTGCTAAGGGAGTAGGCGGTCAAAAGCCGCGCGAGGGTTCAAATCCCTCTCACTCCGCCAAAAAAGACCATATCCCATATGGGATGTGGTCTTTTTTATTGGTTAGATGGGATTTGAACCAATTCCATGCGAAACTACAGTGGAGCTTCGCTCATTTCCTGCTGGACAGAAATGACACCATACATTCTGCAAAGCAGAATGGCAATCAATTTTTCTCACTCTGTGTAACTTTTTTGTCCATTTCTCCATTTTCTCCTACTATATAGGTGTAAGGTCCTTACGAAAGAAAAACGGAGGTGTCATCATGGAAGATGCCCAGATCATCGAATTGTATCTTTCCCGCAGTGAATCTGCTATTACGGAAACTGCCCGGAAGTACGGTCATTACTTACAGCAAATATCCTACAATATTCTGCGATCCCAGGAGGATACGGATGAGATCATAGCGGATGCCTATTTAGCGGCGTGGAATTCCATTCCACCGGAGATGCCACGGGTTTTGAAACATTACCTGTCCCGGATCGTGCGTAACCTGTCCTTTAGCAGACTGGATTACCTGACGGCAAAGTGCCGTGACAGCCATATGATCCTGCTGCTGTCGGAGCTGGAGGCCTGCATCCCGGACCACAAGGGAAACGTAGAGGAACATCTGGAAGCAAAGCGTGCGGGCGAGGCGCTGAACCGGTTTCTCTCCCGGCTGGAACGGCAGGACTGTGCTGTGCTGCTGTGTCGCTATTACCATAGCATGACCATTGCGCAAATTGCCCAAAAATACGGACTGACGGAACGGAATGTGAAGTACCGCCTGAGCCGTACACGGCAGCAGCTTCGTAAATTTCTGGATAAGGAGGATATTTGTGTATGAATGGCAAGGAACTTTTTGCGGCCTTCTCTTATGTGGAGGATAAATATCTGGACATGGTGGATGCCTCCGAAAAGGAGAATACCGATATGAATAACAGGCATGTAACATTACGCAGAGCAGTTACTGTCCTGATCGCTGCGGCGATCAGTGTCAGTTTGCTGGCTATCACTGCTATGGCAGCAGGATGGATACCGAACATTTTTGCATCTGTTAAGCCATACCGGAACGCGGATGCGGATATTCTTGAAGCGGCCATCTCCGCTACACTGCCTCAGAACATAGAAACGGTAGTTGTTCCTGAAATTGATTTTACCCAATTTACGCTGTATGAGCGTTATTACAACGGCGAATCCATTCTATTGGGTTTTGACTTAAGTAAAGTAATGCCAGAACCAATCGTTGGCAATCTGCGCGATGAAGCACTGCTTGCAAAAATCAAAGCAATGCCGGAATATATGCACACTCCGGCAGAGGGCAAAATCAACGATACTCTAGATCTTTATCTTGAAATCGGATTCATCACGCAGGAAGACTATGATTTCATGCTCCAAAACCGCAGTGAAAATGCAAAAAAACATGACCTGCGGAAATATTGGCAAATTACGATGGATTGGCAAATGCAGGAAGAATTAACCCCGGAACAATATGAAACATTCTGGAACACCTTGGAAGAGACGAGGTCCTGCTGTGTGGCAATACCTGCGGAGCCTTGGGTTGGAGATAAAATCCTTGTAAATGGCTCCAATTTCAGCGAGTTTATCGGTCCGGGACTTCCCGGAAATTTCCGGTCTGACTACACTACGGAGGTTGGCGACTGCATCATACTTGACCCCATCCCGGAAATTACCAGAAATTTAGATTCTGTAGATGTGGAACTAACTTTGCGTTCCGGTTGGTACTACTGGTATATGGAACTGGACGGTGATGTATACTCTCACTTTGAAAGCAATGAACCATACACCTCGGTGTTTACAATCGAAAACACAGGCAAATAAAACCTTCCCCGGCCTTGGTACAAATCAGGGTCGGGGATTTCACTTATCATTGACAAACGTCTTCCCAGCGTTTACAATATATGCTATATTTCAACGAAACTACGAGGTGATTCTCTTATGGATAAATTAAGAACGGAAACCCTGTGCATTCAAGCGGGTTATACGCCCGGTAATGGTGAACCCCGGCAGATCCCCATCATTCAGAGCACGACCTTTAAGTATGCCACTTCTGAGGATATGGGCAAGCTGTTCGATCTGGAGGCTGAGGGTTATTTCTACTCCCGGCTGGCAAATCCCACCTGTGATGCTGTGGCTGCAAAGATTTGCGCTCTGGAGGGCGGTTCCGCAGCCATGCTGACCTCCTCCGGCCAGGCGGCAAATTTCCTGGCTGTGTTCAATATCGCAGGCTGCGGCGACCATATTGTGGCTTCCTCTGCCATCTATGGCGGCAGCTTCAACCTGTTTTCTGTGACCATGAAGAAAATGGGTCTGGAAACCACTTTTGTGGACCCTGACTGCACTGAGGAAGAACTGAATGCAGCCTTCCGGCCCAACACCAAAGCTGTCTTTGGCGAGACCATCGCCAATCCTGCCCTGACGGTGCTGGATATTGAAAAGTTTGCAAAGGCTGCCCATGCCCACGGCGTTCCCCTGATCGTGGATAATACCTTTGCCACTCCCGTTAACTGCCGGCCCTTTGAATGGGGCGCCGACATTGTTACCCACTCCACCACCAAGTATATGGACGGCCACGCTTCTGCTGTCGGCGGCTGCATCGTGGACAGTGGTAAATTTGACTGGACGGCTCATGCTGACAAATTCCCTGGCCTGACTACCCCCGATGACAGCTATCACGGTGTGACCTACACAGAGCGTTTCGGCATTGGCGGTGCTTTCATTACCAAGTGCACCGCTCAGCTGATGCGGGACTTTGGCTGCGGTCAGAGTCCTCAGAGCGCCTTTATCTTGAATTTGGGTTTGGAAAGCCTTCCCTTCCGCATGAAGCAGCACTGCGCCAATGCTCTGGCCATTGCTACTTACCTTAAAGGACACGAAAAAGTGCGTTGGGTCAAGTTCTCCGGTCTGGAGGGCGATAAGTATTACAACCTTGCAAAGAAGTATATGCCGAACGGCACCTGCGGTGTCATTTCCTTCGGTCTGCATGCAGGCCGTAAGGGCGCGGAGGTCTTCATGAAGCATCTGAAGCTGGGTTCCATCGAAACCCACGTTGCCGATTCCCGGACCTGCTGCCTCCATCCTGCTTCCGCAACCCACCGTCAGATGACGGACGAGCAGTTGGATGCTGCCGGTGTCGGTGCTGACCTGATCCGCCTGAGCTGCGGTCTGGAAAACGCTGAGGACTTGATCGCAGATATCGCACAGGCACTGGAAAAGGTATAAAACACAGCCGTCATCGTGAACCAGTACTCATACTGGTGTGGCGACCTTCATCAGCGAAGAAAATTGCCACGTTGCTGCGCGCCTCGCAATGACGCGTGTTTATTGTTACAACTCACTTTAGGAGGACACAAGCCGTGCCCATTCAGATACCCAATGATCTTCCTGCTGCGGAGACCTTAAAACAAGAGAATATATTTGTTATGAAGCAGACCCGGGCAGAGACACAGCACATCCGTCCTCTGGAGATTGTTCTGCTGAATCTGATGCCCACTAAGATCATCACGGAGACCCAGTTGAGCCGGGTGCTGGGCAATACCCCCCTGCAGGTCCACCTGGAGCTGATGATGGTCTCCGGACACAAGTCCAAAAACACATCTCAGGAGCACCTGCTGTCCTTTTATAAGACCTTCGAGGAATTAAAAGACCGGAAGTTTGACGGTATGGTCATCACCGGTGCGCCGGTGGAGCATCTGGAATTTGAGGATGTGGACTACTGGCAGGAACTTTGCGAAATCATGGAGTGGAGCAAGACCCATGTGCACTCCACCTTCCATATCTGCTGGGCGGCACAGGCGGGACTTTACTACCACTACGGCATTCAGAAGAAGCAGCTGCCTGAGAAGCTCTTTGGCGTGTACCCTCACACCGCCGACTATAAGCGAGCCATTCTGCTTCGTGGCTTTGACGACGAATTTTACGCCCCCCACTCTAGGCACACCACAGTGGAGCGGTCTGATATCGAACAGATTTCCGGGCTGAAAATTCTGGCTTCCTCAGAGGAGGCCGGTGTTTACATCGTCATGAGCAAGGAGGGCAAGCAGATCTTTGTCACTGGCCACAGTGAATATGACCCGGATACCCTGGAGCGGGAATATCTGCGGGACAAGAATCTGGGGCTGCCCATCCACGTTCCCTATAACTATTATCCCGGTGATGACGATACCAAGCCCCCGGTGGTCCGTTGGCGAGGTCACGGTAATCTGCTGTATTCCAACTGGCTGAATTATTTTGTCTATCAGACCACCCCTTACGACATTATGGCGGTCGGTCAGGAATCCACTCCGTTATAATTCTCACGCAAACCGTCCTCCTGCTGTTGATTTGGGAGGGCGGTTTCTGTATAATGGATGAAAAATAATATAAGAGGTGTATTCATGATTACCACAGTATTATTTGATCTGGACGGCACACTGCTTCCCATGAATCAGGATGTCTTTATTGGAGCTTATCTGTCTGGTCTGACAGCAAAAATGGCTTCCTTCGGCTTCGACCCCAGGGAAATTGCCAAGGTCATCTGGGCCGGTACGGGAGCCATGGTGAAAAATGACGGAAGTGCGCGCAACGAGGAAGTATTCTGGAAGGTCTTCTCTCAAGTCTGCGGAAGGGATATGCTGGAATTGTACGGTCCAATTGAGGCTTTTTACCGTGAAGAATTTCAGCTTGTGCGCCACAGCTGCGGCTTCGATGCCCAGTCAGCAGAAACCATTCGGGCGCTGAAAGAAAAGGGACTAACCCTTGCTCTGGCTACCAATCCCCTGTTCCCTGCCATTGCTACCCACAGCCGGGTTCGCTGGGCAGGATTGGAGCCGGAAGACTTTGCCCACATCACTACCTATGAAAATTCCCGCCATTGCAAGCCCAATCCTGATTATTACCGGGATATTTTGACTACACTGGGTGTAAGCGCGGAGCAATGCCTTATGGTGGGTAACGATGTATCTGAGGATATGATTGCGCAAGATCTGGGAATGCAGGTATTTTTGCTGACGGACTGTCTCATCAACAAGGAAAACGAGGATATCAGCCGATATCCCCACGGCAGTTTTCCGCAGCTGATGGATTACATTGGGAGTATCGGGTTATGATCGTTGGAACAATGATTTTGCTGGTTGCAGCTGCCTTGCTGGGAGGACTGTATGGCTATAAGGTGGCATTTTATGCGGGAAAAAAGCAGAAAAAACAAGGGCCTCCCCCTTTGGAGACGACGCCCTTTGCTCCCTATCGGGATCAGATCGTCCGGCTCTACCGCCAGATTCGCGACCGGGCTTGCGAAACTGTCACCATTACCTCCCGGGACGGTCTTACCCTGTATGGCCGGTATTACCATGTGGCAGACGGCGCGCCTCTGGATATCGGCTTTCACGGCTACCGGTCCAGTGCCTTTACAGACTTCGCCGGAGGCAGTGAAATAAGCTTCCAAATGGGTCACAATCTGCTTCTCATTGACCAGCGTGCCCACGGAAATAGCGGAGGCCACAGTATCAGCTTCGGTATCAAAGAGCGACAGGACCTGCTGTGCTGGGTGGAATATGCCCTGGAGCGGTTTGGTCCTGACACGAAGATACTGCTTTACGGTGTCTCTATGGGTGCATCCACAGTGCTGATGGCTGCGGACCTGTCTTTACCTGAGAACGTAAAGGGCATCGTGGCGGACTGCCCCTACGCGGTGCCCCTGGACATTATCCTCCATGTAGGCAGGACCAATCCCCTGCCGCAGTGGCTCATCAAGCCCTTTGTATTCATTGGAGCGGCTGTCTTCGGCGGCTTTGACCTGGGGGAAGCCGATGCCCTCCGGGCCGTAAAGGATACAAAAGTGCCCATTCTCATTATCCACGGCCAGGATGATGCCTTTGTTCCCCCGGAAATGAGCGCGGCGATTCATGCACAGAATCCGCAAATGGTGGAACGCCACACTTTCCCCGGTGCGGACCACGCTCTGAGCTATCTGACAGATATGCAGCGGTATCAAAATCTGGTTCAAGCCTTCATCTGTAGAGTTTTGGAAGAGTAAATTTGTTAAAATATTCACCCATATTCAGGAGTGGGCTGTGGCGCTTTTCCCAATTTTCAGAAAGACACTTGATTTCCTGAGAAAAACAGTTACAATAGGACCTATCTTTATTTTGGAAAGGGCTGCGGTCTTATGAACAAGATTTATATTCCCGAGGGCTATAAGCCCTGCCTGGATGCCTATGACACCCAGCGGGCCATTGCCTATATCAAAGAAACCTTCCAGGAGGAGTTTGCCAAAGCGCTGAACTTAAAGCGTGTGTCCGCTCCCCTGTTCGTTACAGAATCCTCCGGCCTCAACGATAACCTCAACGGCTACGAGCGTGCTGTTTCCTTCGATATCCCTGCCGTGGGTGCCGACGCCCAGGTTGTCCATTCCCTGGCAAAATGGAAGCGTCTGGCTCTGAAGCGATACCACTTCACCATCGGCAATGGCCTCTATACCGATATGAACGCTATCCGCCGGGACGAGGACCTGGATAACATCCACTCCATTTATGTGGACCAGTGGGACTGGGAAAAGGTCATTACCCGGGAAAACCGGAATAGCGAATACTTAAAGCTCATCGTCCGGGCTATCGTCCGGGCCATCTGCGATACCAACGACCGCCTCCACGTCCGCTTTCCCCAGCTTCGTACCGAGCTTTGCCGGGAGGTCAGCTTCATCACCTCTCAGGCACTGGAGGATCTGTATCCCGATCTGAAGACCGGCTCCGAACGGGAAAAGACTTATGTAAAAGAGCACAGAACTGCCTGCATCATGCAGATCGGCAGAAAGCTCCGTTCCGGCAGGCCCCACGACGGCCGTGCCCCGGACTATGATGACTGGAACCTGAACTGCGACATTTTCTTCTGGGACGAAATTCTGGGCCGCGCTCTGGAAATCTCCTCCATGGGTATCCGCGTGGATTCCGAATCTCTGGACCGTCAGCTGACGGAATCCGGCTGTGATGACCGCCGGACACTCCCCTTCCACCAGATGCTGCTAAACGACGAGCTGCCCCTGACCATCGGCGGCGGTATTGGCCAAAGCCGCCTCTGTATGCTGATGATGGGCTGCTGCCACATCGGTGAAGTCCAGGCCAGCGTCTGGGACCACGCCACTGTGAAGGAATGTGAAAAAGCCGGAATCCGGTTGCTGTAAAAAATGAATCCGCCCCTCCGTTTGATATCGGAAGGGCGGAATTTTTTTGTCAATGGGCAAACTGGCTGTGATAGAGCTGAGCATAGAATCCCCGCTTTTCCAGAAGCTCCTCATGTTTCCCCTGCTCCACGATGCGTCCGTCCCGCATCACAAGGATTTTATCCGCTTCCTGAATTGTGGACAGGCGATGGGCAACGATGAAGGAGGTTCTGCCCTCCATCATGGTGTTAAAGGCCTTCTGGATACGGATTTCCGTACGGGTATCAATGGAAGAGGTCGCCTCATCCAGGAACAGCATGGGCGGCAGGCACAACATCACCCGGGCAATGCACAATAGCTGCTTCTGACCCTGGGAGAGATTGCCGCCGTTTTCGGAGATCACCGTGTCGTAGCCCTTGGGAAGCCGCCTGATAAAGCTGTGGGCGTGGGCCTGCTTCGCAGCAGCAATGATCTCTGCCTTTGTGGCATCAGGCTTTCCCATAGCGATGTTCTCCCGGATGGTCCCGGCTTTCAACCAGGTATCCTGCAGCACCATGCCCACACAGCGCCGCAGCTGCCCACGGTCCATTTCCCGGGTATTTACCCCATCCAGCCGGATTTCACCACTGTCGGGATCATAGAAGCGCATCAGAAGGTTAATAAAGGTGGTCTTGCCGCAGCCTGTGGGGCCCACGATAGCGATCCGCTGGCCGGGCTCCACCTTCAGGTCAAAGTCTGCGATGAGAGGTTTGTCCGGGGTATAGGAGAAATGCACGTCCCGGATCTCCACGGCACCCCGCACCCGCTCCGGAGTTTTGGGGCATTCCGGTTCCGGACTTCTCGCGGGACTCTCGATGAGGTCGAAGACTCGGCCCGCGCAGGCCAACGCGTTCTGCAGCTCCGTCACCACACCGGAGATCTCGTTAAAGGGTTTTGTATACTGATTTGCATAGTTCAGGAAGCTGGTAAGTTTGCCCACGGAAAGCCCCCCGGAAATGGCCATCAGCGCACCTGTCAGTCCCACCAAGGCATACACCACAGAGTTGACGAACCGGGTGCAGGGATTTACCAGAGAAGAGAAGAAGGTGGCCCGCAGAGATGCGGTTCGCAGCCGTTCATTGATTTCATCAAACTGTTCCATAGAAGCCTTCTCGTGACCGAAAGCCCGTACAACCTTGATGCTGCCGATGGTCTCGTCAATGAGGCCTGTCTGTTCGCCCCGGGTGGCGCTTTGGAGTTTGAACATGGAATAGGTCCGGGTGGCAATAAAGTTGGCTACCACCAGTGACAGCGGCGTGACACACACTACCACCAATGCAATGCCCCAGTGGAGCCGCAGCATAAACAGCAAGGTACCCAAAATAGTCATCACACCGGTAAACAGCTGGGTCAAGCCCATCAGCAGGCCGTCAGCAAAGGTATCCACATCCGCAATGACCCGGCTAACGATATCGCCCTGGGGATGTCCATCCAGATAAGACAGCGGAAGCACCTGAATGTGCAGGAATGCCTCGTCCCGGATATCTCTGGTGACCTGGTAGGTCATACGGTTGTTCAGCTGGCTCATGACCCATTGGGCAAGAGCCGCAATACCTGCGCACAGCAGCACATTTCGCAGATGCACCCCCATCCGGGCAAAATCCACCTGTCCCATATCCACAATACAGTCGACGGCATTGCCCACCAGAATAGGGATATACAGGGTCATGGCTACATATACCGTTGCCAGTACCAACGAGGCGATGAGGCTGGGCCAGTACCGTCGGATTCGGCGCAGTACCTTCTTTGCAACTTGCATCTGATTACGCATGGCCTGCCGCCTCCTTCCGGAACTGGGAATAGTAGATTTCCTGATACACGCCGCAGCTTTCCAACAGCTGCTCATGGGTGCCCTGTCCTGCCAATTCACCATCCTCCAAAACAAGAATGTGGTCTGCATACCGGACAGAAGCGGCCCGCTGGGACACGATAAAGGTAGTGGGAGGATTTTTCATCTTTCGGATCGCCATTCGCAACGCCGCGTCGGTGGCATAGTCCAGTGCCGAAGCGCTGTCGTCCAGAATCAGGATTCTGGGCTTTCGTACCAGTGCTCGGGCAATGGTCAGACGCTGCCGCTGACCGCCGGAGAAATTTACGCCTCCCTGCTCTACGGGGGCATCCAGTTCCCCTTCCTTATCCTTCACCACTTCTCTTGCCTGCGCTGTTTCCAGCGCCTGCCATAGGTCTTCTTCGGAAGCATTTTCATTGCCCCATTTCAGGTTCTGCCGAATGGTCCCCTTAAACAGCACCGCTTTCTGGGGCACAACACCGATGCTATGCCGCAGAGAGATAAAATCATAATCCTCCGCCGATCTTCCGTCAATCAGCACCGTTCCTTGGGACGGATCATACAGCCGGGGGATTAGATTTACCAGCGTGGTCTTACCGGAGCCGGTACCACCGATGACACCGATGGTCTGACCAGGTTTGGCTGTAAAGGAGATGTTTTCCAGCGAAGGCTGGGCTGCTGCAGCATAGTGGGCTGTAACATTCTGGAATTCCACCTCACCCCTGAGATTCTCCCCGGAAATTTCGCCATTTTTCTGGTCCGGTTCCAATTCCAGAACGGAAGCCAGACGGTTTCCGCAGGCAAACGCCTTGGCAAGGGTGATAATAAAGCTGGCCAACTTAATGAGTTCTACCAAAATCTGGGACATATAGTTAAACAACGCGATCACCAGGCCTTGGGTCAGTATACCATTTTCCACCTTGATAGCACCTATCTGCACCAGCACCACCACCGCAAGGTTGATGATGACATAGGTCATAGGGTTCAGCAGTGCAGATATCCGGCCGGCAGAAAGTTGCTGGGCCATCAGGGCCGCCGTCTGCTTCTCAAAGGAAGCAACCTCCGCTTCCTCTTTACAGAAAGCCCGCAGCACCCGGACACCTGCAAGATTTTGCCGGGTGGCAGAGGTGACACCGTCCAGCGCTCCCTGTACCCGCTTGTGCATGGGCATGGTAATCAGCATGATGCCGAATACGATCACGCTCAGAATTGGGATCACTCCGGCAAAGGTAAGGGCTGCCTGAAAGTCAATGGTAAAGGCCATTGTCATGGCACCAAACACCACAAAGGGAGAGCGCAGCAGCAGCCGCAGTGTCAGATTCACACCAGATTGCACCTGATTGATATCAGAAGTCATTCGGGTTACCATGGTAGAGGTGCCCAGGGTGTCGATCTGGCTGTAGCTTAAGGTCAGAATGTGGTCCAGCACCGCATGACGCAGCCGGGCGGAGAACCCCACCGCTGCTACAGCAGAAAAATACTGAGCTGATACCGCCATGGCAAGACCGACAACACCCAATGAGATCATCACAAGGCACATTTTCACAATATGCCCGGGGTCACCATTGGCAATACCCGCATCCACAATGTTTGCAACAACCAACGGGATCAACAGTTCAAAGGTTGCTTCCAGCAGTTTAAATAATGGGCCAAGAACACACTGCAATTCATAGCCCTTTAAGTATATCAGTATTTTCTTCAAGGCAACCACCTCACCAGTTTTTCTGGATTATACCACCGATTTGCAGGGAAATCAACGAAATCAGAAGAAAAAACAGGCAAGCTCTTGACACAGCATTCCAGCAATGCTATGATACAGAAAAGTTTTAAGGAAAGGAGCGAATATCATGCAGATGACTGGTCTGAACGAGAAAAATGCAGGAAGCTTCGCTCCTTTTGCGCCTATCTAGGTCCTTGGATCATAGGGGTTTTGTAAGAGTGCAGGCTTTAGCCTGTGCTCTTTTTCTTTTATCCACTTCCAGCGGGTGATCTCACGGCCCGGCGAAAGAATCCATACAGAAAGGCTTGTATTTATGGAATCAAAAAAACTCATCCCTAGACAACAGAACATTGCCCTGCTGTGGCAGTTTCTGCGGGGAGCAAAACGATATTTCTTTACCAGCATGATCTGCGCTGCTATCACCGCACTGGCAGATATGCTGGAACCTCAGATCTTCCGTGCTGCCATCGACTGCGCCATTGGCGAAAAGGAAAGCAATTTCCCCGGTTTCGTGATTAACCTGGTGGACCGTTTCGGTGGATTTGCTTATCTTGGAGAAAATCTATGGATCATGGCACTTGCCATCATCGCAGTCGCCATATGTAAGGTAGTCAGCCAATACGCCTTCCGGGTAAATAACACCAAAGCTGCCGAAACATTGGTCAAAGCCATGCGGGACCGTCTCTTTTCCCATATCCAGCACCTTCCCTTTTCCTGGCATATGCATAACCGCACCGGCGACATCATTCAGCGCTGCACTTCGGATATTGACACCACCCGGAATTTTCTGTCCGAGCAGCTGACCTCCCTGTTCCGCATTGCCATTTTGCTGATACTCTCGGTGGCCTTCATGCTGTCCATGCATCCGGGTCTGACCTTGTTAGCCCTGCTGCCTATGCCCGTCATCATCCTCTATTCCTTCTATTTTCATAGGAAAATCCGGGAAGGATTTTTAGAATGTGATGAAAATGAGGGAAAATTGTCTGCTATGGCCCAAGAAAACCTGACAGGTGTCCGTGTCGTCCGGGCATTCGGACAGGAACGATCTGAAATTGAGAAGTTCCGAAAGCAGAACGACCACTATACTTCCCTCTGGGTCAAGATGGGCAAGGTCCTGTCCCGTTTCTGGAGCACTTCCGACATTCTCTCCGGCATTCAGGTCATGCTGGTGGTTATTTTCGGTGCTGTCTTCTGTGTCAACGGAAATCTCACCGAGGGCGAATATATCGCATTTATTTCCTACAATGCCATGCTGATCTGGCCTATCCGTCAGCTGGGCCGCATGATCTCCGAAATGAGCAAGGCGGGTGTTTCTCTGGAACGCATTGCTTATATTTTGAATTCACCTGTCGAACAGGATGAACCGGATGCCGTTGATGCGCCTATGGATGGAGATATTTGCTTCGAACATGTAAATTTCGCCTACGATAACGGCCCCCAACTGCTTCACGACATCAGCTTTACGCTGAAAGCAGGCACCACACTGGGTATCCTGGGTGGTACTGGCAGCGGCAAATCCACACTGGTACTTCTTTTGGATAAACTGTATTCATTGACAGATGGTCACGGACGTATCACCATCGGCGGTACGGACATCCGAAAAATCAAGACAAAGCATCTGCGTCAGAACATTGGCATGGTGCTCCAGGAACCCTTCCTTTTTTCCCGCTCCCTTGCGGAAAACATCGGAATCGCTTCACCGGAATTGGATATGGAAGCCATCCGCAGCGCTGCAGCGGCTGCTGCGCTGGATAGCTCCATTTGTTCCTTTGCCCAGGGCTATGACACCATGGTGGGCGAACGGGGCGTGACCCTTTCCGGTGGTCAAAAGCAGCGTGCCGCCATCGCCCGCACCCTGCTGCAGGATGCACCCATTATGGTGTTCGACGATTCCCTTTCCGCTGTGGATACGGAAACAGACGCACTGATCCGGAAATCCATTGCTCAACGTTTCGGAAAATCCAGTGTAATTCTGATCTCCCACCGTATTACCACCCTTTCCTCTGCTGACAAGATCCTCGTTCTGGACCGGGGCCGTATCGTGGAAGAAGGCACCCATGAAGAACTCAAGCGGGGCGGCGGTATTTACCAGAAAATCTACGAAGCGCAAAGCACCGTACAGGAGGTGTGATTCATGAATCAACAGCATAAAACACTTCCCTTTTTCGGCATCGGCAGAATTCTCCCCTATCTGCACAGTGTCGGCAAAAAGATCCTTCTGATGGTCATCTTCGGCCTTCTCGGCAGCACCACAGACATTATCCTCCCGCTGTTTCAGCGGTATGCGCTCAATCATTTTATCGCTATCGGGCAGTTTGACACCATTGAAATCTTTATCTGTCTGTACCTTTCCGTGATCCTTGCTGCCGCAAGCTCTAACTACATTTCCTGTTCCCTTGCTACCACCATTGAAATGCTGGTCCATCGCGAACTGCGTCAATGTGGTTTCGAGCACTTGCAAACCCTCTCCTTCTCTTACTACAATCAGAACAGTGTAGGATACATCCATTCACGCCTCATGAGTGATACATCCCGCATCGGAACACTGGTCTCCTGGACATTCATAGAAGGAATCTGGCACATGACCTACCTTATCGGAGCGGTCACTGTCATGCTGATTTTAAATGCAAAACTTGCTGCCATGATTCTCGCCATTTTGCCCCTTCTGGTGATCCTGTTTGCCATTTTTCAGAAAAAGCTGGTTCGGGTAAACCGTCAAATCCGGGAAGTAAATTCCCGAATTACAAGCAATTTCAATGAAGGTATCACCGGAGCAAAAACCATCAAATCCCTGGCAATCGAAGAACGCATGGAACAGCGGTTTACGGCGGATACGCAGGATATCCATACCAAAAGTATCCACTCCGCTCAGCTTCGTGGTCTCTTTGCCGGCACTATGAATTTCGCATCCAGCTTTGCGCTGGCCATCGTTCTGTGGAAAGGCGGATATATTGCTGTCGAGGAAATGGGTACTTTCTCCGTATTTATGTCCTACGCCCAGGGCATGATGGAACCTCTGCGATGGCTTGTGAATGTAATCTCGGATATGATCACCACACAGGTTAATATTGAGCGGTTTACAAACCTGATGGCAGTGCGGTCCGATGTCACTGATACCCCGGAAGTCATTGCACAATACGGCGACTGCATGAATCCCAAAAAAGAGAATTGGGAACCTGTCCGGGGCGATATTGAATTTCGGAATGTAACCTTTATCTACCCGGATGGAGAAGAAAAAGTGCTGGAAAATTTCAACTTAACAGTGCCCTTCGGCACCCATCTTGCTATCGTCGGAGAAACCGGTGCCGGTAAATCCACGCTGGTCAATCTGGTCTGCCGGTTCTTTGAGCCTACGGAAGGCTGCGTTTTGATTGACGGGAAGGATGCACGGGAACGTTCCCAGTTGTGGCTTCACAGTTCCATCGGCTACGTACTTCAGACACCCCACCTGTTTTCCGGAACTGTTCGGGAAAATCTGCTAATGGGTAACCCCGATGCAACAGAGGAAGAAATCTGGAATGCCATTCGATCCGTTTCTGCGGAGGATGTCATTGCCCATCTGGAACATGGATTGGATACCGATGTTGGAGAAGGCGGCGACCTGCTGTCCACCGGAGAAAAACAGCTTCTATCCTTTGCCCGAGCTGTTCTTGCTGATCCCCGTATCCTGATTCTAGATGAAGCCACCGCTTCCGTAGATACTATCACCGAAGCGCGGATTCAGTCAGCCTTGAACGGCATTACCGCCGGACGCACCTCTCTGATGATCGCCCATCGGCTCTCTACAGTCCGAAACGCAGATATGATCCTGGTAGTCAAAAACGGAAAGATCGTGGAGCAGGGCACCCACACCGAGCTTCTGAAGCAAAAGGGCTACTACTTCGAACTGTACACCCGGCAGTACGAAGAGGAAATCGCAACTACCATTCTTTCATAATTCACATAAAAAATCCCACATGTATTATTCTTCCAATACATGTGGGATTTTTCACCAAATTATTGGAAAATAAAAGCAAAAATCCCCAAAACCATTACAGTTTTGGGGATCAGTGGAGCTAGTGACCTGACTCGAACAGGCGACCTTCTCATTACGAGTGAGATGCACTACCGACTGTGCTACACTAGCAAATATTTAGCCTGATTATTATATCGGAAATCGGGCTAAATGTCAATATCATTTTATAACTTCATACGGTTACACTGACTTCACGGAGTTTTTCACGGATTGAAAGCAGATCCGCAAAGGTTTCCGGGCGTTTGGATGCATCCCGAAGGAGAGCGGAAGGATGATAAATCGCTGTCATCCAGATATCCCCCCGTTCCACCCATTGTCCGTGCTGGCGGGTAATCCGATAATCCGGATCGATGAGCCGCTTGGCTGCAATTCTACCCAGGCACACAATAATCTTCGGCTTGATCAGCGCAACTTGATTGCGCAGATAACCGATGCAGGCCTCCTGCTCCGTTTCCAGCGGGTCTCGATTTCTGGGAGGATGGCATTTAACGATGTTTGCAATGTAGCAATTATGATTACGGTCCAGATCGATAATCAGGAGCATATCATCCAGAAGCTTTCCTGCAGGTCCCACAAATGGTTCCCCCTGAAGATCCTCCTGTTCCCCTGGGCCTTCCCCCACGAACAGAATATCTGCAGTTTCGTTACCGATGCCGAACACCACATTATGGCGTGTTTCACACAGTCCGCAGCGGGTACAGCTGTAACAGGTTTGCTTTAATCCTTCCCAGTTTTGCATTAGCGTATCCTCCTGCGGTCTGCCCGTCTCTTCTTCCGGCGGGCACGCATACGGGAGCGCATATAAGCATTAAATGCAAGATATACGGCGGCAAGGCCCAGAATGATCACGCAGACAGTTCCGATTACGGACAAAATACCGCTGTCATCCGAGTCACTCCGCACAGCCGTAGAACGAATGGTAACACCAGTATTATTGGCAGGTTTTACATCGCCCATGGCAAATACTTCTACCTCGGTTATGACGGAATTACGATACTGCACCTGCAGTGTAGCAATCATATCATCTTTTTTTACAGGCGCACTTAGACCACCATCGGTCACAGTATAGTTCATCTGCAGATTATTCATCTGGACAGCTTTGGGAACCACAGAGTCAATATCCACCTTTGCCTGACCAACTGCATAGTTTTCACCGCCATTTACCGGAAACTGATTCAGAGACATACCGTCGTAAATGATCCGGTTGACTTTAAAATTATCAAATCCGTAGTTCAGCAGTACGGACATTTCATTAAAGTTACCGTGGTTAATGGGCTGCCAGCCATTTTCTGCAAAGACACGGGTAGCACCCAGAACAACAGCGATATAGTTTAGATATATAGTATCCTCTTCATTGGATTTATCATTTGCTGTAATCACAATAGACGCACCGGTAGTTTCATGATAGGTTGCCATGCCGCCGGTAACACGACCATCATAGAAATCCTGAATGGTGCTGTCGTCCACCATATAGTTCTGTGTCTTGAAGGTACGTTCACTTGCCAGATCTGTAGCAGGCACCGTATGTTCACCGGTTCCGGTAATCGTGACAAAGTCAGGGTTCCTCATTGCTTCCCGCATAATGATTGCCATGTCGCGGGCAGTGCTATAGGATTGTCCTGTGTACAGGCCGCTGATATTTCCAAACTCAGTATTACTGCAGCCAAGCTGCTTTACCTTATCGTTCATCAATGTCAGGAAGCCGCCTGTGGTACCCGCAATGTGGTGAGCCAGAGCAACCGCTGCATCGTTGGCATTGATCATCAGCACACCATACAGCAGGTCTCCCACGGAGATATGTTCGTTACTTTTCAGTTTTTCAGAATCCACCTTGGAACCGTTAACCACCTGCATGGAATTGGCACCTGCCGGAATGTAGGACTGAATACCTTCTGTTACCGTGACAACATCATCCATGTCCGACCGTTCCAAAACCACCATAGCCAAAACAATTTTAGCAAGGGTACCCGGATGGACTTTGACATCCGGGTTATAGGAATAAACTACAGTATCTGTATTTACTTCGTACAGAAAAACCGACTGTGCCGTTTCCAGACGCCGGTCACTGCCACCTAAAGGGACCATACCCTTAATGCTGCGGCAGCCCTTCTGTACACACACCTGACCGAATGGAATATCCTCCGCTTCTATCGGCACATTGGTTTCCAGAACCGTCTCCATCTGCTGCGGATCAGTCGTTTCTATTGCAGATGCTGGCAGCAATACACACTGAAGGATCAGGATCAGACTTAGGAACAGAGAAAAGCACTTAATTTTTTTCATATTTCTCCCTCAACAGGCCTACGCCGGACTTGTCCGACGGTAAAAAATCGTGTATAATATGGTTTATATTATAACAGCTTTTTTCCTTATAGTCAATGCGGGAGGTTTGTTCCCATGAAAAAACAGCGGTACAGCATTTTGCCTTTTCTGACAGCTATTTTTGCAGCGTTTACGTTGGGTGTTTTTATTGGCAGAAATTATACTTCTTCCTCCGTAACGCTGTCCATTTCATCCGTTATGCAAGCCGCACCTGCAGAACCCGTTGTTACAGAATCTTCAATACAGGATATCCTTCCTGAAGTTACATTTCCCATCAACATCAACCAGGCAGATAAAGAAGAACTCATGGCACTCCCCGGAATTGGTGATGTACTTGCTCAGCGAATTGTTACATACCGCAACTCCAACGGAGTCTTCTCCGCTCCGGAAGGTCTCATGTATGTAGAAGGAATCGGAGAAAAGAAAGTAGAAGCAATTATCGATCTCATTACAATTGGAGGTTAATCATGAAAATATTAGTTGTAGATGATGAAGCCCTTCTGGTAAAGGGCATTCGCTTCAATTTACAGAATGAAGGATATGATGTGATTACCGGCAACGACGGATTGGAAGCCGTCAAGGCAGTACAGGAGCAGTCTCCGGATCTTGTGGTACTGGATGTCATGATGCCAAACATGGATGGTCTTACCGCCTGTGCAAAAATCCGGGAATTTTCCGAGGTTCCTATTATCATGCTTACCGCCAAGAGTGATGATATGGATAAATTGATTGGATTTGACCATGGCGCAGATGACTACCTGACAAAACCCTTCAATATTTTGGAATTGAAGGCCCGCATCCGGGCACTTCTTCGCCGTGCTGGCTCTGTAGAGAAGAAAACACCCGGAAATCTCCTGGCCATTGGTTCTATTTCTTTGGATCTGGACGCCAGAAATGCCTATCGCAATGGACAGGTCGCCGATCTTACTGCAAAGGAATTTGATGTAATCGAATTCCTGATGCGGAATCCCAACCGCGTCTATTCCCGTGAAGCATTACTGGACACCATCTGGGCCTATGAATATCGAAGCGACATCAGAACTGTGGATGTACATATCCGCCGTCTGCGTGAAAAGCTGGAAGAAAATCCGGCTGAGCCAAAATATATCTTAACAAAGTGGGGCGTTGGCTATTACTTCCGAAAGTAAAAAGGCCACTAATCGTGGCTACGGAAAAACACAATTCCGTTATGCAATGACCTATGTTGTCATTACCTTTATTGTGTTGCTTTTTTTAAATATCTACTGTTCCATCACCTGCCAGCAGCTGTTCTATCAAAGCAAAAAAGATTCCATGATAGAGAAATGCCTGTTGGTCTCAGATGAAATCGCCACTCTGGATGTACTGAACCACACATCTGTTTCCTCAATTGTGGGACAAATGGACAGCTTAAAAGCTACCCGGCTTTTGGTTACAGATCAGGCTTGCCGCTTAATCTACGATACCTCCGACAGTCAAATCGGAAGCTATATTTTATACCCGGAAGTATTGGACGCATTGGCAGGAAACGATGTATGTACCTGGAACTACTCCAGAGGCACCACCAATTCCCGCGCTGCTACTCCTATTGTATATTATGGGACCATCGTAGGCTGTGTTTATATGACAGAGTATGATACTGCACAAGGTTCTATGATCTTATCTTTGCAGAACACTATCCTGCGAATCACTTTCTTTTTGGAATTTGTCCTAATTCTTTTTTCCATTGCTTTTTCCATCACATTTTCCCGCCGTCTGAATCGGATCATGACCTCCATGCGCATTATTCAGGAGGGTGACTATTCTCATAAAGTAGCCCTGGGCGGTAATGATGAACTGACGATTCTTGGCAACGAATTCAATGATCTGACAGAACGTCTGCAAACTTCAGAGCAGAAACGAAGTCGTTTTGTGTCTGATGCCTCCCACGAGTTGAAAACTCCTCTGGCAACCATTAAGCTTTTGTCTGATTCCATTTTGCAATACGATATGGATCTGAAAACCGTTCGGGAGTTTGTTGGGGACATCGGTGACGAAGCAGAGCGATTAAACCGTATGACTGCCAAGCTGTTATCTCTAACAAAGGCAGAGGGGCTTGCCAACGAAGAATGTGAGATTATTCCCATGATTCCTACCATTCAGCGTGTTGCCAGAATGCTCCGGCCTAACACTTTGCAGGCAAAAATATCCTTCCATCTTCAGTTGGAGGAAGATATTCCTGTTTTGATCCTAGAAGATGATCTTTACCAAATCGTTTTCAACTTAATGGAAAACGGAATTAAGTACAATCAGCCAGGTGGCACCCTCACTGTTCGATTGCACCGGGACGAGGATAATGCCATTCTGGAAGTGTCGGATACTGGTATGGGTATTCCAGAGGATGCTCTCTGCCATATATTTGAACGCTTCTATCGGGTAGATAAAGCGCGCTCCCGTGCTACCGGCGGCAGCGGTCTGGGACTTTCGATTGTTCGAACCATCGTAAACCGAAACCGCGGCGAAATATCTGTTTCCAGTACGCTGGGGCAAGGCACCACATTCAAGGTCGTTTTTCCTGCATTTGATACGGAGGTAGATCAAGGATGAAACGAACTTATATCACAGCATTGCTTTTTTGCCTGCTTCTTTCCGGGTGCAGCAATATAGGAGATCACATTAAAGATCCTGTCACATTTTATTACATCCGCTCCCAGACGCAGTATTTTGATGACAACGCAGTCATTGTATCCGAGGAACGGGAAGCATCAGGACACAGGGGAGATTTATCGTATCTTTTGGCGATTTACCTCATGGGACCTATTCAGGAAGACCGCCTTTCCCCCCTTCCCCCCGGTACAAAACTTTACAATGTTTCCACCGGTCAGGAGGAAATTGAAATTCGACTGTCCGATCTTGACGATGTTCTGTCCGATGCAGAATACACATTGGCGGCTTCTTGTCTGGCCAAAACCTGTTTTGGCCAGACAGAAATCGACCGTGTTGTGGTCGTAAGTGGAGAGCGCACTGCGGTTCTGACCAGGGATTCCATTTATGAATTTGATAATATTCCAGACGCAACGGAGGAAATAGCATGAAATTAGTTTCGTGGAACGTAAATGGCCTGCGAGCCTGTGTTACCAAAGGTTTTTCTGAATTTTTTGAACAGGCAGATGCAGATTTTTTCTGTTTGCAGGAAACAAAGCTTCAGGCAGGACAAATTGACCTGTCTCTTTCCGGATACGAACAATTTTGGAATTATGCCCAAAAGAAGGGGTATTCCGGCACCGCCATTTTCGCAAAGCATGCTCCCCTGTCAGTCAGTTATGGCGTGGGTGTGGAGGAGCTGGATACGGAAGGCCGCCTGATCACGTTGGAGTATCCCGACTTTTATCTGGTCACCTGCTATACCCCCAATGCCCAGCAGGGACTTGCGAGAATCGATCACCGTTTGAAATGGGATGAGGCATTCCGGCATTATCTGCTGGAATTGGACAGCAAGAAACCTGTTATCGCCTGCGGTGACCTGAATGTAGCCCACCAGGAGATCGATCTGAAGAACCCTGCCTCCAACCGGGGCAACGCCGGCTTCTCCGATGAGGAACGGGAAAGCTTCGGTAAGCTCCTAAATTCCGGCTTTACCGACACTTTCCGCCATCTCTATCCCGATGCCACCGGCATGTACAGCTGGTGGAGCTACCGCTTTAACGCCCGGAAGAACAACGCAGGCTGGCGTATCGACTATTTCATCATATCGGACAGGATCAAAGACAAGATTACGGCAACGCCTATTTACAGTGATGTTTTGGGTTCAGACCATTGTCCTGTGGGCCTTACAATTGAACTATAATCAAGCCACCCACTTTACACATCCGTAAGGTGGGTGGCTCATTTCCTACAAAATCTATTTATTTAATCTTAATTTATTACAGAAAAGTAATATCAGTCCAACAATTGCAATGAAATTTGCCAACATGTCCTGACTACCACGGATTGTACGTAGTATAATACTCACTATAATTAGCAAGCCCGCAATGATAAGACAGATATATTGAATTCGCTTACCCATATACACTCCCTCCACATATTTAGGCATCATCTTGCCGTGATAACTGTAAAGGGCGTACTGGTTGTCCCATCGTCATGGATGGAAATTGCAATTCCAGTTCCATTCGCTGCAGCGTTAATTATGTTCGTTCTCGTAACCCATAGACTACCATATGCTACAATAATTCCAAATGCCGCCGACTGACTTATGTCATTAACTGCTGAGACGATGTCAATAATATCAACCAAGTATACAGTAGGTAAATTTTCAACAACATCATCTGTATCCGCAACACTAAGATAGATGGTTGTAACATACAATACGGAAACATCTACGTAGGTTCTATCTCTGTTATCGGACCTTGCGTTGCCAATATAAATCCGAGCTGTAAAATTCTCGTCAATAGTAGTAATTCCATCCATAACCCACTGGTTCATTATTTGAACTCTTGCAATGAGTTTAGTAACCATATCGTTGCTAAATCCATCAAGCAATGCCTGATGGCTATCAAACATGATTGTTCCAGCCTCAGATAACTCCATATAGTGAATTAAGTCATCCATACTTTTTGCTTCTGCAGCAGATGCAACACCAGCCACGGACAGAAGAATAGAGAGCACCAAAAACATACAAGTTGTCTTTTTTAACATAAAATTCCTCCACTCTCATGCTTACACATGTTATATATACCTCATACTATTCGAATGGATCACAGGTTGAATCACAACAGGACATTAACATCCAACATTAGATATTCATAGCACTCACCCCCTCCTGCTCATAAGCAAAGTATATACAAATTATTATTTTTTGTCAATAACAAATATTGTTATTGACAAATATTTTTCTTTGACAAACATAGATATATGTGGTATAATACACCCAAGAAGACTTGCAGAGGTAAGTCCCATGGACAATTTTGATGTTATTTCTCCTTCCGCACTTCCTCTGGAGGAGAATCTGAAAAAGGCACTGACAGAACTGCTGGTCCTGCATCTGCTGTCTGTTAAGGAATACTATATCGGCGAACTGACCACCGTGATCCACGAAAAAAGCGGCGGTGCTCTGACCATTGTATTCCCCTACAGCGCAATCTACCGGCTCCAGCAATCCGGCTATCTGGCAGAAAGCGAAAAACGCATCGCCCCCGACGGACGGCGGCGGCAGTATTACCAAATCACGGACACCGGGCAGAATTATCTCGCACAGTTAAAGAAGGCCTACGTCCGCTTTTCTCAAGGGGTTGCGGATGTGCTGAGAGAAGGAGGGGATTCCCATGAACCGTGATCTGCACCACTACAAGCGGGCTTTACGCAGGAACCTGCATCGCTCCCCAAGGGCCAAAAGAAAGCTGATGGAAGAATTTGCGTATTCCTTAGCGTTATTTCTGGAGGATACACCATCCCCTGCCTTTTCAACGCTGGAAGAGGCTTTTGGTTCCCCGGCTGCAATGGCCAAAGTCCTGATGGAGTCCGTGTCTGAGAAGGAGCGAAAGAATTATCATCTTTTCCAGAAAATCAAAAAAATACTATCCGCTATTTTCGTCTTCCTTTTATTCTTATTTGCAATTTACTCCTATTACATAAAGGAGTATACCATTATTGAAACCTATAGCAGTGTGTTTGTCAATTAGAAACTGCATAAAAAGGGCTCCAAAAAGTACAGTACCCG
>ERZ1032130.74-NODE-74-length-30083-cov-5.115992_pt1 | contig 30083 bp, 20 predicted proteins | sample MGYA00517879_ERZ1032130 | MGnify/ENA primary metagenome ERZ1032130 (study PRJEB33719, sample SAMN04262597) | wastewater metagenome | biome: rural village; feature: animal feces; material: feces | host: Bos taurus | place: El Salvador | collected 2012-01-31 ...
GAATCGCTTGCCTGTACGCTCTATCGCGTCTTTCTCCGTGACCACGCCTCCTCTTATTCACAGCCCATGGAATCAGCCCCGATTGCTGCCGAGTCTGCGGAGGGCTACAATGCGTCGCACTAAGAATTGCTCTTGGCGGTGAGGCGGCGGTGGAGCATGTGGGTGAACTCATGGTTTTTCAGCCCCCAGCGTGGGGAGATGAGCAGCGATGCCGGCGACTGCGACACGAAGCGCTCCACGGCGATGCGGCGCGGCAGACGGCGCAGCAGGTCGATGCACACATCGGCATATTCCTCGGCACTCCAATGTGCTACTGTCACTTCGCCGGAAGCTACTTGCCGGGCAAGACGTGTGCCGCGAATGAGTTGCAGCTGGTGCAGCTTGAGCGTGTCGATAGGTAATGCCGCTACGGCATCTATCGTGGCTCGGAAATCGTGGATTGTTTCGTTTGGAAGACCTAAGATGAGATGGAGTCCGCATAGTATGCCTCGGGCGTGGGTGCGGGCGACGGCATCTGCGGTGTCGGCCCACGAGTGTCCGCGGTTGATGAGCTGCAAAGTGCGGTCGTTGGCGGTTTCGGCGCCATATTCCACCATCACGAAGGTGCGGCGGCTCAGTTGGGCGAGGTAGTCGAGCAGCGCGTTGGGCACGCAGTCGGGGCGAGTGCCAATTATCAGTCCCACCACATCGGGCACCGACAGAGCCTCCTCATACATTGTCCGCAGCCGTTCTACCGAGGCGTAGGTGTTGGTATAAGCCTGAAAATAAGCCAAATATCGCATTGTGGGATATTTGCGTGCAAAAAACGCCTTGCCCTTCTCCAATTGTTCGGTGATAGAGGCTGAGGTGCTGCAATATTCGGGATTAAACGTCTGGTTGTTGCAATAAGTGCAGCCGCCATGCCCCTTAGAGCCGTCGCGGTTGGGGCAGGTGAAGCCGGCATTGATTGATATTTTCTGCACCTTTCCGGAGAAATGCTCACTGAGGAAGTCGCTGAAGTCGCGATATGGCTTCGTGCCGGCAGGCTGAGGCTTGGATACAGAAAAAGGCTTCGCTGCCGGAATCAGCCCCACAGTGCGGTCGTTGGAATCCGCAAAGCCGGCAGGCGAAGCCTTAGAAGTTGTTCCGTCGCTCATAGGCGCGTGGTTTTATTGAGCAGATAGGCATCGAGAATCACCATTGCCGCCATTGCCTCAACTATAGGCACTGCACGAGGCAGCACACACGGGTCGTGGCGGCCGCGAGCCTTCAGCGTGATACTGTTGCCGTCCTTGTCGATGGTGTTCACGTCGCGCAAGAGGGTTGCCACAGGCTTGAATGCCACGCGGAAGATGATATCCTCGCCATTAGATATACCACCCTGAATGCCGCCCGAATGATTGGTGGCAGTGCTCACATGCCCGGCATCGTCGGTTACAAACGCATCGTTTACCTCGCTGCCACGACGTGTGGCAAAGTCGAATCCGTCGCCGTATTCAAAGCCCTTAACGGCATTAATGCTGAGCATGGCGGCACCGAGCATGGCGTGGAGCTTGCCGAAAACCGGCTCTCCAAGTCCCACCGGCACTCCGGTAATCACTCCGGTGATAATTCCGCCGATGGTGTCGCCCTCGCCCTTCACTTGCTTGATGAGCTGCTCCATCTCGGCAGCCTTTGTGGCATCGGGGCAGCGCACGGCGTTTGTGTCGATTGCATCGCGGCTGTATAGGCGATAGTCGCGGCTTAGAGCAATCTCCCCCACCTGCGAAGTATAGGCATAGAGGTCGATTCCGAGTTGTGCGAGAGCCTGGCGTGCAAACGCTCCTGCCACCACACGTGCAGCAGTCTCGCGAGCCGATGAACGGCCACCGCCGCGATAGTCGCGCAGACCATACTTCGAAGTGTAGGTGTAGTCGGCGTGAGAAGGGCGGAACGCATCCTTGATGTTGCCATAGTCGGCTGAATGTTGGTTTTCGTTTTCAATAATGAACCCGATAGATGTGCCGGTGGTTACACCCTCGAATATTCCCGACAGGATACGCACACGGTCTTTCTCGTTGCGGGCAGTGACAATGGCCGACTGGCCCGGACGGCGGCGGTCGAGTTCAAGCTGCACGGCATCAAGGTCGATAGCGATTCCGGCGGGCATTCCGTCGATAACGCCACCTATTGCTGCTCCATGCGATTCACCGAAAGAGGTGAGGCGAAATATGTTTCCAAAAGAATTTTTCACTTGTTCTTTTTATAGGTGAGAGGTGAGAGGTAAGAGGTGAGAGGTGAGAGGTGGGAGGTTGCTATTCGGGTGTTGCAATGTCGGCAACGGTGCCGCGCACGAAATCCACCAGCTTGTTAGGCTCAATCTTCAGCTGCAAGCCGCGTACTCCGGCGCTCACATATATGTAGTCGAAATCCTCGCAAGTGGCGTGAAAGAATGTGGGAAACGCCTTCTTCATGCCAATAGGGGAGCAGCCTCCGCGAATGTAGCCAGTGGTGGGCAGAAGCTCCTTCATGGGAATGAGGTCACACTTCTTGTTGCCCGAAGCTTTGGCAGCCTTCTTGAGATCGACCTCGGCATTGCCCGGTACCACACACACGAAGTAGCCGGTGCGGTCGCCGTGAAGCACAAGAGTCTTAAACACCTGGCGAATATCCTCGCCAAGCTGCTCTGCAATGTGATTTGCGGCAAGATTGTTTTCATCGACAACGTAAGGCACAAGTTCATATTGAATCTTGGCGCGGTCGAGCAATCGGGCTGCATTAGTCTTATTAATTCCCGCCATATCAATTCTCACTTTTATATTTTTACACTGCGAAGATAGCAAAAAAACTTCGATTAGCGAAACAATTTCACATTTAGCGCAGAAAAGCCCTCAAAAATCGAGCAAACGGAATGTGCGGCGGGCATAGTTGATGTCGTATTGCTGGAAGTGCCACCACTCGCGCCGATAGGTTGTGAAGCCCTGTGCCCGCATCAGCCGGCGCAGTAGCCGGCGGTTGTCGAGAGCCTCGCGGGTGATAAGGTGCCGGCGAAGCAGACTCGCCTCATTGTCGATGTGCGACACCTCGCTGAACGAGTCGAAATCCGACCCCATATCCACAGGCACACCGTCGCGGGCAATCGAGAGGTCAACGGCAATGCCGAAGTTGTGGTGCCCTCCGCGGTTAGGCTTGGCTACGTAGCGGCGATAGCGTGTGTCTTTCACCACATTCCACATTTGCTGCTGTGCGCTCTGAGGGCGGGCTGCATCGTAGATGATAAGAGAAAGATGGCTGTCGATGCGTCGCAGTTCACGTTGCACGGCAGCAAGCGCACGTGCAATTTCTGGGCGGAAATAAGCCTTGCGCAGCGAGCCATACATATTGCTGCCCACAAAATTGTCGGTGCCGGCATATTTCAGCTCCACAAGAATCGAAGCATCGATGGTGGCAATATCCACCAAGCCATATTCCTGCATCTTGGCGTCGATATCAATGGGCTTCTTTGCAGCCGCGGAAGTCACGCAGAGGGCAATTGCCCCCACTGCCAGCGATAATATTTTTGCAAATTTCTTCATAAATCAATGCAAAGTTAAATAAAAATCGGCGAAATCGTGCACTTTAAGTGGATATAGGAATTTTTTCAAGGCGGTGGAGAGGACCGCTTGGCTGTTTGGCTGATTTGATGCGGGGTGGTGTAGAAAAAGTGGCAAGGGGTTTCCGATTTTGGCGAATTATTCGTATTTTTGCAAGCGATATGGACGAGAATAAGAGAATAGAGATAGAGGGAAACATCGTGCGATTGCTGAAGACGGTGTTTGACCCTGAGATTCCGGTGGATATTTATAGCCTCGGACTGATTTATGGCATCGATGTAGATGACGATGGCACGGTTCACATCAAGATGACGCTTACGGCTCCATCGTGCCCGGCTTCCGACTTCCTTATGGAGGATATCAAGATGAAGCTTGAGAGCATTGATGGCGTAACAGGCGTAGATGTGCAGCTGGTGTTTGAGCCTGAGTGGACTCAGGATATGATGACCGAGGAAGCTAAGCTTGAGCTTGGTTTCCTTTAGGCTGCATCGCCGCGGTGTGATTCTTAATGATAAAAACCCACTAATTCTTTAGTTTGTGGCTTTGAAAAAAGTTTATTTCCTCAGCGACCTGCATCTCGGGGCAAGTTACTTTGCCGACCCTCGCGCCAAGGAGCGCGCAGTGGTGCAATGGCTCGACAGCATCAAGAACACGGCTGCCGAAATCTATCTGCTTGGCGATATTCTCGACTATTGGTATGAATATCGCACGGTGGTGCCGCGCGGATATGTGCGCTTTCTGGGTAAGCTTGCCGAGCTAAGCGATGCCGGAGTGAAGTTGCACTGGTTCATCGGCAACCACGATATATGGATTTTCGACTACCTGCCGAGCGAGATTGGCGTGGAGATGATTGATGGCAGTGTGGAGCGCGAGATCATGGGCAAGCGTTTCTTCCTCGCCCACGGCGATGGAGTGGGGCGGCATGAGTGGTCGTTTGCGCTCATTCGCGGCATCTTCCGCAACAAGTTTTGCCAATGGCTCTTTGCTGCCGTGCACCCTCGGTGGACCATTCCCTTCGCCCACCGCTGGTCGAGCCACAGCCGCCGTAGCGATGGCATGCAGCCGTCGGAGAAGGCTATTGCCACAGTGGAGCAATTCACGACGAAATATGCAACTGAGCACCCCGAAATCGACTATTTTGTCTATGGACACCTGCACATTCTGCGCAACGAGCCGGTGGGCGCAAATTCGCGCATGGTGGTGCTGGGCGACTGGATTTCGCTCAATTCCTGGGCTGAATTTGATGGAAAAGAGCTGGTTTTGAAGCAAAATGTGTGAACATACGTTAAACGGCAATTTGCCACAGCCGAAAATACTTTTTCTGTAAATTTTTTGCAGTTGTGGCAGAAATCACAAAATTTTTACTAATTTTGATAGCAAATTTCTGATTTTACATCATAAAGGCTTTTTGCTTATAAGAACGGATAAGCACTCTTAACAATATTTAACTATATTAAAATTTGTGATGTAAATAAAGGATAAAATACTGAAAATAAGAAGATTGCCGATTGGAGGAACGAGGCAGTTAAAAAATTATACAAAAAACATATTATAAAACATATTTTTTTATTTGCTAAGATTCAAAAATAGGCATTATCTTTGCGCCATAAACCTAAAACAATCTTTTTTACCTTAAAAAATTATACCTATTGAAGACCTAAAAAAGGGACATTGCTGAAATGTTCCTTTTTTTCGTATATAAGGGTAGAGCCGATTCGGGGTGTGCCGGGCTTGCCGCCTTGGCGGGGCTTTGATGTGGCTTCGTTTCAGTTGCCATAACTGCGCATCTCCGAAAAGTCGATGCTACAAAAATAATTTGCAGGAAAGGAGAAATTTCACTACTTTCGCGACAAAATCAATAAACGCAAAATGACATATCTTATTCTGATTGCCGGTCTTGCCCTGCTCCTGCTTGGCGCCGACAAGCTTGTAGATGCCTCGGTGGCTATTGCTAAGCGGGCGAAACTTTCCGACTTTGTGATTGGTGTAACGATTGTGGGAATGGGCACATCGGCACCCGAGCTGTTTGTGTCGATTTCGTCGGCAATTACCGGGCACGGCGATATTGCCCTTGGAAATGTGATTGGCTCCAACATCTGTAACGCGCTGCTCATTCTTGGAACCACGGCTGTGATTCTGCCTTTCGGTATCACAAAGAGCAACCTTCGCCGCGACATTCCTTTTGGCATAATTCTCTCGTTCCTGCTGATGCTGCTATGCTGCGACAACATTTTTCCACACATCTATGAGAATGAGATTGGGCGCCTCGATGGCATATTCCTGCTGCTGGTGTTTGCCGGATATATTGGCTACACGTTCCTTGCCTCGAAGCAGGCGTCAGCACCCGAGCCATCGCCCGACGAGGAGGAGAAGACGCTTTTCACCGGACGCCCCATGTGGGTGCTTGTGCCGGCGGCAATAGTGTCGCTTGCAGTGCTGCTCACAGGTGGTAACCTTTTCCTCGACTCGGCAGTGAAGATAGCCAAAGACCTGGGAATGAGTGAGAAGACCATTTCCATCACAATAGTGGCACTTGGCACATCGCTGCCCGAACTTGTCACATGCATCATAGCAGCCCGCAAGGGTAATCCGCAGCTCGCCCTGGGCAATGTGCTTGGCTCAAACGTATTCAATGTGATGCTGATACTCGGCATTTCGGCGGTAATCAATCCGATAGTGCTGCGCGACATAAATCTCATCGACTTTGGCGTGCTCATTCTCTCGTCGGTGCTCACATTCATCTTTGCGTTCACGCTGAAGCGCAATGTGATTGACCGCGCAGAGGGAGCCTTGCTGCTCGTGCTCTACGCCGCCTATACTGCCTATCTGCTTTTGGCTTAATTGTGGAGGCTAACGTCCTGAGAAGGCGATTCCGTAGCCAATGAAGCGGTCGTAGCGCTCGCCTTGTCGGCGATGATACACACGCACGAGATATTCGTTGACGGTCTGATACTTGTCGCCCTCGATGCGGGCAGTCAGTCCGGTGGCAGAGCCGTCGGGCACAAAGAGGTATTGATAATTGTAGGCACCTTGTTTCAGCAGCAAGTCGCAGGTGTAGCAACCGGTGGCGGCATCATACTTCATGAGCGTGGTAGGGGAGAAGAGGTTGTAGGTGAACTCGCCGTTGATGTAGATTTTGCCGCCCTGCACCGGACCGGCGGTGTTGAGGATAAAGTGCGTCACCATATAGTCGGCACAAGTGGCAGAGTTGTCGGCTTCGGCATTGCGAATGAAGTATCGGCCGTGCTGAGTCTGGTCGTAGAGATAAGGCTCGTTGGCGCGGGGCAGGTCGGTGCGCAGCGTCACATGATAGAGCGGGTGGAAATATTCCACAGCTTCCACACCCATGGTTAGATAGTTGGTAGCCACGGTTTCGATGCGGCGGTATTCGTTTCCGGCAGTGAACACGAGCTGCTTCATGTGGTCGAAGACAGCCACATTCCCATTCACCATCATCGGGGCAGAGAGAGCCACCTCGGTATCGGGGCGCTGGTTCTGGGTGATGCGCAGCTTCAGGTCGCTATACATGTCGTGCACGCGGTAGTTTCGTGTGTCCACCTTTATCGAGAGCTGCTGGTGGCGGTCGTTGTAGTCGATATCGGTGCGCGATGTCACCTCTATGGGCACTTTCACCTCATTTTCACACACCATGAATCGGGCTTGCAGCACCACATCATCGGGGTCTTCCTCGCGATACACGCGCACCAGATAGTTGCCCGAAATGAGCGGCTGCATCTGCTCATTGGGGAGGGAGAACTGATAGTGCACGAATTGCGATAGCGTGCCGCTCGAGAACTCATAGTCTTCGATGTCGGCATAGTTAAAGCCATCGACAAACTCCGAATCCACCAGCCCCGACGGGCGCCAGTCGGCATCGCAGTGCACGAGAGTGTAGCGCAGATAGGAGCGGTCGTCCTTCAGCTCGTCGAAGGAGAAAGTGATGTGGTCGTCGTTGCCGCGGGTGATAATAGGCGGAAACATATAGTTGCCATCGAGCCTCACGAGCAGAGAGCGGAACGCGGGGTCGAAAGTGCGAGTGCGGGTGTCGGCTATGTCGCTTGCATGAGCAGCGACATTCATTATCACAACGGCTATAAACAGGAAAATATTCTTCATCATCAGTTTAGATGCAAAATCGGTGAAATAGTTAAATTACCTACCAGTCGATTGGCTGCATGCCGTGCTCCACGAGGTAGGCATTGGCGCGTGAAAAGTGCTTGTTGCCAAAAAATCCGCGATATGCCGAGAGCGGCGACGGGTGGGGCGAAGTGAGCACCAAGTGCTTCATGCGATTGATGAAAGCACCCTTCTTGATGGCGTATGAACCCCAAAGGATAAACACCAGATGCTCGCGCCCGGTGGCAAGGCGAAGGATTACTTCATCGGTAAACTGTTCCCAGCCGTGATTCTGGTGAGAGCCGGCACTGTGGGCACGCACGGTGAGGGTGGAGTTGAGCAGAAGCACCCCTTGTCGCGCCCAGCGGCTAAGGTCGCCGCTTGTGGGGATAGGCTTGCCGAGGTCATCGTGAATTTCCTTGAAAATATTCATCAGCGACGGCGGAAACGGCACACCGTCGCGCACCGAGAAGCACAAGCCGTTGGCTTGGTTCACGTCGTGATAAGGGTCCTGCCCCAGAATCACCACCTTCACGCGGTCGAAGGGCGTGGCGTCGAACGCCGCAAAAATCTCGCCCCCCGGCGGAAACACAGTAGCGGTGGCATATTCATGCTTCACAAACCGCACCAGACGGGTGAAATAATCCTTATCCCACTCGGCAGCGAGAGCCTTTCGCCAGCTATCTTCAATCTTAACATTCATAATCAATCAAAAAAAATTTGCGTAGCAACAAATATATTATTACTTTTGTCGAGCAAAAACATCGGCACCCATAGTTCAATGGATAGAATACTGGATTCCGGTTCCATCGATTGGGGTTCGACTCCCCATGGGTGTACACACAAAAAAGTGCTACCGCAAAGGTAGCACTTTTTTCGTATTCTGCAAAGCACCTTGTGAGGTGCTTTGCGAGTGTAGTGAGGGTGAGCTTTCCCCGAAAATTCCCCGGATATCAGTTTGAGCCGGGGTTGAATGGAGTGAGCGGTCCGCGGAAATCTACGGTGACGGTGTTGCCGAATGAGTTGATAAGGGTTCCGCTGATGCTGTAGGTGTCGTCGTCATCGTTGTGGCTGATGGTGATTGAGCCTCCGGTGATGATGCCCGTCTGTACCGAGTAGTTAGGATTTACGCGCTCATAGAGTGAGCCGAGCGGTAAGCTGCCATAGTATTTTCCGGGATAGAACACTCCCGGCTCTTTGGTGAATGAGTAGCCATTGACGATGCCGGGAACGTAGGTTCCGCAGATTTCGCCTTTTTCGGTGTAGATATCCATTTCCACTTTCACACCCGGTACCATCACGTGCTTACCGTCGGCTGAGAGCTGGTCGGTGGTGAAGATGTGAAGTATGTGGTTGTCGCACACGGCATTGCTGGTGCTGTAGAGCCAGTCGGTGACGAGAGTGCTGTGCACATACATATTTTCCTTGATGTAGGGTTCTTGCTCGTCGCCGGTGTTGTCATCATCGTCGGTAATACCCGATGTGTCGGTGAACGAGAGTGCGCCCACGAAGTGGAATGAGATGTTTTCGTTGTCTTCGGTCAGGAAGTTGGCGGTGATTTCATATCCGCTGTCCACATGGCGCACTTCCACAGAGCCTTCGGTGGGGAATATTTGTTTTATGCCTCCCACGGTCCCGTCGCTGTTGAGCGAAGCCCAGGTGAGTTCAAGGTTGGTGGTGTACATTGCCTTGTCGTTGGTGCAGATGTAGGTTCCTTCGGGGAGAATGGCATTTGCGTGGTTGGCGCTGAGCGGGCCGAGCATGTCGAGGTAGAGCACATATCCTCCGGGGTGTCCGGCAATGTTGGTTCCGTTCACAGATGCGGCTTCGTCGTTGGTGATGAGGAAGTAGTAGTTTCCTATGCCTTTCTTGTCCTCGTCCTGGTAGGTGTCGGCAAAGTACATTCCGTTTGGCTCACCATCGGCTGAGAGCTGTCGGTCGAGCTCAATGGCGCCGATGCGAGCAATGCGCTCGATGGAGCTGATGTTGTTAATGTCTATTCCCATCACCTGCCAGTTGCCGCTTGAGGGGTGAGAGAGGTAGAGATTGCCCGGTGTTGTAATTTCGTTTCCGTTGTTGTCGGTCACCTTGAATTGTGCGGCAGCCAAGAGTGGCAGTATAGCCGCAACCATAAGTGTAATGAATTTCTTCATAGTGTGCTGATTCTTATTTTTTGAGGAATTTTACTGAATTGCCCGCGACCTGCAGAATGTAGTAGCCCGGTTGGAGCGTTGCAACGGAGATTTGCTCACCCGATGCGGTGGCAGTGGTGTGTGTGAGAGTGTGGCCCGACATGTCGGTGATGCTGATTTCGTCGCCTGCTTTGCAGCCGTCGATGTGTAGTGATTCGCCCACGGTGAAAGCTTTCACATCATGGCGTGCAACCACTGAGCCTACGCCCGACAGGCGGAATTGCACCTTCTTCACACCGAGCAAGGCTTCGCCGTTGGTGAGAACAATCTGGAAATCAGTGTCATTGTCGGCTGCAAGGAAGAAAGCCACTTCGCTCAGTGGTGCCGACTGGTCGTTGTCGGTGTAGAGTTTCGCCACTTGCTCCTCGGCGAAGCCGGTGGCGGTTACAGCAAGTAGCATTGCTGATAAAATTACTTTTTTGATCATTGTTTTTTATAATTATGATTAAGTTTATGGTTTTGCACAAGCAAAAGTGCTGCAAAGATAGTGAAAAATCGGTTAAGGTGATAGCAGAAACCGGAAGAAAAGTGACATTTTTCTTCCGGTTCCGGTGATGAAAGTTGTAAAAAGAAGGGCGACTATTTCACGCGTGGGACGATAATATGGTCGGTATCAGGGGCAATGTCGTAGATACCTGTGCTGTCGTTGCGCGTCATCGTCAGAGGCACTATGCGAGTGAGTCGGGGTGCAACTGCCGAGTCGTTGTTGTGCACGTGATACACATAGTATGGCTTTCCGTCAAGTCCCTTGAAGATGTCGCCGTGTCCCGATCCCGGCTCGCCTACGCGGCTCTTGTGGATAATAGGGTTGCCGGCATATTTCGTCCATGGACCTTGCGGAGAAGGTGCAGTGGCATATCCCACGGCATAGTCCTGATTGAGGAAGTGGTTTGCCGAGTAGAACAGGTAGTAAGTGCCGTCGAGCTTCATCACTGTAGGTCCTTCCATAACGGGACTCCAGCGGCCGTCGTCGGTCTTTTCCCACGCGTCGGTAAGCCCGAAGCAGCGCACGAGCGAAGAATGGTCGATAGAGTCGGTCTCAATGTCGTAGCGAGCCGACCATAGGTAGTTGCCATTGTCGAAACGCACATGGTAGAGATAGTAGCTCCCATCGTCGTCCTTGAAGAGGAACGGATCGATGTTCTTCTCACTGCCATCTATTGGGCGGATAGTGCTCTGTGTGTAGTGTCCGGTGATAGAATCACTCTTGGCTACAGCCACTTGCTCGTTGGCAGTGTAGAAAAGCAGGTACTTATCGCCGTGACGATAGATTTGAGGAGCCCAGAATCCCCACTCTCCGAATGAGTTGTCGCCTTTTTTCAGAATGAAGTGTGTAGAGTCGGCATTGCAGGCAGTCCAGTTAGCAAGATCGGTCGATTCGAGCAACTTGAAGCCGATAGTATTAGTTCCACAGGTGCCTGTAAGATAGTATTTGCCGTTTTCTACAAAGATTGTGGGGTCGGCGAAAGTGATTTCTTCCCCGGCTGCTTCAGCATTATTCTCAGTGCAGCACGAGAGCAGAAAAGATGCGGTAAAGGCGGCCGCAAGGCATGATTTGGTTAAGATTTTCATAAAAGTAGGGGTTGATTAGTAATGTTATTTTTAGTAGAGAGGGGCAGAGATGCCCCTCCCGGCTTATTTCACTGAGAACTTATAGATGCACACGTGGTAGTATTCCTCGTCGGGATTGAGGCGTACTGAGGGGAATTGAGGCTGGTTGGGACCGTCGGGGAACTTCTGGGTTTCGAGGGCGATTGCTTCGCGATATTTGAATGTGTCGCCGCACTTGCCAATGCCGTTGCCGTCGAAGAAGTTGCCACCATAGAATTGCAATCCGGGCTGGTTGGTATAAACTTCCATCACGCGGCCCGAGGTTGGCTCATACACGGTTGCGGCAAGCTCCACGTCGTCGGCAGTAGAGCGGCGCAGCACCCAGTTGTGGTCATAGCCGTTGCCGCAGCGCAGCTGCTCGTTGTCGTCGTTCACGCGGTCGCCGATGGCGGTAGGCTGGTTGAAGTCGAAAGGAGTACCAGCCACAGGCATAAGCTCGCCGGTGGGAATGAGCACGCTATCCACAGGGGTGATGTAGTCGGCATTGATAGTGAGCAGGTGGTCGTTGATGGTACCGGCGCACTCGCCCTTAAGGTTGAAGAAGCCGTGGTGAGAAAGATTCACCACAGTAGGCTTGTCGGTAGTAGCGCGGTAGGTAATCTTAAATTCGTTGTCGGGGGTGAGGGCGTAGGTCATTGTCACCTTGAGGTTGCCCGGATAGCCTTCGGCACCGTCGGGAGAGAGGATTGAGAGCTGAATCATGTCGGCACCCACAGTGTCCACGTCCCACACCACTTGGTCAAGACCTTTGAGGCCGCCATGCAGGCTTTGTCCGTTGTTGTTGAGAGGCACATGATAGGTGATGCTGTCGATTGTAAATTCACCCTTAGCAATGCGGTTGGCATAGCGGCCTACCACGCAGCCAATGAAGCGTTCGCCCTGGAAATCCACGTATTCCTTCAGCGTGTTGTGACCAAGCACCACATCGCCCATAGTGCCGTTCTTGTCAGGGGTCCAGAGCGATACCACATGGCCGCCGAAGTTGGTTACCTGCATGGTCATTCCGGATTCCGACTTCAGGGTGTAGAGGGCAACCTGCTTGCCGTCGATAGTCGATTCAAAATTCCGGGCATCTACAAGTTTCACATTGTCGGCAGCTCCACATGCCGTGAGGGCAGCCATTGCTATTGCAGCAAATCCATAAAATAATTGTTTCATTACCGTAAAATATTAGTTTTTATGTTAAGTTTATTTGTTTATTAAGTTGGTTCATCGCTTGTTTTAGTGCCGGCGGTGCCATGCGAGTCGGCGTCTTTTGCAAGCCACTCGGTGGGGGCTACACCAAATTCCTTCTTGAAAGCCTTAGAGAAATAGTTAGGCTCGGAAAAGCCGGTGCGGTAGCTCGTTTCCGACACGTTGAAGCCATCTTTGAGCAGCGAGCAGGCGCGTGAGAGGCGTCGTTTGCGCACGTAGTCGCCGGTGGAGATGTTGAGGAGGCTCTTCATCTTCATGTGGAGCAGGCTGCGGCTCACGCCTATGCGGGCTGTGATGTCGGCAACCGAAAATTTCTCATTGTCCATGTTGCTGTCGATGACCTCATTGATTTTGCTGATGAAGTCGCGGTCGATATCGGTGAGCTGCACTTCGGTGTCTTCTACCTTGTCGGTGGTCTTTGCCTGCACCATACGCTCGCGCAGCTGCACGCGGTCGCGCATGATGTTGTTCACCTGTAGCTCCAGAATCTGAGGGTCGAAAGGCTTCTGCACATAGGCATCGGCACCGCTTTCATAGCCCTCCATCACGTCCTTGGCATCGTTCTTGGCGGTGAGCAGAATCACGGGAATGTGCGATGTGCTGATGTCCTGCTTCAGTCGCCGGCAAAGCTCGGTGCCTTCCATTTCGGGCATCATCACATCGGTAATCACCAGATCTACCGGGTTCGACAAGGCATAGTCGAGAGCACTACGCCCGTTGTCGGCGGTGTGAATGTTGTAGCGCGGTGAGAATATGGTGGCAAGGAAGCTAAGCAGCTCCTCGTTATCCTCCACGAGCAGCACGCAAGGCTTCGACTGAATCTCCTTTGGCTCTACGCCGTTTGCCTCCTTTGCCTTGACGAGATGAGGAATTGAAAACTCATATTGCTTGAGCTGCACCACGCTCTTTTCGGGGCTGATGTGGAGCGAAGAGTCGAATGCGTTCTCATCGACACGCAAATCAACGATGAATGTGCTGCCTTTGCCGATTCCCGACTCCACCCTCACCGTGCCACCGTGAATCTCGGTGAGCTTCTTCACCAAGGCAAGCCCCAGTCCCCAGCCCTTGTGGTTCTTGGTGTGGCCGCGTTTCGTCTGGTAGTAGGGTGAGAAGATGTTCTGCAGCTCCTCGCGTGCAATACCGATGCCTGTGTCCTTTATCTCGATGTGGAGCAGGGTGTGGCCGTCGGGCTCGCCGGTTATGGCAGCTGTCACTTTCACCGCACCGCCCTCAGAGGTGTATTTGAGTGCGTTGGTGAGCAGGTTGTTTACGATGCGTTCCACATAGCTTGGCGAGAACCACACTTCCTCGCCATTGTTCTCGCACCACGAGGTGAGAGTGATGTTTTTCTCGTGCGCTCCCTCGCTGAAGAGGTGGGTAAGGCTTTCGATGAACTCCAGCGGATTGCCATATTGCAGATAGAAGCGGAACGTACCCGTCTCCACCTTGTTGAAGGTTACCAGCTCATCTACCAGTTTAAGTATCTTTTCGGAGTTTTTCAGGGCAGTGTCGAGCATATCGGCATCGTCCTTGGGAATGGTCTCCCGGTGCGACTGCACGCGCTTCAGCGGCGAGATAATAAGCGACAGAGGAGTCTTCAGCTCATGCGACACCGAGGTGAAGAAGTCGAGCTTAATCTTGTTCACTTCCTCGATTTTCTCCTTCTCCATATTGGCGAGTCGCACCTCATTGCGCTCGCGCATGCGGGTGTTTGATATGCGGATAAAGTAGTAGATAGCCACCACCACAAGCAGCACATAGAGGCAATAAGCCCAGATAGTCTTGTAGAATGGAGGGTGCACCACTATCTCGATTTCCTTAACCGGGACCTCGTCCCAGCCTACATTGCTCACATTGGCACGCACTTGCAGTGTGTAGGTGCCGGCAGGGAGGTTGGAGCCTACCCACTTCCGCTCGGGGCTTGGGGCACTCCAGTTATTGTTGCTGCTGCCGAGCAGGCGCGTCTGGTAGTAGATGGAGCTGGCATTGCCCGGAACGATAGCCGCATACTTGATGCTGAACGAGTGCGACTGGCTGCTGCTCAGCTCAATTCGCGGCATGTTGTCGAGCACATCGGTGAGGGGAGAATCCTCGGTAGCCGACGTCTGCACCATATCGTTGATTATAAGATTCTGCAGGTGCACTTCGAGCTTCCGCTCCTGTGCTGCCATCTTCGCCGGGTCGAACGAGATGAGTCCGCTGATTGTACCCATATAGAGGCGTCCGTCGGAGGCAAGGATAGCCGAAGAATAATTGAACTGGTTGGTGGGCAAGCCGTGGTCAACGCTATATCGCGTCACCTCAGTGCGAGGGCGGTTGATTTGGTAAAGACCGCTCGACGAACTTACCCAGAGGTTGCCTTTGTTGTCGCCGTCGATGCTGCAGATGGTGCTTTGAGCAAGCATCTCGTCGAGCTCGAAGCGATGTACCTTCATTCCCAACGGCTCAACGAAGAAGAGCCCATTGGTGTTGGTACCAATCCAAATTTTCCCTGAGTCGTCTTGATAAAGTACAGTTACATATTCTTCAGAAAGCATGTTAGCCTTGATTCCGGTGATTTCACCGGTGCGGGCATCGATGCGATACAAGCCATAGCTGCGCATTCCGCACCACACATTGTCATCTTTATCTATTAACAGGCAATAGCAGAAAAACCGTGACAGTATGTCGTGGTTCACCACCTTGAAGTCGCTTGCGCCCTTGTCGATATACGACAGACCCTGCGTGGTCGCAAACCACACACGCCCGGTGCCATGCTGCTGTGCGATGTCGAAGATTGCATCGCTCGTGAGCGGGTGTGCCGACGACGGCAGATATTGCTGCAGCGATTCGGTGCGGGTGTTGTAGCGGAAAAGACCTCGGCGGAATGTTCCTATCCATATATCGTCGCTTTCGGCGTCTTTGAGCAGCGTGTGCACGTTGCTTCCCGTCACCTTGAGTTTGTCGGGCGATGTGACGGTGCCGCTGGCAATGTCGTAGTTGTTGATTCCGCCATCTTCGGTAGCAATCATGAGGTTGCCTTGTGGATATTCTATTATTTTTCGCACAGCCTTGCCGCTGAGTGTGTGGTTGTTGTATCCGGGCTGAATCCAATTGAACTGCTCGTTCTTGTGCAGCAGCAGATTGATGCCGCCGAAGTAGGTGCCTATCCACACATTGTTGCTGCGGTCGCACACAATGGCATAGATAGCGTTGTCGTTGAGGTTGGTCTTGTCGATGTAGTTCTGGCGAAGAATATCCACGGTGCCGTCGGGGTTGATAATCGACAATCCCTTTTCGGTTCCGAGCCACATGCGTCCGGAGTTGTCCTCGGTGATGACGCGCACAGTGCCGTCGCAGATTACGGGCTCGTCGTAGATAATCTTCTCGCCGGTGGTGAGGCTCACTCGCATCACGCCCTTACCATTACGGCTAATCCACAGATAGCCCTTCGAGTCGAACCGCAAGGGGATAATGCCGTCGTAGCCCTTCAGAAAGTCGCTGAACAAGTCCTGGCTGAGCTGGGTGGTTTTCGAGAAGTCACTCTCATAGTAGAAAATGGAGTGATTCGTCGATAGGAAGATACGTCCTTGGCTATCCTCTGCAACCGAGATGATAAACTCCGGCTCCGAGCGCTTTATCATTGTGAATGAGTCGGTCGCTTCGTCGTAGATATAAAGTTCCACGCCGGCCATGAGCAGGCGGCCGTCGTGAAGCTCAAGAATGGTGGAGAACAGCTTTGTGGGGAGATTGTAGCGTACGAAGTCGTCAGAATCCTGCCGGTAGCGACACAGTCCGCCCTCGGTAGCCACCCAGATGCGTCCCTTGGAGTCCTGATATACTACGTTCACCGAGCTGTTGATGAGAGAATGTTCGTTTCCCGCCTCGTTGAAGTAGGTGGTTATTTCATAGCCATCGTAGCATGCCAGTCCGTTACGCGTTGCTATCCACATACGCCCCAGATTGTCTTGCTTGATGTAGGTGATTTGCTGGTGCGGCAGCCCTTCGTTGGTGGTGATGTGAGTGAAGCGGTAGTTAGATGCTGCCGCTGCACAAATCGAAGAAAGCGTGAGCCATATCCCGATGATAGCCAGTGAATAGTAACGATTCGTTTTCATGCTACGCAAAATTAATGATTTTTTGTGACATAGCTATGCTAATTTTGTATTGATATCTATAAAAAATCTACTGTGAAAGCAGAATCTTCCGGCACAAGGAGCCGCCGTCGGCAAACGACACCCGCACTATGCCGCCCACATGGTTGCAGGTGTCGATAGTGCACTCGTTGCCCGAGGGCTTCAGCCGGTTGATAAGGGTGCCGTCGAATGAGAAGAGTTCCACTCCGCTCAGGTCATGGCGCGAGCTGATTTTCACCAAGCCGTTTCCGGGGCAGGCGATATTGAGTGAGTCGCCGGAGGCTGTAGTTGCCACATGGCTGTCGGCACCCATAAGCAGCAGTCCCATCCACGACCATGAATTAGGTTTAGACGATGTGTTTTCGGTATCGACGATGGTGGCATACTCGATAGTGGATTCATGGCGGTTGCGCACCGACACATCGGCACGCATAAGCCTCGACTTGGGTGCTTGTGCCTCGCCGAGTACACTCCAGGGTATGGCAGCTTCAATCCTATAGTAGGAAAGTGCTTTTTTAATCTCATATTTCACGCCGGCAAAGTCGGCTGCATCATTTGCAATCCATTTTCCGGCATCATAGCCTTCGAGGTCGGCACCATGCTTCATGGTTACAGTTCCGTTCACGTCGAAGAAGAACTGGTACATGCCGTTGCGGGGATACACATCGCAGGCATTCACCATATCGAGGTAGAGAAATACGCCATCGTTGTCGGGCTTGTCGTCGATTATGTCGCGGTCGATGCACATGGCGGTGAAATAGAGGTACTCGTCGTCGTAGAGGAAATCCATTGTGCGGCGAGTGTTGTTCTCATGTCCAAGGATAATCTGGTAGCCTTTGGGATAGGTCCAGGTGTCGCCCGAGGCGGCGCCGTCGATAGTGGGAGTGCCGAAATTGGCAATCAGGTTCTTGCGAGGATAGCCCTTTATCATGTCGATTCGGTTACCCCCTGAGCCGGCCTGTCCTATTGAGCCAAGAGCAACCACAGTGCCCGTATCGACCACTGCCACCGAGTTCCAGAGGCTGTGCTCGTTGCTTGCTATGTTGAAGGGCTGAGTCATTCCCTTGAAATTGCGTGCGTGAGAGTCGCCCACGAGCACCGACATGTTCATGACGTCCATATTCGTGGAGTTGCGGTTGTCGTTGCCTTGATAAGAGGCGACAGTTTCGCCCGAGGGCAATATGCGCAGATAGGGCGCACCGGCAGCGTGGCTTGCAGGCGGTTCGGTAGCGAAAATCTTGTTGCGGCGCGGGCTGGTGCCATCTACCACCGCTCCGGTCCAGTTCTCTTCGATGGGGCATCGCACTGTGGTGGCAATGAAACCGCTGCTTCCGGGCCAGCCGTTATCCTCGATTATCACCACTATTTCGCTGCCATCGGGGGTGAGGATAGGCACTGGCATACCGTCGCGGGTCCACTGGCGATAGCTGATTCTCACGGGGGCGCTCCAGGTGATACCTTTGTCGAATGAGCGGCACATCGATATGCACTGCTCGTTCGTAGAGGTGAAGTCGTTTTCGTTGGCAAAATAGCATTGCAGCTCACCCGAGGGCAGCTCAAGGAACGAAGGCTCCCAGCAGCCGTCGGCAAAAGTGTGCTGTGCATCAAAGATGAAAATTTCATCGCTCCACGTAGTGCCATTGTCGGTGCTGCGGCGGCAGCGTATTCCGAAGCGGTGGTCGGTGCTGTAAGGCTGATGAGGGCGCGGATTGTAGCCCACAATGATAGTGCCGTCGGTGAGCTGGAGCAAGTCGGGGACACACTCAGCCACATTTGCAGGATTAGGGGCTATCAGTTGGCTTGGGGTCCACGATTTGCCGCCGTCGGAGCTGTAAATCACGTGGATTCCGCCATTTTCGGCAGCCACCATGAGGCGGCCGTCGTGCAGCTGAATCATGCGGGCATAGTTGCCGTTGCTGAAAAGCGTCTTTTTAGTGTCGGTATCCCAGAAGATTCGGGAGCGGTCGTAGGCTTCCTTGCGTGCTCCCATGGCCCCCAGTGTCACCAGTGTGTACACGAGCAGCATCAGCGCCGGTTTTGAGTAGATTTTCATCATTCCTTTTGTCTTATTTTTGGTTAAAAAAATCTTTCTTGTCGAAAGAAGCCACAGGTGGCATCCAGGTTTATCCCAAGGTCTCACCGAGTGCCACCCCGGCTTCACAGTTGATAGTAAATATAGTGGTATCTTTTTCCCTCGATGGAAACAGTTCCCGTTCCATCAAGTCATTGAATACTGTGGTTACTTGTTGTCGATGAAATATTGCTTCACCAAAAGCGCAACCTCAGGATAGTCGGTAGTGATATATTGCACTCCCGCGTTGGTGAGCTTGAACATGTCGCCGACGTTGTTCACCGTCCACACGTTCACCGTCATTCCCAGTGCCTTGGCTTCCTCAATCCATTCGGGATGAGTGTCAAATTCTGCCATGGCATAGTCAATACCCTTGATGCCGTATGCATTGAGCTCGGCAGGCGTTTTGCCTCCTGCAAGATATGCCACCGGCATGGTGTTGTCAAGGTTCACTATCGTCTTGCACACCTCAAGGTCGAAGGCGATAAATTCAACCTTGCTCAGCAGATTGGCATCTTTCACTGCATTGTAGGCAAGTGTTGCCACCTGGCGGTTGCGCTCGGCTGTGCTGTGCGACTTTATTTCAATGATAAGTTTGGTGTCGGCTGTGCTCTCCTTGATAATATTGAGGAAATCGTCCAATTGCGGCACCACCTCGCCATTGCTCAGGGTCTTGTTCTTCACGGCATCATAGGTGTTGTCCTGTATGGTGACTCCTCCTATTGTAGCATCGTGGTTAATCACAAGCTTGCCGTCGGTTGTCATCCACACATCGGTTTCACTGCCGTAGGCATTGAGTGCGATGGCTGCATTCAGCGAAGCACGCGAATTTTGTGCAGCACCCTCGGCACGCCAATGTCCGCGGTGCGCTATCACCTCAGCGGGTTGGGGCATCTCTGTCACCACATAAATTTCGGTGATGCCAAGATCCTGCTGCTGTGCTCCACGAACCACAAACATACGGTATGTTCCGCTCGGGCAACCCACTGGAACTGTCACATTCACGCCCTCGGTGCCATCGAGCACTGCATCGAGCGTGAGCGATTGGCTTTCGTCGGCCACCGACACAAATTTTATCTTGTCGCCCTCGGCAAAGCCGGTGCCGATAATGGAATATTCACCGCCCTCTTTCACTGTGATTCCCGAAATGTAAGACACCTCAGTCACAAGGTCGGGAACTGCATAGCAATTCATACGGGCATATTCATCGCTGAGCACTGCAATCTGATCTTCGGTGAGCGCGGCATCATACACGCGTGCCACTGCCACATCACCTATCCAGCCAAGCTGTGCCGACGGACCGGAATCACAGCCTATTGCAAACCAGCGGCTGTTCTCCTTCGGCAAGTTAAGGTTGCCCTGTGCCGAAACGGTATTCATCAGCTCGCCGTCGAGATACACCTTTGCCACTCCGGCTTCCTTGTCCCACACTCCAACGATGTGGTAGAATTGCTTCTTCTGTGGCTGAACACCTGTTGTAGCCCAGTGCCAAGAACTCTTGCCATTTGTCGATACGTTGGGAAGGAAGGTTAGCTCATTAAGCCCGTTCTTGCCATTGCCGGTCTTGCATATCATCATTCCGGTTCCGCCTGCCTCGTGCGACGAGAAGAACTTGGCCTCGCCGTTGGGTATCGGTTCGGGATAATCGGCCATCACCACAGCTTCAAGCGTATGCCCGTCGGCAAGTGCTGCCTTCACAGCCTCATTGTTGGTGTAGTCTATCTTGTAGTATCCTGTGGTTGAACCGGCCCACGAGTTGGCAAATCGTGCCACATAGCGGTTATAAGTCGAGCTGTAATATGTGGTGAGCGCAGCTCCTGTGTGCGACTCCACTGCATTGTGCATCGCCGATATGTCCTCGGCTGTGCCATCGGTCTTGAATTTCACATCGAGCACATCGGCAACCGGCATTTCAGCCTTGGCTGCTACGGTGCCATAGAGAAGCTGCACATCGCTCTCGCTGAGCGGCTTGCTATAGATGCGTGCCACTGCCACATCACCTATCCAGCCAAGCTGCGCCGACGGGCCTGAATCACAACCAATTGCAAACCAGCGGCTGTTCTCCTTCGGCAAGTTAAGGTCGCCCTCGGTTGCCACGGTGTTCATAAGCACGCCATCCACATAGATGCGAGCCACGTTCTCTGCCTTGTTCCACACTCCCACGATGTGGTAGAATTTCTTTGCCACGGGCTGTACTCCGCTCACACCCCAGCGCCAAGTGCTCTTGCCATTGGCCGACACGTTGGGAAGGAATGTAAATTCATTGCCTCCGTTCTTGCTGTTGCCGGTCTTGCACAGCATCAAGCCTGTGCCTCCTGCCTCATGCGATGAGAAGAACTTGGCTTCACCATTGGGGATGGGATCGGGGCAGTCGGCCATCACCACTGCCTCAAGGGTGTGTCCATTGGCAAGTGCCGCCTTGAATGCCTCATTATTGGTGAAGTCAACCTTGAAATAATTCTTGGTGCTGCCGGCCCAGGCATTGTCGAATGTTGCCACATAGCCGCCATACACATGGCTATAATAGGTCTTCGTGCCGAAGTTCTCCACCACATTGTTCATCGGCGAAATGTCGGTAGCAGTGCCGTCGGCGTTGAATTTCACGTTAAGCACATCAGCTTCAGGCAGCAGCCTGATACTGTCGATATCGGCTGTGGCAATGCCGGCTATCAGATTGTTGTCATTGTCATAGAGGCACAGCTTTGTGTTATTCTCCTCCATCACTGCCTGATTGATGTCTTGGGTTCGGGTGCTGAACACTACCTCGTCGTTCTTGAACACGAGGAAATCGTCTTGAGCAATAATTCCTATGCTGCTTGCAATCAATGCCACAGCCACCAATATCTTTGGTAAAATCTTTCCTTTCATAGTTCCTCGATTTTAGCGTTTCACGATTTTATACACTCCTTGCTCATGGCTTCCTGCAGCCACCTTCACCACATATATGCCTTGCATTGCTATTGCAAACTCAAATTCGTCGGCTTTGGGCGCAAAGTCTGCCACCTTCGTTCCGCTAATCGAGTACACCTCCACCAGTGCTATCCCGGCTGCACTGCGCACAGTCACGTTGCCTTCGGCATCGGCACTCAATTTGATTCCTTTCGCTGCAATCTGCGCTGCCGACACACCCACACTGCGATTATCGGTAAATGCAAATGCACTGAAGTCGGAAAATGCCACCGAAGTGACGCCTTCCGAGCCTGTAAGCTCCATTCCGGCTTCGCCAAAGGTGATTTTTGTCACATCGGCAACCTTTTTGTACGATTCTGCAACATTGTCGCTAAAGAAATACACATCCTTCGCCGATACCGTCAGCCCGGATAGTGCAATCAATGCCGTTGCTAAGAATTTTTTTCTCATGTTAATTGATTTTTAGTGTTGTTTTATTTTTAGTGATAACTTATTCCCGGTTTTTGGCTTGGTTTGAAAGCAGTGTCGTCGCCCTTTGGCGGCGACACTGCTGCGAAAAGCATGCTACTACAGATTCTTAATTATTCAAACGTGACATTCACGGTAACGGTCGTTTCCAGTTTCACCTCGGGGTTCTCGGGGTGTGTAGCTATGAGGGTGTAGGTCACCGGACGGGTGAAATCCACCTTTGTGACTCCCGACGTCTGTTCCACACCGTTGATGAATGCCGACTCGTTTGTGCCGGTCATTGCAAACTTTGGTGCTACCGCCGAGATGTCGCTTCCGGCAGGCACTTTCACATTCATGGTGTAGGTGCTATAGTCGTATTCCGAGTAACCCAGAGTGCCGGTTGCACCAAGTAGCGAGAAACTCTTGAAGATGGCATAATTGAGCGTGAGCAGCTTGTAGCTTGCCACGTTGCCTTCATTTGAGGTTACAGTAATCTCGTGGGTTGAGCCGAGATTATACTTGGTGGTAGAGCTGAAGTCGGCTCCATCGATAGCAATAGTGCTGGTAGATGAGGCGATATAGAACTTCAGTTTCTGCGTTAGAGGCACTGTGAGGGTCTTGTTCTTGTAGAGGAGCTTGCGCGGAAGAGCCATGAGCCAGTTGCCGCCGCCAATCGGATCGGCAAATACCTCATCGTAGTAAACTGCGGGAGCCGAAATGCGTTCAAGTTCGGTCACGTCGTCCTTCACACGCACATAGGCTGAGCAGGTGTCGCGAAGCACCACTTGTCCTTCGTTGCTGTGGTTGGTGACGAGGCATACCACCTTATACACACCCGGTGTGGTGTAGGCATAGGTGAACAAGCCTTTGTTTACCACCAACCCCGTGTTGCTCTGCTCGCGAAGCTCATAGTCGTGACCGCTGTCGCCGGGGTAGATTACCACGTTCTCGGCATTGCCCGTGAAGTGCACGGTCATCGACTCGTTGATATTGTAAGTGTCCTGCTCAATCTTCATCTGTGCGGTGGGCTGTGTAGCCTCTTCCTCGCTGTTGCAAGCAGAGAAAGCCACAGTGGCGAGCATCATGAATATTGTCGTTTTTAATGTTTTCATCGCTTTGTCGTGAAATTAATGAAATTAGTAACCTGGGTTCTGTGTTACCACGCCATTCGACACGTCGATTTCGGTCTGCGGTATCGGGAAAATCTCGTTTACGCCCTCACGGAAGTACATTCCGCGCTGGTTCACCGTGTAATCGAGGGCAAACTTCTGGAGCAATGCCTTTGCACGACCCTGGCGGACGATGTCGAAGAAGCGGTCGAACTCAAAGCAAAGCTCCATGCGACGCTCGTTCCATATCTGGTCGCGGACTACACCGTAGCCACCGCCATTGTAGAGCGTAGAGCTGTTGTTGAGTTTGTTGAGCACGCGCTTGTAGCCGTTGAGCTGGTCGATAGCCTCCTGGCCGTGTCCGCACTCGTTGAGACCCTCGGCATACATGAGCACTACTTCGATGTAGCGCATGTAGCGGCGGTTCTTGCTGTTGTCGCCACTATAGAGCGGGCGGTCCTTGATTGGGGTGTACCACTTGAGCGAGAGGATAGGAATAGGACCTCCGATTTCGGTGTTCTCGTTGTCGGGGGTATATTCGTGGTGACCGATAGTGAAGTCGCGGCGCACATCGTTGCCGAAGATTGAGTTACGAATCTGGTCGGTGCAATAGAGCGGCGACGATGCGCTGAAGAGTGATTCATAGATGTAGCTACCCTCATTGGTGTCGCCCGATGAGCCGTCGGCTGATTCTTGATGCACTATTTCAAATACTGAGCCTTTGCAGAACTCACCGGCATTGTAGAACTGGTTGAGGTACCACATTTTGTAGTTGTCGATAGTACCGAGAGGGTTGTTGTAGGCATCGAGATACTCATAGCTGTAAGCGCCCTTGAGTGTGGCAATCTGGAAGTCGGGACCTTCGTAGGGGTCGGTTTCGGCGCAGAGCTCCTGAGGCTTGAACCAAAGGCGCTTGCGCAGGGCTTCCCAGTCCTCACCATTGTAGCGTTCGTCGTAGCGAAGCATCTGGCTCATTGTCATCGGTGCGCCATCTACGAAGTAGCGGCCAATCTCCATGAGCTGTTCCCACTTCTCAGAGGGGACTCCCGGCACAGCTTGATACATGAGCACCTTCATGAGCAGTCCGGCACAAGCTCCGGCTCCTGCCTTTCCGGCATCTCCGCCCGCAAACTTGTTGCGGAGCATGCAGCAAGCCTCGCGGAGGTCTTTCTCAATGTAGGCATAACATTCTTCTTTCGATGAGCGAGGAATCACAAGGTTATCCACTGTCTCCACCTCGGGGCGGATAGGCACACCGCCAAAAGTCTTCACGAGGTTGAAATAGAAGAGGGCACGGAGGAACTTGGCTTGCGCCAGAATCTCGCGCACGTCGCGGTAGGTGGTGTAGTTGTTGTCGGTGATGCGCACGCGGTGTGCGTTGGCAATCACCTGGTTGGCGCGGTGAATGCCGGCGTAGTTCACTTCCCAACGCTCCTTGATGTAGATGTTGGAAGTGCTGAAGCGGAAGTGCGCAAGCTGACCCTGCTGGCTGGCAAGGCTCTCATCGCCGCCCTTCATGTCGTCGCCGAGCGCATCGCCGAAGCGCCACTCCGAGCTGGTGAACTTGTCGCTCTGGAGCACGTCGTAGGTGGCATTGAGCGCAGCCTGAAGCTTGTATTTGGTGTCATAGAAATTCTCGTCGGTAGAATATCCAAGCACACCTTTATCGAGGAAGTCGTCGCAGCCTGTGAGTGCAACGGCAACCAGGACTAATGCTTGTAATCTGAAAAAATATTTGTTCATAGCTTTATTTTCGTGAGTAGTTCGGGAGATAAATTTTATAGACCAATCTTGAAACCAAATGTGAACGAGCGAGCCTGCGGATATGTTCCGTGATCTACGCCCATGCTCAGGTTGTTGCCCTCGGTGAGATATACCTTTCCGACTTCGGGGTCGAGTCCGTTGTAGCCGGTGATAGTCCAGAGGTTGTAGGCCGTGAACGAGAGGGCAAGATTAGAGATGTTCCACTTGCCGATGAGCTTCTTGGGCAGGTTGTATGTGAGACGAAGCTCCTTGAGACGCATATATGAGCCATCCTGCACGAGGAAGTCGCTTGCGCGGAAGTTGCGTGCTGCATCGTCGCCGTCGAGGTCGGGAATGGTAGCCTCGGTGTTGAGCGGGAAGAATGCGCGGTTGGGGTCAACCTGCCCCGACCAGTGCTGCGAGCGAATGTCGGCATACACGTTTCCGGCTGCACCGTTGTAGAGGTAATAGTCCATCACGTTGAAGATTTCGTTGCCGGTCTGTCCCTGGAAGAAGATGTTGAGGTCGAAGTCACCGTAGCTGAACTGCAATGGAATACCAAACACGAGGTCGGGAAGCGGAGAGCCGAGGAATGTGCGGTCTTCTGAAGTAATCTGTCCGTCGCCGTTAAGGTCCTTGAAGCGGAAGTCGCCCGGGCGTGTGGTCTGCTCACCGTCGCGTTTTCCCCAGTCATACTGTGCGCTTGCCTTGATTTCGTCGTAGTTCTGGAAGATTCCGTCGGTCACATAGCCGTAGAAGCTTCCAATGGGGCGACCCACCTCGGTCTTTGTAACGAAATCTATGATGCTGCTCTCGCTGATGTAGGCACCCCAGATAGGCTCGTTGCCTGTGCCGAGGCTTGTAACCTCATTCTTGATCCACGAGAGATTGAAGCCAATGTCGAAGCTGAATTTTCCGAAGCGGCGCTTGTAGCTCACGTTACCTTCCACACCATAGTTGCGCACCGAGCCGGCATTGGTCATCGGGTCGCTGCTGAGTCCTGCCGACGGCACTGTAGGCACTGTGAGCAGCATGTCGCTGGTCTTCTTGTTGAAGTATTCCACGCCCATGGTGAGACTGTTCTGGAAGAATGAGAGGTCGAGACCCACGTTGAAAGTCTCGGTCTTTTCCCACTTGATGTCGGGGTTGCCGATGGTGAGGGCGGTGATACCCGGCTGAAGCTGGTGGTTGCCCATTCCGTAGGGATAATTGTAGCCGTTCACGAGGTAGGTGTAGCGCGAAAGCTCGTTGATGCGGTTGTTACCGAGGATACCCCAGCCCACACGCAGCTTACCGAGTGAGAGCCAGCTCTTTGTAGCCTCCATGAATGGCTCCGATGAGAATTTCCAACCTGCCGATACCGATGGGAAGTATCCCCAGCGGTTTTTCTCAGAGAACTTCGATGAACCGTCGATACGCACGTTGGCTTGGAGCAGGTAGCGGTCGAGCACGTTGTAGTTCACGCGGCCTATGAAGCCCACTGCTGTCCAGCGAGAGTCGAGTCCGTAGGTCTTGTCACCGGTGTAGCCGCTCGAAAGATACCACTGGTCCTCATCGTTGCTCGGTGTACCCTTCTTGGTCGATTCCTGATAGCTGTATCGGTAGCCCTCGGCAGTCTGTCCGGCGAGTACCGTTATGTTGTTGAAGTCGTTTTTCCAGTTGAAAGTCAAGAGGTTGTTGATCTCCCACTTGTTGGTGTGGTTCTTGCGCTTGAACACTGAAGTGAGGTCGATCATAGCGAAGTTTTCCTCAAGGTTGCCTACTTCGCCAAACTGATTGTTGGTAGTAGGCTGAGTGTAGAACGATGCCTTGAACTGGTAAACGAAATATTTCCATATTTTCGCATTGAGGCTCAGGTTCATGTCTAAGCGATGAATGTCGTTAGTGTCGTGGTAGCGGTCGATCATTGCCAGTGGGTGATTTTCGCGCCAATATCCGCGGCTGTCGTAGGTCATCACCATCGGGTTCTGGTAGAGTGCACGCTTGAACACGCTGCTTGAGCCTTGAGGCACGCGCTGGTCGCGCTCGTTGGCGTAGGAGAGGTTGGCGGTCATGTCGAGCCACGATGAAAGCTGCTGGCTGAGGTTGAGGCGAGTGTTGAATCGCTGGTAATCCGACTTGAGGATAATACCTTTCTCATCGTAGTAGCTTGCGCTGATCATATACTTGGTCTTCTCGTTTCCGCCCGATATAGCCACGTTATATTGCTGCTTCACGCCGGTGCGTGTGATTGCGTCCCACCAGTTGCCCGGAGAGTTGCGGCGAATGGTGTCGATGGCGTGATATTTGGTCTCGTTATACACATAGTTTCCGTCGGCGTCCTTGTTGTAGTAGAGGCGACCGTCGGCTGAGTAGTTGCCGATTCCGCCCATATAGTCGGTCATGAGAGCATAGTTTGCAGCGTCCATCACCTCGATTTTCTTCCATGGGTTAGAGATACCCACATATCCATCGACTGTGATTTTAGTCTTTCCGGCTTCACCGCTCTTTGTGGTGATTACCACAACGCCATTAGCGGCACGCGCACCATATACGGCACTCGATGCGGCGTCCTTGAAGATTTCCACATTGGCGATGTCGCCCGGGTTGATATGGTCGATGCCATCGACGATGAAGCCATCGACAACGTAGAGCGGGTCGGAGTCATTCACGGTTCCGGTTCCGCGTATCTTGATGGTGGTGTTACCACCCGGTGCTCCAGAGTTTTGAATGATGTTTACACCCGAAGCCTTACCCTGCATTGCTTGCAGAGCCGAGGCAACCGGCACATCGTTTACGTCTTTTCCGGAAATAGAAGAAATAGATCCGGTGACGTCGCTTTTGCGCTGCACACCATAGCCTATCACCACCAGCTCATCGAGGCTTGTGCTGGCTGTGGTCATGGCTATGTTTAGCTTGTTGTTGCCATCTACTTTCACCTCCAAAGGCTTGTAGCCTACGTAGGAGAGCTGAAGTGTGGCTTTGGGAGCTACTTTAATGGTGAAATTGCCGTCGAAATCGGTTGCCACACCATTGGCAGTACCCTTTTCAATCACGGTGACACCGATAAGAGGCTCTTGGCTGTCGGCATCGACTATCGTACCGCCGACTGAAATCTTCTGTTGCGCATTGAGTGCAACGAAGAATAATGAGGCGATCAGCAACGCGGCTGTCCTCAAGTGTCTGAATTTGCTCATTGTGTAGTAGTATGGGGTAATAGTTTTGGTAGAAAAAGGAGGCGCATTGGCTTTGCTCTATGCGCCTCCCCGTTTATGTTTGTTGGTTACTTCACGATGAGTGTAGCCGACTTGCCGGCAACAACCACCTTGTAGAAGCCTGCTGCAAGTCCCTCAACGCTGATAGCCTGGTTGAACTTAGCAGTAGTGCTGAGCACGAGGCGTCCTGAAAGGTCGTAAACCTTAACGTCGCCGGTGGCACCCTTCACCTTGAAGCTCTCGGTAGCGGGGTTAGGATATACGCTCACTGAAACCTTCTCAGCCTTTACGTCTTCAACCTTGCCCGAACCGCCACCGAAGTCGATAACCATATACTTCGAGTCGGGGTTCTTGGTCGGGTCGTAACCCGGCTGGCGATAGTGGCAGCAATAGAGCTGGCTATTTACAGCCGACGAGAAGAGAAGCTCGCCATTGAGGTTGCGGAGACCGAATACCTTGTCGCCTTCAGCGTCGATGTTGCTCACGATTTCAGGTGTGCCGTCCCACTTGTCGAGGCGGATAAGTTTGGTGTTGGTTGCACCTGTGCCGTCGAGGCTGGCCTCGTTCCACCAGTAGAGGCTACCACCGCACACTACCATTTCCTTAATCCAGTCGCAGCCTGTGCCGGGGGCGAAGTCCATCTGCATCTGCACTTGCTCACCGTCGAACCAGTGAAGCTCACCACCATGGTGGTCGGGATTGTTGGCATCGAAACCGGTAGCTGCGCAGAACATATAACGACCGTCGAATACTACTCCGTCATCGGGGAATGAGTTGTGGTCAACCGAAGGAGCCTCTGAAAAGATGTCATACACCTTGTAGTCGCGAGTCTCAGGATTGATTGCAAGAAGCTCGAAGCCTGTGCCCTCCTCACGTCCGCGGCACATTACATAGCCATTGTAGATTTCACCGAAGCTGCTCGGGTCGCAACCGTGACCGATTCCGCTGGGGCCTGCACCCGGCATAACGTCGGCAATTTGATAAGTTCCCTCCTCTGTTCCGTCGGAGAACCAGACCTCGTTGCCACACTCCATGCTCCATGCACGGAAGGTGACACCCTTGTTGTAGTAATTCTGCATGTAGAGAACGCACGGGCCGATTGTTCCGATCTGAGTTGTTCCGTCTTCACCAAACTTAGGCTCAAGGTTGATTTCTGATACGCGGAATGTTCCAGCCTCTGTTCCGTCGGTTACCCAAAGCTCATCACCGTAGGTGTACTGGCTCTTGTCGGCAACGTCGGCCTTGAAGAACACCTTGCGGCCTACACGGCAAGGCGTCTGCCAGCGGCTTACCTCCTCACGTCCGGGGAAGTAGCAGTCCACTTGTGCTACAAGCTGAGTACCCTCCTCTGTTCCATCGGAAATCCAGAGCCACTGCTGTGAGCCACTCTCCGAGAACGATTCGCTGTCGAGGTCGGTTGCAAAGAATGTGAAGCGGGTCTCATCAATCTGGCAGAATCCCTGAGGATTCGAGCTTTCGAGCAGGTGAATGTCGGCAACCATGTAGGTTCCGGCTTCAGTACCATCGGAAATCCAAAGCTCCTGGCCGTTCTCGCCGTCGTCGGCTGAGAACACCACCTTGTCGTTGAAGCGTGTGAGATAGCTCACATTAGAGGTGTTCACGCCGGGGTTGATATCCTTCACGAGCTTTGTGCCGGCTGGAGTTCCGTCGGTTACCCACAGCTCGCCGCCGTGCTCGGCATCGACAGCCTCAAAGAAAGCCTTGTAGCCGCCTTCTTCAGAGCCTGCAACGGTGAGAGTCTTCAGACCCCAGAAGTGCTTGTTCTGCTCGTAGTTGATTGTCACTCCATCGGGAAGCAGCGGAGTG
>ERZ1032130.75-NODE-75-length-30040-cov-13.860830_pt1 | contig 30040 bp, 25 predicted proteins | sample MGYA00517879_ERZ1032130 | MGnify/ENA primary metagenome ERZ1032130 (study PRJEB33719, sample SAMN04262597) | wastewater metagenome | biome: rural village; feature: animal feces; material: feces | host: Bos taurus | place: El Salvador | collected 2012-01-31 ...
GCTCCCGTAGCCGGTGAGGCTGTCACCGCTCCCATGCCCGGCAACATCCTGAAGGTTGCTGTCTCCGCAGGCCAGTCCGTCAAGGAAGGCGACCTGCTGGTAGTTCTGGAAGCCATGAAGATGGAAAACGAGATCTTCGCCCCCAAGTCCGGCACCGTTGCTCAGGTTCTGGTCTCCAAGGGCTCCACTGTTGACACCGGCGCTACCATGGTCGTCCTCAACTAAGGAGGGCTACTATGAGCATCAATATTGGTGAAATTCTTCTGACCCTGTGGAACGATTCCGGCTTTGCCGCCATCGTTGCCAACTTCGGTGCAGGCGGCTGGCAGAACCTGGTCATGCTGATCATCTCCTGCGTGCTGCTGTACCTGGCTATCGTGAAGCAGTTCGAGCCCCTGCTGCTGGTTGGTATCGCTTTCGGCTGCCTGCTCAGTAACCTGCCCGGCGGCGGTCTGTACCATCAGGAGCTGTGGGATGCATTCATGGATGCCAACAATCCCGCTTACCATTCCTATGGCCAGATCATGAGCCATGGCGGTCTGATCGATATCTTCTACATCGGTGTTAAGACCTCCCTGTACCCCTGTCTGATCTTCATGGGCGTTGGCGCAATGACCGATTTCGGCCCCCTGCTGTCCAACCCCAAGAGCCTGCTGCTGGGTGCTGCTGCTCAGATGGGCGTTTTCGCCGCTTTCTTCGGCGCTGTCCTGCTGGGCTTCACCGGTCCTCAGGCTGCTTCCATCGGCATCATCGGTGGTGCTGACGGCCCCACCGCCATCTTCCTGACCTCTCAGCTGGCTCCCGAACTGCTGGGCGCCATCGCTGTGGCAGCTTACTCCTACATGGCTCTGATCCCCCTGATCCAGCCCCCCATTATGAACGCTATGACCTCCGCTGAGGATCGTAAGATCAAGATGGTCCAGACCCGTGTGGTCTCCAAGGCTGAGAAGATCATCTTCCCCATCGTGGTCACCATGTTCGTGGCTCTGCTGCTGCCCGACACCGCTGCTCTGATCGGCTGTCTGATGCTGGGTAACCTGGCCAAGGAGACCGGCTGCACTGACCGTCTGTCCGACACCATGCAGAATGCTCTGATGAACATCGTCACCATCCTGCTGTCCACCTCCGTCGGTGCTACCATGGTTGGCTCCACCTTCCTGACCGCTTCCACTCTGAAGATCGTCGTTCTGGGAGTTGTGGCCTTCGGCCTGTCCACCGCCGGCGGTCTGCTGGGCGGCAACCTGATGTGCAAGCTGACCGGCAAGAAGGTCAACCCCCTGATCGGCTCCGCAGGTGTTTCCGCTGTTCCCATGGCTGCCCGTGTTTCCAACATGGTCGGTCAGAAGAACAACCCCTCCAACTTCCTGCTGATGCACGCCATGGGCCCCAACGTGGCCGGCGTTATCGGCTCCGCCATCGCCGCAGGCTTCCTGCTGAGCGTCTTTGGTTAATAGCACAAAACCCCACCGCAAGGTGGGGTTTTATGCACCTTTCAAGCCATAACGCGGCAGGAAAGACTGCGCAAGCAGGCTTCCTGCTGAGCGTCTTTGGTTAATTGAAACGAAAAATCCCGCTCCATACGGAGCGGGATTTTTTTCCCTGTAGGGGGCGGATATATCCGCCCCGGAATGTCATATTGATTGAGCATTTAACCAGATCGACCAGCTAGCATTGACAGATTATACCATTCAACCAAACACACAATGGATGATAGTACCCGGGGCGAATGTATTCGCCCCCTACAATTACCGTCTTTACTGTAGGGGGCAGATATATCTGCCCCGGGCAGTTACGTATATTGAGCATTTTCCCAAATCGGATATCTGAGATTGATAAAATATACCATTTAGCCACAAGTTCAGATATCGATGGTGCCCGGGGCGAATGTATTCGCTCCCTACAATTATTTCAATGCAAAATAAGCCAGCACTACGATGCCGAGGAGGATTCTATAGACGCCGAAGGCGGAGAAGGAGTGTTTTCTCACGTATTCCATGAGGCCCCGGATCACCAGGAGGCTCACCAGGAAGGAGACGATGCAGCCAACGATCAGCACGCCGATTTCGGTGCCGGTGGCGCTGACGCCGGAGAGGATAAATTTCAGGCCCTTGATGGCAGAAGCGCCCAGCATGGTGGGGATGGCCATGAAGAAGGAAAATTCCGCGCCGGCAGACCGGCCTACGCCGATGAGGATGGCACCTAAGATGGTGGAACCGCTGCGGGAGGTGCCGGGGACCAGGCTCAGGCACTGGAACAGGCCGATGAGGATGGCAGTCTTGTAAGTAATGTCATGGACATCGCTGATCTGCTTCAGGTGCTTACCCTGATTGCGGCGCTCCACCAGAATAAAGGCGATGCCGTAGAGGATCAGGGCCAGGGACACCACGATGCCGTTATGGAGGTGGGCATCCATCCAGTCGTCAAAGAGCACGCCCACGATGCCGGAGGGAAGGATAGCCACGCAGACCTTGAACCAGAGGGACCAGGTATCCTTCTTTTCCCCGGCGGTTTTGCTGGGAGCAAAGGGGTTCAGCTTATGGAAAAACAGGACGATGACCGCCAGGATGGCACCCAGCTGGATCACCACATCGAACATGCTCTGAAATTCCTCAGACATATTCAAGGTAATAAATTCGTTCAGCAGAATCAGATGGCCCGTGGAGGAAACAGGCAGCCATTCCGTAATGCCCTCCACAATGCCGAAGAGGACGGCTTTTAATAATTCGATCATAGTTTTACTCCTTACTTGTACTGGCGCGGCAGCGCCCTTGGCTTCCCCCGGGGGGAAGCTGGATTTCCAATTGCAACGCAATTGGAAAGACTGATGAGGAATGCGGGCAGTAACGTGGCGATTTGTACAAGGTTTCAGGCCTGCTCCATGTCAGGACTGCACGCCACCCCTCATCCGTCACGGCTTCGCCGTGCCACCTTCCCCCCGGGGGAAGGCTTTCGGTACATACTTGTTTATTTTCCGTTCCTATCATACCTTTTCTCCCTACCATTTGCAACCCCATTTTCCTTGTTCACATATTACCTTTGTAGTCTTTACAATTTGTTCACCCGGAAATAACTATTTGCGGTATAATAGGGAAAAAGGAAACTATTCGCTAATTACAGGAGGAATGACAACATGGCTGTATCTGTTTTGATCGTAGAAGATGACCGCAACATTGCGGAGCTGCTGCAAATGTATCTGGAGAAGGAGGGCTATGCCGTTACCGTGGCCGCCGACGGCGGACAGGGACTGCAGAAGTTCCGCTCCATTAAGCCCGACCTGGTGCTGCTGGATGTGATGATGCCCGTGATGGACGGCTGGAGCGTCTGCCGCGCCATCCGCGCCGAGGCCCAGACCCCCATCATCATGCTCACCGCCAAGGGCGAGACCGATGACAAAGTCTCCGGTCTGAAGGCCGGTGCCGATGACTATGTCACCAAGCCCTTCGAGATGAAGGAAGTGCTGGCAAGAATCGAGGCCGTCCTGCGCCGGACCTCCGGCGTCACCGCCGAGAAGAAGGCCCGCCGTCTGGAATTTGATAAGCTCATCATTGATATGGACTCTTTTGAGTTAGTGGTGGACGGTAAGAAGATCGACACCCCTCCCAAGGAGATGGAGCTGCTGTATTATCTGGCTTCCTCTCCCAACCGGGTCTACACCCGCAACCAGCTGCTGGACGAGGTCTGGGGCTTTGATTACTTTGGAGACTCCCGCACCGTGGATGTCCACGTCAAGCGTCTGAGAGAAAAGCTGGAGATCCCCAATGTGGCCTGGAGCCTGAAAACCGTCTGGGGCGTGGGTTATAAGTTTGAGGTGCTGTAACCGATGAAATCATCCTTCAGCCGCAGCTTCTTTACTGCGGCCACCATACTGCTGCTGGCGCTGGTGGTGCTGGGCACCTCCTTCCAGCTGCAGGTCAACCATTATATGGAGGACTCCACGGTGACGGGACTGCAGCAGGACGCGGCCATCATCGCCAATCTGGCGGCAGCCTACAGCGTCGACGGCAGTCTCAACAGCCGGGATCTGCTGCTGAACCTGGACATCATTTCCCAGGTCACCGACGCGGACGTGGTGATCTGCGATCACAACGGCTACATCATCCTCTGCTCCGATGCCCTGACGGGCTGCGACCACGAGGGCTGGCAGCTGAACCGGGAGTACCTCACCACCGTCATTGAAAACGGCAGCTACACCGCCACCGGTGTTATCCAAAACCTGTACCCTGACGAGCGGTATGTGGTGTCCTCTCCCATCCTCAACGGCAATCAGCCCAAGGGCATCGTCATCGTCTCCACCCCCACCGCCGCCACCAACCAGATTCTGAACCGGATCTCCAATATCTTCCTCACCGCCGCCGCCTTCGTGGTGCTGCTGGCAGTTCTGGCTGTTACCGCCTTTGCCCGGCGGGAAAGCCGCCCCCTGCGGGACATGGCAAAGGCCGCCAATGCCTTCGCCCACGGCAATCTGAAAGCCCGGGTCCGTCTGGAGGAGGATTACAGCGAGGAAATGGAGGAGCTGGCACTGGCCTTCAACAATATGGCCCTGTCACTGCAAAAGAGTGAATACCAGCGTCAGGAATTTGTGGCAAATGTGTCCCACGAGCTGAAGACCCCCATGACCACCATCTCCGGCTACATCGACGGCATCCTGGACGGCACCATCCCGGAAAACCGCCGGGAGTATTACCTGCGCATCGTTTCCGACGAGACGAAACGCCTGAGCCGGCTGGTCCGCAGCATGCTGGATATTTCCCAGCTGCAGAAGGAGGAGGGCATCCCCGAGGATAAGAAGATGCACTTCGATCTGGAGGAATGCGCGGGACAGGTCCTCATTACCTTTGAAAAGAAGATCAACGACAAGAAACTGGATGTGGACGTGGATTTCCCGGAGCATCCTGTATATACCTTCGCCAACCGGGATTATGTTACCCAGGTCATTTACAACCTGCTGGACAACGCCGTAAAATTCTGTCCCGAAGGCCGCACCCTGGGCTTAAAGATCCGGGAGGGCGGCAGCAAGGCCTACATTTCCGTCTCCAACGAGGGCGATACCATCCCCGCGGAGGAGCTGCCCCTGGTCTTCGACCGGTTCCATAAGCTGGACAAGTCCCGCTCCCAGAACCGGGACGGCTGGGGTCTGGGACTGTATATCGTCAAAACCATCGTATGCTCCCACGGAGAAAATATCTCCGTCAGCTCTAAGGATGGCAAGACGGAGTTTACCTTTACCATGCCGCTGGTGAATTAACATTTCTATATGTAGGGGGCGGCCTCCCGGACGCCCCGCTTTGCAGCGATCACGGATTCGCCGGAAAAGGAGATATCTCCTATGGACCTTCCAAAACGAAAAGCCAACCGTCTCCCGGATTTCAACTACAGTCAGTATGGCTCTTATTTCCTTACCCTTTGCACAAAGAATAAACTTCCCTTGCTTTGCAAAATCCAAAAAGGTACAATTTTTGAACCACCTGCTGTCCTCCTTTCCCAGTATGGAGAAATCGTTCAGCAAAAAATCCTCAGCATCTCCAAATTCTATCCCGATATGGAAGTGGATAAGTATGTGGTAATGCCCAATCATATCCATATCATCCTTTCCATTTTTTCAGATGAAGCACGATCTCAAACACCCGCTAACAGCAAAATCCCCGCCCTGATTTCCTCTTTCAAGCGGTTTACCAACAAGGAATCAGGCACCGATCTTTGGCAGCGGTCCTATTATGACCATGTGATCCGAAACCAAACGGATTATGATGCCATTTGGAAATATATTGATGAAAACCCTTATAAATGGACGGAAGATCGGTTTTATATTCCCGAATATAATCCGAATTCGCCGAACAACCGGTAAAAAACATCCTTTTTTCTGCCGGGACGTCGAGGACGCCGTCCCCTACATTTTTCGACGAGGTCTATCCTATGGATAAACAAAACGAACAATACGACTGGGATGACCAGTATTATGGCACGGGGCCTACACAGCCGCCTCCCAGCCGGGGCGGTCTGGTGGCGCTGATGCTGATTCTGATCATCTTCCTGTGCGGCATCATCACGGTGCTGGGCATTCTGAATGTGCGGATGTTCCGGCAGATGAAGCTCCAGGAAAAGAAACAGGAGCTGTCCATCTCCTTTACCACAGAGCCCACTGTCCCTGACCATACGGCTCCCACGGCGGCTGCCAACGAGCCTGCCATGGTCAGCGAAGGGGAGGTTTTCTCCTCCATGCAGCTGCAAAGCTCCCCCCAGAGCATCGACAATCTGCCCACAGAGGGTGGTTTGCCCCTGCAGGAAATTTACAGCCGCAACATCGCCTCTGTGGTCAGCATCACCTCCACCGGCTACCACGGCGGCAAATCCACCGGCACCGGTGTGATTTTGTCCGCCGACGGCTACATCGTCACCAACGCCCATGTGGCGGAGGACGGCTATGCCATCAGCGTCCAGCTTTCCGACGACCGGGTGCTGTCCGCCGCCGTCATCGGCAGCGACGAGATCTCCGATCTGGCGGTGCTGCAGGTCCAGGCGGAAGAACTGATCCCCGCCCAGTTTGGTGACTCCTCCCAGCTGCGGGTAGGCGATACGGTGGTAGCCATCGGCGATCCTCTGGGCGTGAAATTCCGGGGCACCTACACCGACGGCATTGTTTCCGCCATCAACCGGGATGTGGAAATGGATGGACGGGTCATGACCCTGATCCAGACCAACGCCGCTCTGAACTCCGGCAATTCCGGCGGTCCTCTGATCAACTGCTACGGTCAGGTCATTGGCATCAACACCATGAAAATCGGCACCTTTACCGACAATGCCGGCGTGGAAGGCCTTGGCTTCGCCATTCCCAGCGCCACCGTCAAGGAAATCGTGGATCAGCTGATCCTCCAGGGCTATGTTTCCGGCCGTCCCACCCTGGGTTTGGAGGGTGAGAGCCTGTCTTCCTTCTATCAGCATTACTACCGGATGCCTGCGGGATTGTATATCACCGAGGTGGACCGCAACAGCGATTCTTACCATAAGGGTGTGGAGACCGGCGATATCCTGTTGTATATCGGTCAGGACCGCATCACCTCTCCCGAGGAAATGAATGCCGCGGTGATGCAGTATGCCGTGGGCGATACCGTAACCACCATCATCTACCGCTCCGGTCAGCAGTACCAGGTGGAGCTGACTTTGACGGAGGATAAAGGATAAGAAAAAACGAAATGTAGGGGACGGCGTCCCCGACATCCCGCACAGCAGGCAGTTACGGATTTGCATCGGCCAATGTAAAAACGTGCCCCTGTACCGCACGGGGCGTCGGGACGCCGCCCCCTACAATTATGATTGTGAGGTATCAAATATGGAACCCATTTATCAGCAGGATTTTGAAATCACGGACCTGTATGTGGACTGTTTCGGGCGGCTTTTGCCGTCGAAGCTGCTGTACATCATGCAGGAAGTAGCAGGGCAGCATTTTTCCCGGCTGTCCATGGACTATGATTCTCTGGCAGAAAAGGGAATGATCTGGGCTGTGACCCGGCATAAGGTCCAGGTCAGCCGCCTGCCTATGCGGGGGGAGACCATCCATGTGGAGACCTGGCCCATGCCCACCACCCGGGTGGCCTATCCCAGAAGCATGGTGGCTTACGATGCCCAGGGCAACGAGGTTTTCCGCTCCATCTCGTTGTGGGTGCTGATGGACCTGAACAGCCGCAGCATGATTCTGCCGGGCAAGAGCGGCATCTGCGTGGCCGGAACCCTGCGGGGCTTGGAGCTGGCTTCCCCTCTGGGACTGCCCAGCAAGCTCCTTTCCTCCCAGCGGGAGCGGACCGTGTCCTTCACCGACCTGGACCGCAACGGCCATATGAACAACACCAAGTATCTGGATTGGATCTATGACCTGCTGCCCAGCCCCTTCCACGGACAGAAGACCATCAAGGAATTTACCGTCTGCTACCTCAGCGAGGCCCGGGAAGGCCAGAAGCTGACCCTCCACTGGGATTTCCCCGAGGAAGGCTGCCTGCAGGTGGATGCCTACCGCCGGGGAGAAGACAAGGACGAGCGGGTGTTCGCCGCACGGATTTTGTTCGAATAATCAAATGTAGGGTGCGGATATATCCGCACCGGGCACCAACGATGCCTGAGCGTTTCTAATCTGCCGCTCAATAGCCGCAACTGCCCGGTGCAGATGTATCTGCACCCTACAGTATTTGCGTTATGTTAACAGAAGCAATCTCCACAGTTATGTACACAACTGTGGAGATTTTTCTGCACCAACGGCAGAACCCTTGGTAATTCGACGGTTTTTCTGTTGATGCTTGTGGAGAAACCTGTGGAGAATGTGGATAACTCCTGTTTAGAACTGTTTTTTGTCTGTTAATAGTTTTGTTATGTAAACAAATTGGTTGCTATGGCGCGGGAGCGCCCATACCATTCCAAATATCGGAAACCTCATTGCTATATCTTGCTTTTTTCCTGTTTCCATGGTAAAATAGCTTGATAAATCCAAATTTTAAGGAGGGTTTTGCTTGAAGCGACTGCTTTCTCTCGTCGGCGTTCTGATTTTGCTTTCGGGTGTTTTGTGTATGCCCGTGTCTGCGGAGAGCGCTGCCTCCCGGGTGGACCTGTACTGCACCGTCAATTCTGAGGGTGACTGTCTTGTGGAAATGAGCGTGAATCTGCGGCTGGAAGCCATGACGGACAGCCTCTATTTCCCTCTGCCTGCCGAAGCAAAGGACATTACCCTGAACGGCTCTGCCGTTTCCACCACCAAATCCGGTTCCACCACTCTGGTCAACATCAGCCGTATTTCCAGCGGTTATGTGGGCGAGGCTTCCATGCGGTTTAACTACACCATTCCTGAAGCGGTCAAGGTGTACACCGGCACCACCGATGCCGAGCGGAAAACCCTGAAAGTGGACGGAAAATACCCCCTGCGGCTCACCATCCCCATGCTCTGCGGCTTTGAATATCCTGTGGAAAGCCTGAGCTTCATCATCAATATGCCCTCCGCCCAGTTCCAGGCGGACCCGGTGTTCAGCAGTACCTACCGCCAGACCAGCTTTGCTTCCGACTTGGAGACCCAGGTCCGGGGCACCCAGATCATCGGCTCCAGCAAAAAGGTCCTCAATGACCGGGACGGCGTTACCATGACCCTGACGGTGCCGGAGGAGATGTTCCCCTCGGTGAGCACCTACATCCGGGAGGGCAATCCGGAGCTGCCCTACATTCTTGGCTTTGCCCTGGCAGCACTTCTGTACTGGATTCTGACCCTGCGGGCCTGGCCCATTGTGCGCATTCAGACCTCCACCGCGCCCGAAGGCGTAACTGCCGGTGAGCTGGGCTGCCGTCTGACCCTGGCCGGCGGCGACCTGACCATGATGGTCTTCACCTGGGCCCAGCTGGGCTATCTGCTCATCAATCTGGACGGCCACGGCCGGGTGCTGCTGCACAAGCGGATGGACATGGGCAACGAGCGGGGTCCCTTTGAAAACAGCGTTTACAAGCAGCTTTTCGGCTCCCGCCGGGTGGTGGATGCCACCGGCATGGGCTACGCCAGGCTCTGCCGGAAGGTGGCAAAGATCGTGCCTCAGGAGCGGAATATGTACCGGGGCAATTCCGGCAACATGAAGATTTTCCGGGCTCTTGCCTGCTGTTCCCAGATCGCCTGCGGTATCTGCGTTGCCATGAATATGACCCAGAGCACCGTGCTGGCTGTGATCATGTCCGTCATCCTCAGCGTCTTCGGCATGGTCTCCGCCTGGCTGATTCAGGACATCGCCTTCCGGACCCATCTTCGCGGCAAGGTACCGGTACTTATTGGTCTGATCTGCATGATGATCTGGATTCTGCTGGGTCTGCTGTGCGGTCAGGTCTGGATTCCCGTTGGCTGTGTCCTCGGTCAGTGGGTCTGCGGATATCTGGCAGCTTACGGCGGACGGCGCAGCGACCTGGGCCGCCATGATGCCGGACAGGTGCTGGGCCTGCGGCAGTATCTGAAGCGGCTGACCCCGGAAAATATCGGCCGGCTGCTGCAGAATGACCCCGATTACTTCTTCAATTACGCCCCCTACGCCCTGGCGCTGGGCATCATCAATCCCTACACCCGGAACTTCGGCCGCCGGAAAATCGGCCAGTGTCCCTATCTCGTCACCCGCATCACCGGCCCCCGGACCCCCGAGGAATGGGGCCATCTCATGGCCGATGTGGCAGACATGATGGATTTCCGCTCCCGTCAGATGCAGATTGAGAAGTGGATTCCCATCCACATCCAGGTCACCAGAAAAAAATAAACCGAAAGGGAACGGCCTAAATGCCGTTCCCTTTTTCTATATCCCAATAACACTGTAGGGTGCGGATATATCCGCACCGGGAAGTCTCGACAATTGGGCGTTTTGTTTTTTAGGCTCAGTTTTCAGAGGTTCCCGGTTGAGATATATCTCAACCCTACATTGGATTTCTTAACTTAACAACATTGGCCTAAGTACCGTTCCCCTTCTGCACCCTACGATTAACTCAAAAGAGTTTATTTTTTCGATTCCTTGACAACACTTTCAAAATCCATTATACTATAAATACGAAGGGTGCTACCGGCAGACGGTCAGCCCTGTGTGTTACAAAGAAGTAACCGCGCTCTTGGCTGGGGGGCGGTTACTTCTTTTTTATGATCTGAACGATCAGACTGGTCAAGCTGATAAGTACAATGCAAAACTGAAACAGTTCCTCATAGGTAACCACATTGACCACCCCCTCTCTTTCGATCAGGGGCAAGAAGTGTCACCCCTGAAAAGGGGCAAACCGCCTACACAATTTCTACTGGTAGCACCGGGGCCATTTTACCACGTTCCCTAAAAAAAGATTACCTCTTTTGAGTTTATTTTCACCCGCGAAACAACCGTCCTTACCGGACCTTAATTTTTCGCCCTGTCCATCAAAATGTACAAATAATTTCCCTTTTCGCCCTTGACATTCTGGGAGGTTGCTTGTAAAATAGATTCGGTATGGTGTACGCTGCCCCTTTGTTTTTTGGGCATAGCGTTTCATTGATAACCGGCGATTTTCAGCCGGGGTATGCGTTTTACGTCCTATTTAGGCGTTTTGCTTTTTCGATTTGCCGGGTATTGCCCGGAAATTCGTCATGCTGAAAAACTGAATACGGATCTATGACGCCACCCCTTCTGCGCCTATTTTTATGAGAAGGAGGTGTGCAGCAAGTTTATGGTAACGACTATTATTGTAGCAATCGTTGTTGGTCTGGTGTGCCTTGCCGCTGGTTTTGTCATCGGTATGGTGTACCGCAAGAAGGTCGCGGAACGGGAGATCGGCTCTGCTGAGATGGAAGCCACCCGCCTGATCAACGAAGCCATCCGCTCCGGTGAGAACCGGAAGAAGGAAATGCTTCTGGAGGCCAAGGACGAAATCCATAAATCACGCACAGAACACGACAAGGAAGTCAAAGAACGCCGCGCTGAACTGACCAAGCAGGAGCGCCGTCTGGAACAGAAAGAAACCACCCTGGACAAGAAGACCGAAGCCTTCGAGCGGAAGGAAGAGGAGCTGCAGAAGAAGCTCCAGAAGGTCACCGAGACCCAGGCTCAGGCCGACGAGATCAAGAAGCAGCAGCTGGAGACCCTGGAAAAGATCTCCGAGCTGACCCAGGAGCAGGCAAAGGCCTACATCCTGAAGACTGTGGAGGACGAAGTCCGTCACGAGGCTGCCATGAAGATCAAGGAGATCGAGCAGCAGCTGAAGGACGAGGCCGAGGACAAGGCCCGGGAGGTTATCTCCACCGCCATCCAGCGCTGTGCCGCTGACCATGCCGCGGAAGTCACCGTTTCCGTGGTCACTCTGCCCAACGACGAGATGAAGGGCCGCATCATCGGCCGCGAGGGCCGGAACATCCGGACCCTGGAAACCATCACCGGTGTTGACCTTATCATCGACGATACCCCCGAAGCCATTACCGTCTCCTCCTTCGATCCCGTTCGCCGGGAAGTGGCACGGCTGGCTTTGGAAAAGCTCATTGTGGACGGCCGCATCCATCCTACCCGCATCGAGGACATGGTGGAGAAGGCCCGGAAGGAAGTGGACCGCACCATCCGGGAGGAAGGCGAGCGGGCCTGCTACGAGACCGGTGTCCACAACCTGAACCCCGAACTGGTGAAGATTCTGGGCCGCCAGAAGTACCGTACCTCCTACGGTCAGAACGTGCTGAACCACTCCATCGAAGTTTCCCACATCGCAGGCCTCATGGCTGCCGAGCTGGGCGTGGATGTGGCTATGGCAAAGCGGGCAGGCCTGCTGCATGACCTGGGCAAGTCCATCGACCACGAGGTCGAGGGCAGCCATGTCCAGCTGGGTGCCGACCTTGCCAAGAAGTTCAAGGAGAACCCCGTTATCGTCAACGCCATCGAGGCACACCACGGCGACGTGGAGCCCAAGACTGTCATCGCTGTGCTGGTTCAGGCCGCCGATGCCGTGTCCGCTGCCCGTCCCGGCGCCCGCCGCGAGAACGTGGAGAACTATATCCGCCGCCTGCAGAAGCTGGAGGAGCTCACCGGTTCCTATCCCGGCGTTGACAAGGCTTACGCCATCCAGGCAGGCCGCGAGGTCCGCATCATGGTCAAGCCCGAGGTGGTTTCCGAGGACAACATGATTTTGCTTGCCAGAGATGTTGCCAAGAAGATCGAAGCCGAGCTGGAATACCCCGGTCAGATCAAGATCAACGTCATCCGCGAGACCAAGGCTGTGGAATACGCAAAGTAAACACGCTGCACCTCCGAAGGAAACTTCGGAGGTGCTTTTTATGCAGTAGGGTGCAGATAAAAACAAAAAATGTAGGGTGCGGATATATCCGCACCGGGCACCGTCGCTGCCTGAGTGTTTTCAATATAGCGCTCAATAACTGTAACTGCCCAGCGCAGATGTATCTGCGCCCTACATTTTACTTTACAATCCCCGGCACATCCTGTAAAATAGCTGCAAAAGGAGGGGATTTTCATGAAGGAAGATCTTCGCGGGCAGATCCGGCAGATGGAGCAGGAGCTGCTGCGGGAGGAATTTCGGGAGGAAGCGGCGCCTGCCGCTGTGTTTGCCCCGGAATCGGATCGGGCCATGTTTGCCGATGAATATTACGGCCCCGAGAAAAAGAGCAATCCCAGAGCCCGGGGCGTGCGGTATCTGCTGCTTCTGGGGATTCTGGCGCTGATAGGATGGTGGCTGTTATGTCGGATGTAACGCCCGTTGGACGCTTTGCCCCCACGCCCTCGGGGCGGATGCATCTGGGCAACGTCTTCGCAGCCCTCATCGCCTGGCTGTCTGTCCGCAGCCGGGACGGCGAAATGGTGCTGCGTATGGAGGACCTGGACACCCAGCGGACCAGCAGCGATTTTGCGGAAATCCTGCGGGATGACCTTCGCTGGCTGGGTCTGGACTACGACCGGGAGACCCCGCCCCAAAGTCAGCGGACGAAGGCCTACGACGGCTATTTTGAAAGGCTGCGGGAGAGAGGACTGCTGTATCCCTGCTACTGCACCCGCAGCCAGCTTCACAGCGTCAATGCCCCCCATCTGTCCGACGGTACTTACGTTTATACCGGCACCTGCCGGAACTTGCAGACACCGCCCCCAAACCGGATTCCCGCATGGCGTGTTATGGTAACCGATCAGGTCTGGACAGTGGAGGACAAGGTACAGGGCCATTACGAACTGAACCTTGCAACCCACTGCGGCGATATGGTTGTCCGCCGGGCTGACGGATGTTATGTCTACCAATTAGCCGTTACCGTGGATGACGGAGAAGCCGGAGTCACAGAGGTGGTCCGGGGCATGGACCTGCTTTCTTCCGCTCCCCGGCAGATGTACCTGCAGGAGCTCTTCGGCTTTCCCCACCCGGAATACGGCCATGTGCCCATGCTGCTGGCCCCCGACGGACGCCGCCTCAGCAAGCGGGACCGGGATCTGGATCTGGGAGAACTGCGGAAAAATGTTTCCCGTGAAACATTGGTGGGAACTCTGGCCTTCGCCGCCGGGCTCATCGATCAAAATGTACCCATTTCTCCCCAGGAGCTGGCAAAGGAATTTGACTGGAGCAAGCTGAAAGGGGAGAGCATCTATCTGGATGCGGGGATGTTGTATTGAGTCACTGTAGGGGGCGGCCTCCCGGACGCCCCACTTGCCTCCCCCTTTGGGGGAGGTGGCCGAGCGACAGTGAGGTCGGAGAGGGTTTTCCCTCTCAGTCACCGCCTTTCGGCGGCGCCAGCTCTCCCAAAGGGAGAGCCAAGAAAGCGGGGCGTCGAGGACGCCGCCCCCTACAGTATTTACCGTTTTCCACTGCTTATCTATAAAAATGCACAAATTTGCATTCTTTCCCTTGCTTTCTTTTGGCAGGTAGACTATAATGGTGGCAGAATACAATACCGCAAAGGAGATACACTACTATGACAAAGAAACCTGTTCTTGTTGTTATGGCCGCCGGTATGGGCAGCCGTTATGGCGGTCTGAAGCAGATCGACCCCGTGGGCAGCCAGGGTGAGGCAATTCTGGACTACTCCATTTACGACGCACATCAGGCCGGTTTTGAAACCGTTGTCATTATCATTAAGGAAGCCATCAGGAAGGATTTTATGGATACGGTAGGCGCACGGCTGCAGAAGGCTCCCGTGGAGATCCGTTATGCCTATCAGGAGCTGGACAAGCTGCCGGAAGGCTACACCGTCCCCGCTGACCGCACCAAGCCCTGGGGCACCAGCCATGCGGTTCTGTGTGCCACCGAGGCCATCGACGGCGCTCCCTTTGCCGTCATCAACGCCGATGACTACTACGGCAAGGAAGCCTTCAAGGTCATCTTTGACCAGCTGTCTTCCACAGAAGATCCCTACGGCTACTGCATGGTAGGCTATGAACTTGGCAAGACCGTTACCGAAAACGGCTCCGTGGCCCGTGGCATCTGCGAGATCAATGCAGAAGGCTTCCTGGATGTGGTCACCGAGCGGACCCGCATCGAGCAGTACGAGGGCGGCATCCACTTCACCGAGGACGGCGGCGAAAGCTGGACCGAAGTGGCTCCCGAGACCATCGTTTCCATGAACATGTGGGGCTTCATGCCTTCCTTCCTCCAGGAGATCAAGGACCGCTTCTCCGCTTATCTGGACGAGTACCTGCCCAAGAATCCTCTGAAGTGCGAGTACTTCCTGCCCCTGCCCATTTCCCAGCTGATTGCCGAGAAGAAGGCCACCGTCAAGGTGCTGTCCTCTTCCGACCGCTGGTACGGTGTTACTTACGCCGCCGACAAGCCCGTGGTGGTTGCCGCCCTGAAGAATATGACCGCAGAAGGCAAGTACCCCGACGGCCTGTGGGGCTGAAATAAATTGAAAATTGACAGTTAAAAATTGAAAATTTGGGAGAGTCCTGTGGACTCTCCCGAACTTTTTTCCATATAAAAATAACGCTTTTGAGAGATTGACAATTCCCCTGACGGGAAGTATAATAAAAATAGAAAAAAGGTGCTGCCGGAAACGGTCAGCCCTTAAAGATTAGCGAAAGTGGTCGCCGTTCTTGTCAGGGAGCCGGCGATCACTTCTTTTTTATCTGTATGAGCAGAAAAAGCCTTCCCCTTGGGGGGAAGGTGGCACGGCGAAGCCGTGACGGATGAGGGGCGGCGTGCAGTCCCAAGTCTGGATCAGGTCTGATACCTTATACAAATCGTAACCTTACCGCCCGCATTCCTCATCAGTCTCGCTGCGCTCGACAGCTTCCCCCCGGGGGAAGCCTTTGGGCGCTGTAAGCGCCAGTACATATTTTCCGGGGACGATTGTTTCATCGTCCCCGGAATTTTGCATTCTGCATTATGAATTTTGCATTTATTCTGCGCCCATCAGAATCTTGGCCAGTTCGGAATTGCCGTCCAGGATGACGGTTTTTTCGCTTCCGTTGAGGCTTGCCTTCAAGGCATCCAGAGCCAGGGTGAACTCGTAGAAGTCCTGCTTGTCCCGGCTGTCATAGGCCTCTGCCAGCATCCGCATGTATTCGGCTTCGCCCTCGGCTACCAGCTTAGCAGCTTCGGCTTCGGCGTTGGAGACAATGATGTCCACCTGCTTATCCACATCGTTGCGGATGATGGAGGCTTCGTAGTTGCCGTCGGCGGTATACTTCTCTGCCATCTGGTTCCGTTCGGAGATCATGCGGTTATAGACCGCATTCAGGTTGGATTCCGGCAGGTCGAACTGCTTGATCTTCACATCCTCCACATGGATGCCGTAGGTAGCTGCCAGTTCATCCACATCGGTGGAGATCTTCTCGTAGATATCGTTGCGCTTGCCGCCTTCCTCCATGTTGATGATGTCGGACTGGGCCAGAGTGCCCATGACGGTTTTCAGTTCGTTATAGGTCAGGGCATCCAGACGCTGCTCGGCATTGGAGGTGGTGGTCAGGGTCTGATAGAACAGCTTGGGGTCGGAGATGGACCACAGAACGTAGCAGTCCACGGTCATGTTCTGCTTGTCGGAGGTCAGCACCTCAGAAGGGGGGATGTCGTAAAGCTGGGTGGCCTTGGTGAAATACTTCACGCTGTCAATAAAGGGGATCTTGAAATGCAGGCCCGCTTCATCGGTGGTGCCGATGATCTTCTGGAAGCGGACGGTGCAGGCAAACTCATTTTCCCGGACAGTGAACAGGGAATTCACCGCAATCAGGGCAATGAGCAGTAGAATAATTAAGAAAATACCGCTTTTTTTCATAGTTTTATACCTCAATATCAGGATTGTTACGATTACACTGTCATCGCGAACCAGTCCGCAGACTGGTGTGGCGATCTCCTTCCACCTTTCGGAAACCTTTGGGGATTGCCACGTCGCTTCGCTCCTCGCAATGACATGGTGACCTTACTCTGCCGTGTTCTGGTTATCCACCAGAGATTCCAGAGGCAGCAGCATCTGGACATCGCTGGTTTCGCCGGTGCCGGAGTTGATATACAGCTTCACACCGGGCAGGACCTCGGAGATGGCCTCGTAGTACATACGGCTGCGGGTGATGCCGGGGTTCTGGGCGTACTCAGCGTACATGGCTTCGAACATAGCCACCTGCTGGATGGCTTCGTTGATGCGCTTCTGCCGCAGAAATTCGGCATTCTGGATCAGCTTGTCGGCTTCGGCCTCTGCCTTGGGCAGCTGGGCATTCTGATAAGCCTTGGCATCGTTGATGACAGTCTCCGCCTTCTGCTTGGCAGTTTCCACCGCCTTAAAGGCTTCCACAACCTCCACCGTGGGAGGCTCTGCATCCTGGATCTTCACATCCACCAGACTCAGGCCGATGTCATATTCCTCCAGAATCTTCACCACCAGCTCCTTCACCTGCCTCTGTATGTTCTCCTTGCCGTCGGTAAGGACCGCGTCAACGGTGGAGGAGCCCACCACGTTGCGGACCTGGCTCTGGATCAGGTTGCGCAGGATCTCCACGGGATCGTTGGAGGAGTAGAGGTACTGAACGGGGTCGGAAATCTTGTATTCCACAAAGAAATCCACGTTGACAATGTTGTAGTCGCCGGTAATCATGGCGCTTTCGTTTTCATTGGTGGCATAGTGCTGACCGTTGCTGGAATAACCCAGCTCGATTTTCTGGTAGACGTTCACATCCACCTTCTGGACCTGCTGGATGCCGAAGGGGAGCTTGAAGTGGACACCGGCATCGGTGACATCGGTGACGCGGCCGAAGGTGGTCACCACTGCCTGCTGCTTGTCATCCACGGTGTAGAAGCAGGTGACTGCCAGTATCATCAGCACCAGCGCCAGGGCCACCACAAGCATTGTCCTGCCGGCCCGCTTGAAATCCAGGGTCTTTTTCGGTTTCTTGGGCTTGGGATCATTTCCCGGCCAGGAATAGGTTCCATTTTCTTCCATTGTTTTGTTCTCCTTTTACATAATTTCATTCTGTCTTTGCGAGGAGGGCAAAGCCCGACGTGGCAATCTACTCTGTCGATGGGGATTGCCACACCAGTGTGCGCACTGGCTCGCAATGACAGGATAATTTGTTACAGCTGTGCCATCATGGCTTTGGCCTGGGCTTTCAGGGCGTTGGCGCACCAGATGGTTAACATAATCTTTAAAACTTTGATGAGCTTGTCCCGTGCGCCGGGGACGGGTTCAACGTAATCCTCGGTGATCTCCACCAGGGCATCGTCCCAGGCTTTGGTGCCGCCGATGTATCTTACCCGGGCCGCCAGACGGACAAAGAGGAAAAACAGCATGGTGTCGTCCACCAGGTCGTCGCTTTCGTCTGCCAGGTTGCCGTTGAGGTAGCCCATGAGCTGTACGGTCTGATCCAGGGTCAGATTTCCCTTGAGGATGTTCAGATTGATGAGGCGGCAGACCTGTTCCATGTCGTAGCGCTTATTCTGAGGAGAGGGGAGAAAACCCCGCTTCACCCAGTTCTGGATGGTGTAGGGTTCCAGTCCGGTGATTTTGGACACCTGACTGAGGCTGAGCCCGCCAGCCAGAAACAGCGACCGAAACAGGCCATCCACCTGGTCCGCTTTTTCCCGCTGACCGGTAAGGGTGGTGCCGGGTATTGTCCACTGCATTTGCATGACCTCCTTTTCTTATCTTGTGATATGATAATATCATATGGTCACTTGATTGTCAACGAGGTTTATATAAACTATTTGTAAATTAAAATAACACCACTTTCAACATCAATGTCATTATGTTAAGAAATCCGATGTAGGGTTGAGATATATCTCAACCGGGAACCACCGAAAACTGAGCGTAAAAAAAAGTAAACGTCCAATTATCGAAACAGCCCGGTGCGGTGGTGCTCCGCGCAGCGAATCTAAAATGGTAATGATTGCCGGTGGCAATCATACCATAATGTTGATATCCGCACCCTACAATCCTTTTAACGGAATGACATTGCTCTCCAAACCCCACTTTCCAGACGATGCACGCTCAAAAATTTCTCTTTACGAAATGGAAAAACTGTTGTACAATACAAGTTATCAATAAGGTGGGAGGTATGGCCATGAACTGCTTGAAATGTGGGCGGGAAACTCCGGCAGAGCAGGTATTCTGCGAGGAATGCCTGCTGGAAATGGAGAAATACCCGGTAAAGCCGGGCACTGTGGTGTTGCTCCCCCGGGGCCGGGATACGGTTTCCGCGAAAAAAATCATCAAGCGCCGGGTTTTGTCCACAGAGGAACAGCTGAAAGCTGCCAGAAAGCAGATCAAAGCCCTGTCCGTAGCTTTTTTGGTAATGCTGCTTCTGGCACTGCTGATGGCATACCCTTCTGTCCTGTACTTAAAATCCCGGCAAATGAAAATCGGTCAGAACTACACCGCCATCATCAGCACCGCAGCTCCCTCCGAAACTGCGGATGAACATAAATAACCGGTGTTTCACGTGAAACACAATCCTTGCCTCCCTCTCTGAGGGAGGTGGCTCCGCGTGCGGAGCCGGAGGGAGTGTACTCCAATAGAAAAGACACTCCCCCAGTCATGGCTCACGCCATGCCAGCCCCCTCAAAGAGGGGGCCGAGAAATGTTTCACGTGAAACAAAAGAAAGAGTAACAGGAGGAAAGAATGGGAAAAATAATAGCTGTCGTCAATCAAAAGGGCGGCGTGGGAAAAACCACCACCGCTGTGAATCTGACGGCTGCCCTCCATGAACTGGGTCTGAAGGTCCTGCTCTGTGACTTTGACCCCCAGGCCAATGCCACCTCCGGACTTGGCGTGGACAAGCGAAAGATCAAATATTCCATCTACGATGTGACCATCAATAATGTACCTTTAGAACAGGCTGTGGTCCACACCGAGCATGGCGATGTGCTTCCCTCAGCAGCGGACCTTGCCGGTGCCACGGTGGAGCTTATCAATGCCGATCACCGGGAGTGGCAGCTGGAAAAAGCATTGCATCCCGCAAAATCCAGATACGATGTAATTTTCATCGACTGTCCGCCCTCTCTGGAGCTGCTGACCCTCAATGGCCTTTGCGCTGCGGACAGCATTCTGATTCCCGTGCAGTGCGAATACTACGCGCTGGAGGGCCTCAGCGATCTGATGAACACACTGCGGATGGTTAAGCGGAAGCTGAATCCTCGGCTGGAAATTTTCGGCGTAGCCCTGACCATGTTCGACGGACGCACCAACTTCTCCACCCAGGTGGCCCAGGAAGTCCGCCGTCATTTCCCTGGGAAGGTCTTCACAACGGTGGTTCCCCGGAACATCCGTCTGGCAGAAGCCCCCAGCCACGGTCTGCCCGTCACCGCCTATGACAAATACAGCCGAGGTGCCAAGGCATATAAATCCATGGCAGAGGAAATCAAAGAAAAATTGAAGGTGATTTAATTGGCATCAAACAAAGGCCTTGGCAGGGGTCTTGGAGCGCTTCTGGGAGATTTCAGCGAAGAAACCCTGGAACCAAGCGCTTACCGGGAACTCCCCATTTACAAGGTAGAGCCCAATCCCGACCAGCCCCGGCGGGATTTTGACGAAGAAGAATTGCAGGCCCTGGCAGATTCCATTTCTGTCCACGGCGTGATCCAGCCCCTGACGGTGCGGGAGCTGCCCAGCGGCTACTATCAGATCATTGCAGGCGAACGCCGCTGGCGTGCCGCACGGCAGGCCGGTCTGTCCGAGGTTCCCGTGGTGGTCATCGAAGCCGACGACAAGAAGGCCATGGAGCTGGCGCTGATTGAAAATCTGCAGCGTCAGGACCTGAACCCTGTGGAAGAAGCCCTGGGCTATCAGTCTCTCATCGACGAATACGGTCTTACTCAGGAAGAGACGGCAGCCCGGGTGGGCAAGTCCCGTCCCGCTGTGGCAAACGCCCTGCGGCTGCTGAGTCTGTGCGATGAAGTGCTGGAACTGCTGAAAACCGGCGCCATCACCGCAGGCCACGCCCGGGCAATTCTGACTCTGAAGTCCGAAAAGAAGCAGCTGGAAGCCGCCAAAAAGATCATGGCCCTGAGCCTGTCTGTCCGTCAGGCAGAAACCCTGTGCAAGAACATGGGCAAAGAACCCGCCCCGGAAAAGGAAGTCACCTTTGAGGTCAACTATGTGGCCGAGTGTGAAAAGTCCCTCAGTAAGCACCTGGGCCGCGGCGTCAAGATCATCAACGGAAAGCGCAAGGGTAAATTCGAGCTGGAATTCTATGGTGAAGAAGACCTGCAGAATCTGCTGGATGCATTGATGAAATTAGAAAAATAAAAAACACAACTGTCATTGCGAGGAGCGAAGCGACATGGCAATCCCCGTAATCGAAGGAGATTGCCACACCAGTGTTCGCACTGGTTCGCAATGACATGCAATAAAAAAACGAGAGGTATTATTATGTTAGACATTCGTAAAATCAAGGAAAATCCCGATGCTGTGAAGGCCGGTCTGAAGGCCAAGGAAGTGGACTGCGATGCTGTCATCGACCGCATTCTGGAGCTGGATGTGGAAATCCGCGCGTTGAAGACCTCCTCCGAGAGCCGTACCGCTCAGAAGAACAAGCTGGCCAAGGAAAACGGCAAGCTCTATGGCATGAAGAAGGGTCTGGAAAAGAAGGGCGAGGACACCGCTGAGGTGGATGCCAAAATTGCTGCCAACACCTGCGAGTCCATCAAGATCGACGAGGAAAACGCCGCCGACCTGGAAAAGCTGAATGCGCTGAACGCGGAGTACCGCACCGCCATGCTGAGCCTGCCCAACCTGCCTGACGCTGACCTGCTGCCCGGCGGCAAGGAGAACAACGAACCCCTGCGCTACATTGGTGAGAAGCACTCCTTCGACTTTGAGCCCAAGCACCATGTGGACCTGTGCTCCAATCTGGGCCTCATCGACTACGAGCGCGGTGTCAAGCTGGCCGGTGCCGGCAACTGGATGTACACCGGCATGGGTGCCCGTCTGGAGTGGGCTCTGCTGAACTACTTCATCGACACCCACACCGCTGACGGCTACGACTTCATCCTGCCCCCCCATATGCTGGAGTACAAGTGCGGCGAAACTGCCGGCCAGTTCCCCAAGTTCGCTGACGAAGTCTTCAAGATTGCCAACCATCCCACCGAGAACGGCATTTTCTACATGCTGCCTACCGCTGAGGCTGCTCTGGCTTCCATCTACCGTGACGAAATTCTGACCGAGAAGGATCTGCCCAAGAAGTTCTTCGCTTACACTCCCTGCTTCCGCCGTGAAGCCGGCTCCGCCCGTGCCGACGAGCGCGGCATGGTCCGCGGCCACCAGTTCAACAAGGTGGAGATGTTCCAGTTCACCACTCCCGAAGGTTCCGACGAGGCATTCGAAGAGCTGGTGAAGAAGGCGGAAAATCTGGTTGCCGGTCTGGGTCTGCACTTCCGCACCGTGAAGCTGGCCGCAGGCGACTGCTCCGCTTCCATGGCCCGTACCTACGACATTGAGATCCTGATTCCCTCCATGAACGGCTACAAGGAAGTTTCCTCCGTTTCCAACGCCCGTGACTACCAGGCTCGCCGCGGCAACATCCGTTACCGCCGCGCTGACGGCAAGATTGACTTCGTTCACACCCTGAACGGCTCCGGTCTGGCTACTTCCCGTATCTTCCCCGCCATTGTGGAACAGAACCAGCGCGCCGACGGCTCCATCGTGGTGCCCGAAGTCCTGAGAAAGTATCTGGGCGGCATCGAAGTAATCGAAGCAAAGTAACTTGCCTCCCTCTCAGAGGGAGGTGGCTCGGCAAAGCCGGGACGGAGGGAGTGTACCTCTGACGAAGAAACACTCCCCCAGTCACCGCCGGAAGGCGGTGCCAGCCCCCTCAAAGAGGGGGCCAAGAAAAAAGAAAGGATGTTACTTATGAAAAAACCCGCATGGATCGATGAATTTATGACCTTTGCCGTTAAGGGTAACGCTATGGCACTGGCTGTTGGTACCATCATCGGCGCAGCCTTCTCCACCATCACCAAGTCTCTGACGGACGATGTCATCATGCCCATCATTGCCATCTTCATGGGCGGCATCGACTTCTCCGAGCTGAAAATCGTTCTGCCCCGTCTGTTCAGCGAGCCTGTTCTGGACGAAGCAGGCAACGAAATTCTGAACACCCTGAACTATGGCAACTTCATCTCCGCCATCATCAACTTCCTGATTCTGGCTCTGGTGGTCTTCTTCCTGGTGAAGGGCCTGAACAAGATGGCTGAAATCGGCAAGAAGAAGGAAGAAGCTGCTCCCGCAGCACCCCCCGCTCCTCCCGCTCCCTCCGCTGAGGAAGTCCTCCTGACCGAGATCCGGGACCTGCTGAAGAATAAGTAATCATCAAACTGGGAAGCCTCTGGCTTCCCAGTTTTTATTGTAGGGGGCAGATATATCTGCCCCGGCCAGTTGCCTCTATTGAGCCTTCAATCAGATTGGATCATGAACATCGACAAAAATGCCATTCAGCCTAACGCTCAGGGCACGGTAGTTCCCGGGGCGAATATATTCGCCCCCTACAGATTTTGATATTGCATATCAGATAATTTCCGGGGAATTTCACAAGAAACGGGTAAAAAAATCTCCTAAACGTACAATTGTCAAGGAACATCTCCTTATGATAAAATTACAGTGACAAAAAATGTAAGGAGAAGTGATATCCTATGAAGAAGTTAAACATTGCCGTCATCGGCTTTGGCCGTTCCGGCTGCGACATCCACGGCGCTTTCCTGCGCACTGCTGACAACGACATCTGCAACGTCAAGTACGTTGTTGAGGCTGACCCCGCCCGTGCCGCTGCTGCCAAGGAGATCTTCGGCTGCGAGACTCTGTCCGACTACCGTGACCTGTTCCCCCTGGTCAACGAGATTGACTTCGTCACCAACGCTTCCTACTCCGACCTGCACTACCCCATCACCAAGGATCTGATGGAGCATGGCTTCAACGTTCTGTGTGAGAAGCCCCTGTGCAAGACCCCCGAGATGGTTCAGGACCTGATCGACACCGCCAAGGCCAACAACGTTCAGTTCACCATTTTCCATCAGTACAAGTTCAACGACTATTTCATCCAGATGAAGCGCCTCCTGCAAGCGGGCGTCATCGGTGATGTGAAGCTGGTCCGTGCCTGCCAGAACTCCTTCGCCCGCCGCTACGACTGGCAGACCCTGCTGTACCGTGACGCAGGCACCATGCGCAACAACGCTGCTCACTCCATCGAGCAGATCATGGACCTGGCAGAAAGCGACGAAATGCCCAAGATCACTTCCCATATGGACATCTGGAACTCCGTGGGCGATGCTGAGGACTATATGTTCTGCCGTATGCACTACTCCAACGGAACCATCTATGAGATGGAAGTCAATCCCTCCGATGCCTTCGCCGGTGAGCAGCCCCTGTTCAAGATCTTCGGCACCAAGGGTACCATGAAGGTCTACAACGCCAAGATTGTCTACAAATACTACCTGGATGAGGAAGTTCCCACTCCCGTTCTGGACCACAAGTCCATCCACAACGAAAACGGCACTCCCGCTTACTGCAACAACAAGCTGGTCTGGCACGAGGAAGAGCTGGCTCTGCAGGCTGACGTCTGGAATGCCTTCGGCAAGTGCACCAACCGTTTCTACCACGCATGGTACGAGACCCTGGTCAACGGCGCCGAGCTGTTCATGAAGCCCGAACACATCAAGGCTCAGATCGCAATCTTCAACGAAATCGAGCGTCAGAATCCTCTGATCTACAAGTACGACAAGCCCGATTACGTCATCTAACCATTCATATTAAAGGGAGGAACTTCGGTTCCTCCCTTTTTTGTAGGGTGCGGATATATCCGCACCGGGCAGCTGCCAACTTTTGAGTCTCTGATGGGCATGCTCAATTATCGATGGTGCCCGGCGCAGATATATCTGCGCCCTACATTGAAATAACGACAAATAATTTTGTGAAATCATCACAATTTTATCGATAAATATTTGACAAATACGATAAATGGCTTTATAATGAAGTTGTACGGGTCTCCGTACTCCCACAAATAATTATTCTGAAAAGGACGGATCTGAACATGTATAAAATCGTGCGTAAGAAGGAGCTGAACGCTTCCGTCACCCTGATGGAAATTGAAGCCCCTTTCGTAGCTAAGAAAGCACAGGCCGGCCAGTTCATCATTTTCCGCATCGATGAAATGGGCGAGCGCGTTCCCCTGACCATCGCCGGTTACGACCGTGAGGCCGGTACCGTTACCATCATCTTCCAGAAGGTTGGTTTCTCCACCATCGCTCTGGGCAATCTGAATGAAGGCGACTACATCCGTGACTTCGTAGGCCCCCTGGGCAAGCCCACCCACACCGAGGGTGTCAAGCGCGTCTGCGTTGTGGGCGGCGGTGTCGGCTGCGCCATCGCTCTGCCCTCCGCTGCTGCTTTCAAGGAAGCCGGCGCTGAGGTCGACGTTGTTGTCGGCTTCCGCAACAAGGACATCGTCATTCTGGAGGACGAGTTCAAGGCTGTTTCCGACAATATGTACCTGATGACCGATGACGGCTCCTACGGCGAGCAGGGCTTCGTTACCGTGAAGCTGCAGCAGCTGCTGGAGTCCGGCCGCAACTACGATGCCGTTCTCGCCATCGGCCCCATCCCCATGATGAAGTTCGTCTGCAAGACCACCGAGCCCTTCGGCGTCAAGACCATGGTCTCCCTGAACCCCATCATGATCGACGGCACCGGCATGTGCGGCGGCTGCCGCGTCACTGTCGGCGGCGAGACCAAGTTCGCCTGTGTCGACGGCCCCGAGTTCGACGGCCACAAGGTGGACTTTGCGGAGCTGATGAGCCGTAACGGCACCTACCGCAACCGCGAGGCCGAGGTCACCGAAACCCACACCTGCCGCATGGATGCCATGGGCAAGGCACTGATCAAGTAAGGAGGAAATGCATCATGGCTAACATGTCCAAAGTCAAGGTCCCCATGCCTGAGCAGGACCCCAAGGTCCGTGCCCACAATTTTCAGGAAGTAACCCTGGGCTACACCGAGGAGCAGGCTGTTGAAGAAGCCAACCGCTGCCTGGGCTGCAAGAACCCCGCCTGCGTGCAGGGCTGCCCTGTCAACGTCCGTATCCCCGAGTTTATTAAGAAGATCCAGGAGCGCGACTTCCGCGCTGCTCATGATATCATCTTCTCCACCAATCCTCTGGGCCAGGTCTCCGGCCGTGTCTGCCCCCAGGAATCTCAGTGCGAAAGCAAGTGTGTCCGCGGCATCAAGGGCGAGCCTGTTGCCATCGGCCGTCTGGAGCGTTTCGTTTCCGACTGGAACTACGCAAACAACCCTGAACTGCCCAAGGATATGAAGGAAAAGAACGGCATCAAGGTCGCCGTGGTCGGCTCCGGTCCTGCCGGTGTCACCTGCGCCACCGACCTGGCCCGTGAAGGCTACTCCGTCACCATCTTTGAGGCTCTGCACACCGTGGGCGGCGTTCTGGTTTACGGCATCCCCGAGTTCCGTCTGCCCAAGTCCATCGTTCAGACCTCCATTGAGCGCCTGAAGTACATGGGTGTCGAGATCATGACCAACATGGTCATCGGCCGTGTTCTGACCATCGACGAGCTGTTCGAGATGGGCTACAAGGCTGTCTTCGTTGGCTCCGGCGCTGGTCTGCCCATGTTCATGAACATCCCCGGCGAGAGCCTGAAGGGTGTCATGTCCGCCAACGAGTACCTGACCCGTACCAACCTGATGAAGGCTTACAACCCCGAGGCCGACACCCCCATCATCAAGAGCAAGGCTGTTGCAGTCGTTGGCGGCGGCAACGTTGCCATGGACGCAGCCCGCTGCGCCATCCGTCTGGGTGCTGAGCACGTTTACGTTGTCTACCGCCGCGGTGAGGCTGAAATGCCCGCCCGTGCTGAGGAAAAGCACCACGCAAAGGAAGAGGGCATCGAGTTCAAGACTCTGTGCAACCCCACCGAGATCGTGGCCGGCGAGGATGGCCGTGTCTGCGGCATGAAGTGCGTCCGTATGGAGCTGGGTGAGCCCGATGCTTCCGGCCGCCGCCGTCCCATCGAGGTTCCCGACAGCGAGTTCATGCTGGATGTGGACACCGTTATCATGTCCCTGGGCACCAGCCCCAACCCCCTGATCCGCTCCACCACTCCCGGTCTGGAGACCAACCGCAAGGGCTGCCTGATCGTTAACGAGAACGAGATGACCACCCGCGAAGGCGTCTTCGCCGGCGGCGATGCCGTTACCGGCGCTGCCACCGTCATCCTGGCCATGGGCGCAGGTAAGAAGGCTGCTGCTGCTATCCATAATTTCCTGCAGAATAAGTAAGTTATTTACATAACTCCCGCTCCAAATTGGAGCGGGAGTATTTTTTGACGTTAACAGCGCCCAAAGCCTTCCCCCGGGGGTGGTGCTCCGCGCAGCGAATCTGAAATAAGTATGATTGCCGGTGGCAATCATACCATAATTTATTAGGTGGCACGGCAAAGCCGTGACGGATGAGGGATGGCGTGCGGTTTCGACCTGAGAGTAGGTCTGATTCGCAGTGCTACCCGTAACATTTCTGCCCGCATTCCTCATCAGTCTGCCCTTCGGGCATCCAGCTTCCCCCCGGGGGAAGCCTTTTGGCGCTCCCGCGCCACTACAACAACCACCCATTTATAAAAAATTAAAAAATAAAAGGAAGACAATTGCCTCCAAATGTGTTATACTAATACAATCCATAATTATGTGAACAAAAGGAGGCGTTTCCTTTGAAATATTGGTTTGGATACCTGACTGCCGGTATTTTTGCCGCCATCACATGGGTATTGATGATCTTCGGCGAAAAATTTTCCCAGCTGGTGGATATGGTGTATCCCTACATCATCCGCACCACCCAGGGATATCTGGCAGACTGGTCTGCCATTGTGGATTTCCCCATCTGGCAGCTGCTGGCTGTGGTGCTGGGTGTGCTGGTGCTCATGAGCTTCGTGCTGATGCTGGTGCTGAAATGGAACCCCATCCAATGGAGCGGCTGGATTCTGGCTTTGGGTGCCGGTATTTATATGCTGCACATGCTGCTGTGGGGCCTGAATTACTATACAGGACCCTTGGCGCAGGACATGCGTCTGGATGTCAGCAGCTATAATTTGCAGGAGCTTACGGAAGCCACGGAATATTACCGGGACAAGGCCAATGAACTGGCTTCCCAGGTAGACCGGGACGGCAATGCCAATGTCCGCTTCGCAGACTTTGAAGAATTGGCCGCAAAGGCCGGTGAGGGCTTTGAAATTCTGACCTATCAGTATCACTACCCCGTTTTCGCCGGCTGCCAAACCCCGGTGAAGAAGCTGGGCTGGGCAGATATGTACACCTCCATGGGCATCACCGGTGTTACCTTCGGCATTACCGGCGAGGCTGCGGTGAATCCCCAGATTCCCGATGTGACCCTGCCCTTCACCATCGCCCATGAAATGGCCCACCGGATGTGCATTGCCCCGGAGCGGGATGCCAACTTCGCAGGCTTCCTGGCCTGCAGTGTCCACCCGGACATGGAATTTCAGTACAGCGCCTATTTCATGGCCTACCGCTACTGCTACACTGCCCTGGCCAGCGTCAACATTCCCGAGGCCGCTGCGGCAGCCGCCCGGATCAAGAGCGGCGTCAGCTATATATTGCAGCAGGATATGGACTACTACAGCAGCTTCTTCAACGCCAAAAAGAATGATATTGCCACCCAGGTGGCTGATACCGTCAACGACACCTATCTGAAGGTCAGCGGCGATGCAAGCGGTATTGCCTCCTATGGTCAGGTCTGCGACCTGCTGGTAAACTGGCACATCCGGACCGTGGTGCTGCCCTCCATCACCGTGGAGGATTCCTACTTCGACCCCTATGATGAAAGCCAGGTCGATTTAAGCGGCATCGTCAACGCACGGATCGGATAACAAAATACAATGTCATTGCGAGCCAGTGCTCACACTGGCGTGGCAATCTCCTTCGATTTTGGGGATCGCCACACCAGTCCGCGGACTGGTTCGCGATGACAAACGATTTAAGGAAACACATATGATGAAACAGACTTTAACTACCGGTCTTCCCGGGCTTTCTCTGGAGCTGCCGGAAGAGCGGATCGATACGTTGGTGGCCTTCGGACGGGCTATGGTGAAGCAGAATGAGGTGATGAACCTGACGGGTATCACCGATGACAAAGGCGTTGCCAATCTGCATCTGCTGGACAGCCTGACGGTGCTTTCCACCGCTGATCTTTCGGGCAAATCCCTCATCGATGTGGGCTGCGGTGCCGGTTTCCCCGGCGTTCCCCTGGCCATTGCCTGCCCCGATGCCAGAATTACTCTGCTGGACAGCCTGGGTAAGCGGATGAAATGGCTGGAAGAGGTGCTGCCCACCCTGGGCATTTCCGCCGAGTGCGTCACCGCAAGAGCTGAGGAGGCCGTCGCCACCCGCCGGGAACGCTATGACTTTGCCACCTCCCGGGCCGTTGCCCGGCTGAACATCCTTCTGGAACTGACGGCCCCCTATGTCAAGATAGGCGGCGCGGTGCTGGCCATGAAGGGCGCTGCCGCCAAGGAAGAGCTGGCGGAATGTAAAAACGCCATCCAGAAGCTGGGACTGAAGCTGGAGGAGGTCCGGGAATTTCCCATCGACGGCACCAACCACGCCGTCATCGTCCTGCGCAAAGTCGCCCCTACTCCCAAGCAGTTCCCCCGCCGGTTTGCCAAGATCAAGCAGGCCCCGCTGTAACCCAAAAGAGTTTATTTTTCCCCGGCATTGACACTGCCGGGGAAATCCATTATCATAATACTGTTTTCAAATTGAACTATTTAAGTTCAATTTGAAAGACACCGCCTATCGGCGCTGTCGATTTTATGATTTTCGGATTAGAAAATCATAAAATCCCGTCTCATTATGATCTTCATATTAAAAACTTTAACCCTTCGGCTTAAAGTTTTTAATTGAATATCAGTATAAAAATACGAAGGGTGCTGCCGGTAGACGGTTGACCCCCAAATCGTTTACAAAGAAGAAGTAACCGTTAGCTGGGGAGCTTGGGCGGTTACTTCTTTTTTGTTATCTGAATGACCGGACTTACAACTACAATGGAAAAATAAAAACACAGCGTGTCGATAAACCGTGTCATTCCGAGCCAGTGTTCACACTGGCGTGGGAAT
>ERZ1032130.76-NODE-76-length-29855-cov-14.304631_pt1 | contig 29855 bp, 27 predicted proteins | sample MGYA00517879_ERZ1032130 | MGnify/ENA primary metagenome ERZ1032130 (study PRJEB33719, sample SAMN04262597) | wastewater metagenome | biome: rural village; feature: animal feces; material: feces | host: Bos taurus | place: El Salvador | collected 2012-01-31 ...
TAGGTCTGAGGCATGGTATAAATCGTAACATTACTGCCCGCATTCCTCATCAGTCAAAAATCAAAGATTTTTGCCAGCTTCCCCCCGGGGGAAGCCTTGGCGCTGCCGCGCCATAGCACAATAAATTACGATTTACACATCCCATCTTAAGGATTTTCAGTACTCCGAAAACGTTATCGCAGAAAATGGAAAATTTGCAATAAATTTTGCAAAACTATTTGCATTTCACATATACCCATGATATACTATATAGGCGTTAATAGAGTAAATTGAAAAATACAACACAATAGGCGAAAATGGCACGCCTGTTAGAATTGAAAGGGGTACAAAAGAATGTCTCACAAGTATGTCTACCTGTTTACCGAAGGCAACGGTAAGATGCGGGAACTGCTGGGCGGCAAGGGCGCTAACCTGGCTGAAATGACCAACATCGGTCTGCCCGTCCCTCAGGGCTTCACCATCTCCACCGAGGCCTGCACCAGATACTATGATGACGGCCGCAAGATCGCTGACGAGATCAAGGAAGAGATCATGTGCTACGTCGACAAGCTGGAGCAGATCACCGGCAAGAAGTTCGGTGACAAGGAGAATCCTCTGCTGGTCTCCGTCCGTTCCGGCGCCCGCGCCTCCATGCCCGGCATGATGGATACCATCCTGAACCTGGGTCTGAATGAGGACGTTGTGGAAGTTATGGCTGCCAAGTCCGGCAACCCCCGCTGGGCTTACGACTGCTACCGCCGCTTCATCCAGATGTACTCTGACGTTGTCATGGAAGTCGGCAAGAAGTATTTCGAAATCCTCATCGACGAGATGAAGGAAAAGAAGGGTGTCACTCAGGACGTCGATCTGACCGCTGAGGACCTGAAGGAGCTGGCTGAGCAGTTCAAGGCTGAGTACAAGAACAAGATCGGCGCTGACTTCCCCACCGATCCCAAGGAGCAGCTGATGGGCGCTGTCCAGGCTGTTTTCCGCTCCTGGGACAACCCCCGTGCTAACATCTACCGCCGCGAGAACGATATCCCCTACTCCTGGGGCACTGCCGTCAACGTTCAGTCCATGGCCTTCGGCAACATGGGCGACGACTGCGGCACCGGCGTTGCCTTTACCCGTGACCCCTCCACCGGTGAGAAGAAGCTGACCGGTGAGTTCCTGACCAATGCCCAGGGCGAGGACGTTGTGGCCGGTATCCGTACCCCCATGCCCATCTCCGAAATGGCAGACAAGTTCCCTGAGGCATTTGCACAGTTCCAGAACGTCTGTCAGATTCTGGAGGATCACTACCGTGATATGCAGGATATGGAGTTCACCGTTGAGGCTGGCAAACTGTACATGCTGCAGACCCGTAACGGCAAGCGTACCGCTCCCGCTGCTTTGAAGATCGCCTGCGACCTGGTGGACGAAGGCATGATCGACGAGAAGAAGGCTGTCGCCATGATCGAGCCCCGTAACCTGGACACCCTGCTGCATCCCCAGTTCGTTCCTGCTGCCCTGAAGGCTGCTACCCCCATGGCCAAGGCTCTGGCTGCATCCCCCGGTGCTGCCTGCGGCAAGATCGTCTTCACCGCTGAGGACGCCAAGGCCTGGGCTGCCCGCGGCGAGAAGGTCGTTCTGGTTCGTCTGGAGACCACTCCCGAGGATATCGAAGGCATGATGGCCGCACAGGGCATCCTGACCGTCCGCGGTGGTCTGACCTCCCACGCAGCTGTCGTTGCCCGCGGTATGGGCACCTGCTGTGTCTCCGGCTGCGGCGAGATCAAGATGGACGAAGAGAATAAGTGCTTCACTCTGGCTGGCAAGACCTTCCGTGAGGGCGACGAGATCTCCCTGGACGGCTCCACCGGCTGCATCTACGATGGGCTGATCGAGACCAAGGATGCAGAGATCGCAGGCGAGTTTGGCCGCATCATGGCCTGGGCTGACCAGTACCGTACTCTGAAGGTCCGCACCAACGCCGACTCCCCCCGGGATGCCAAGAAGGCCCGCGAGCTGGGTGCAGAAGGCATTGGCCTGTGCCGTACCGAGCACATGTTCTTCGAGGAGGGCCGTATCGGCACCTTCCGCGAGATGATCTGCTCCGACACCGTCGAAGAGCGTCAGGCTGCTCTCCAGAAGCTGCTGCCCATGCAGCAGTCCGACTTCGAAGGCATCTTCGAGGCAATGGAAAGCTACCCCGTAACCATCCGCTTCCTGGATCCCCCTCTGCATGAGTTTGTCCCCACCGCCGAGGAAGACATCGCAGCTCTGGCCGCTACTCAGGGCAAGACCGTTCAGCAGATCAAGGACATCATCGCTTCCCTGCATGAGTTCAACCCCATGATGGGCCACCGCGGCTGCCGTCTGGCTGTCACCTACCCCGAGATCGCTGACATGCAGACCCGTGCTGTTATCCGCGCCGCTCTGGCTGTTCAGGGCCGTCATCCCGAGTGGACGCTGGTCCCCGAGATCATGATCCCCCTGACCGGCGAAGCCAAGGAGCTGAAGTTCGTTAAGGACATCGTTGTGAAGGCTGCTGACGAGGAAATCGCTGTCTCCGGCATTAACCTTAAGTACGAGGTCGGCACCATGATCGAGATCCCCCGCGCATGTCTGATGGCTCACGAAATGGCTAAGGAAGCTGAGTTCTTCTGCTTCGGCACCAACGACCTGACCCAGATGACCTACGGCTTCTCCCGTGACGACGCCGGCAAGTTCCTGGATGCTTACTACAGCGCCAAGATCTTCGAGAACGATCCCTTCGCAAAGCTGGACCAGAATGGTGTCGGTCAGCTGATGGAGATGGCTGTCGCCAAGGGCAAGGCCTCCGGCAACAAGCTGCACTACGGCATCTGCGGCGAGCACGGCGGCGACCCCATGTCCGTTGAGTTCTGCCACAAGATCGGCCTGGACTACGTCTCCTGCTCCCCCTTCCGCGTCCCCATCGCAAGACTGGCTGCCGCTCAGGCTGCTATCAAAGGTTGAGGGGGGTTCCCTCTCCTTTGAATTACCCCTGGGATTCAAAGAAGCGGAAGCCTATCGAAAGGCCAATGGCCAATACCTGAGAAAAAATCAATGGAGAGATACCACTGTAACGGTGTATATCGACCTTGATTGATAACTGAATTAGAATAGGCGTATCATTAGTGATAGTGATACGCCTATTTTTTATACCCTTGTTCTGATGATGGATTCTGTGTATACTGAAAGCAGAACAGGAGGTGCAGCCCATGTTGAAGAGAAAACATTAGGTTCTATAATAATAAATGTCGGGGTCAGGCGATGAGTCTGACCTTATTGTCATAAATAATAGTTGATCATAATCCTTTACAAGGAATGTGCCCCTACGCCAGTCCAAAGTAAGTGCTCAATAACCACCCGCAACATTTTTATCATCGGATCGAAACAATCATAGACAAGCCTCTCATCCTCTGATAAAATAAAGAAAACGAACCTAAGGAGGGATCTCTTTTGAATATACAGCAGAAGCGGGATTTTCTGATCAATCTTGGCTACTGGACTGTGATCGTGGCGGGGATTTATCTGGCCTTTGAGTACATTGTGCCCATTTCTGTGCCCTTCCTGCTGGGCATCCCCATTGCCTGGCTGGTGGTGGGGCTTTCCCGGAAGCTGCACTGCAATCACCGGCTGTTCCGGCTGGGGCTTTCGGCGGTTATTTACGGTCTCATTGGTCTTGGCATCACGCTGCTGGCGGCCAAAGGTGTTTCCACCATCACCGGCATCATCCAGTGGCTGCCTGAGTTCTATGAGCTGAAGATCGTACCGCTTGTGACCCTGTGCTATAACTGGTGCAGGCAGACTCTGCAGCATCTGGACCCCACGGTGGTCAATGCTCTGGAAATGCTGCTGGAGAGCGCACTGTCTGCCCTGAAAAATGTGGTGACTTCCGCTTCCAAGCTGGCGGTGGGGGCTGTGTCCGGACTGGCCACCGGCGTTCCCAACCTGATCCTCAGCCTGCTGGCTATGATCTTCTCTACCGTCTTCGTGGTTGCAGACTATGAGCGTATTTCCGCCTTCACCAGAGAAAAGCTGCCCCAAAAGGTATCCAACGTGCTGAATCTGGTCCGCATTTATCTGCAGGATACCCTCTTCGTTGTGATCCGGTCCTACCTCATCATCATGCTGCTGACCTTCACAGAGCTGAGCATTCTGTTTAACCTCTTTGATATTGAGCACGCGGTGCTGAAGGCTGCCGTCATTGCCCTGCTGGACATTCTGCCCATCCTGGGCACCGGCGGCATCATGATCCCCTGGGGCATCATCTCTCTGGTGCTGGGTTATACCAAGCTGGGCATTGAGCTGCTGCTGATCTATGTCATCGTCACCATTGTCCGCAATTATGTGGAGCCGAAAATCGTGGGCACCCAGCTGGGACTGCATCCTATCATCACCCTGGTGTCCATGTTCATCGGACTGCGGCTCTTCGGCTTCTGGGGGCTCTTCGGCCTGCCGGTGGGCATCTCCTTCCTGTGGAAGCATAAGCAGGGAACAATATAAAAAAACTTAAAAAAATGTCGGGCGGGGATATATTCCCCATGTCATTCGGTTACGAAAGCCAATGTAGGGTTGAGATATATCTCAACCGGACACCCCCGAAAACGGAGCGTAAAAACAGAACGCCCAATCGTCGAAACTGCCCGGTGCGGATATATCCGCACCCTACAATCTGTGTTAACGGAATGACATGGGGAACATATCCCCGCCCCGCAAAAAGAAACATAAGAAAATCTTAAACTTGCCATAACGACTCCTTCAAAATTTTCTGCTATCATACCGTCATACAAAGGAGGAAGTCCATGAAAACAAAGAAACCGACCCTATTCCTGTTTTGCCTGCTGGCGGTGCTGCTTCTGGGGCTGCTGGGAGCGAAGCCCATCTATAACGCATACCGGGATCTGACCTTTTACCGGGAGGAACGCAGCGAAGAAGCACGGGAAGTCAAGGCCTTTGCGGAAGCACAGGGGCTGTCCATCGGCGAGTGGCCCTGGGAGATCATCGGCCTGTACGAAAACAACCCGGAAACCAGGGATTTCGTGCTGAACTACCCCTTCCGGGAAGCGGCAGAAGTTGACATAACAAACACCTCCGCCAACACCGTGCCCCTGTTTTTACAGTGGGACCCCATGTGGGGCTATGAAGATTACGGTTCTTCCTGCATCGCCGTCACCGGCTGCGGCCCTACCTGCCTTGCTATGGTAGGCTACTACCTGACGGAAGATCCCTACATGACCCCGGATCAGATTGCCCAGTACGCCCAGCGTAAGGGCTACTATGCATCAGGCTACGGCTCCTCCTGGAAACTCATCAGCGAGGGTGCCACGGGCCTGGGGCTGACCGCCACGGAGCTTCCGCTGGTGAAAAAGAAAATGACCGACGCCCTGGAAGGGGGCAGTCCCATTATTCTGGCCCTGGGGGTGGGAGATTTCACCTCCTCCGGTCACTACATCGTCCTGACGGGCTATGAAGACGGTGCCTTCACCGTCAACGATCCCAACAGCCGCATCCGGTCCGAAAGAAAATGGACCTACGAGGAACTGGAGCCCCAGATCCGCAATATCTGGGCTATCTGTAAGGCGTAACCAAGCTGGCGCGACAGCGCCCAAAGCCTTCCCCCGGGGGGAAGGTGGCACGGCGTAAGCCGTGACGGATGAGGGGTGGCGTGCAGCTCCAAGTCTGGAACATGGTACCAATCGTGACATCACTGCCCGCATTCCTCATCAGTCTTTCCAATTGCAGCGCAATTGGAAAGCCAGCTTCCCCCCGGGGGAAGCCTTGGCGCTCCCGCGCCGCAGCATAACAAATTCCACACACAGCGGGCGGCCTATGGCCGCCCCTACTTTACTTTTGGGCGAAAATCTGGTATGCTATATTTTTGAAAGGCGGTGGAATACCCTTGAAAACGAAAAAACTGACCCTGCTTTCTTTATTGACCGCCATTGCACTGACGATTTTTATGGTGGAAGCCCAGATTCCCGCGCTGGTGCCCATTCCCGGCATCAAGATGGGCCTTGCCAATATTGTAACGGTCTTTGTGGTATTTGCCATCGGCTCCAAAGAGGCGGCGGCGGTGCTGTTTGCCCGGATCTTTCTGGGGGCAGTGTTTGCCGGCAATTTCAGCACCATTTTCTATTCCGCTGCCGGCGGCGGCTGCGCCATCGCCGTGACCGTTTTGCTGAAAAAGATTCTGACGAAAAAGCAGCTCTGGGTGGCAGGCGCTCTGGGTGCCATCGCCCATTCCGTAGGTCAGATGGCCATGGCCATCACCATCACCGCCACGCCGGGGCTCATTGCCTATCTTCCTGTGATGATCGTGGTGAGCATCATCACAGGCACCTTTACCGGGCTGTGTGCCCAATTCCTTGTAAACCGGGGGAACTTATGGAAAATTATTTCAACATGAATTTAACAAAGGCAGAGATCGACGCTATTTCCAACCTGGGCCTTGCCCATATGGGTGACTGTGTTTTTGAGATTCTCTGCCGGGGCTACCTCTGCGCCAAAGGCGGAAAAAATGTGGGCAATCTCCACCGGGACACTATAAACATGGTGAAAGCCTCCTCTCAGGCAAAGTTCGTGGAGAAGCTGCTGCCCCTGCTGACGGAGGAGGAGCTTGCCTACTACCGCCGGGGCAAAAACGCCCATGTCCACGCCGTCCCCAAATCCTGCACCCCCGCCGAATACGCCAAGGCCACGGGACTGGAGGCCCTTTTCGGTGCGCTGTATCTGGCAGGAAAAACGGAACGGCTGAATGAACTGTTCAAAAATGTAATGAGTGAGTAAATTTTGTGTCATTGCGAGCCAGTGCTCACACTGGCGTGGCAATCTCCTAACGTTTCCGGAATGTTCGGGAGATTGCCACACCAGTCCGCAGACTGGTTCGCAATGACATCCTATTGTTTGGAGGAACTATGGCCTTTGATGCTTTTTTCTTATCCGCGGTCCTCGGCGAGGTCCGGGAGAAGTGTATTGGTGCCCGGATTGACAAGATCCATCAGCCCAGCCGGGATACCCTCATCATCCATATGCACAGCCGGGAGCACCGGACCAGGCTGCTCTTTGCCGCCAATCCCACGGCACCCCGGCTCCATCTGACCACCTCCTCCCCGGAAAATCCGGCGGAGCCCCCCATGTTCTGCATGCTGCTGCGCAAGCATCTCATGGGTGCGAAACTGGCGGAAATTTCTCAGCCCCCCATGGAGCGTGCCGCCACCTTCACCTTCGACTGCACCGACGAAATGGGCTTCCCGGTCCAGAAAAAGCTGGTAGCCGAGCTCATGGGCCGCACCTGCAATTTGTATCTGCTTTCTCCCGAGGGCCGGATTCTGGATTGTCTGCGCCGCATTGGTCTGGACGAAAGCGCCAAGCGTGCTGCCCTGCCGGGACTGATGTATCAGGAGCCGGATGCCATCACGAAGCAGAATCTTCCCTGCGATTTCGATGCCTTTATGACCGTGCTCACTGCCCCCGGTGCCGATGTGATTGCGGAGCGTTTGATGGATGTCTTTGGCGGACTGTCTCCTCTTGTTTGCCGGGAGGCGGTGCTGTTCGCCGCAGGCAGTACCGATGCCCGTATTGATCTGCGGGATGTGGACAGTGTGGCAGAAAAACTGGAGCTGTTCTTCACCGAGCACCTGAACCATCCCAAGCCCTACTATTACGCCCTCCCCGACGGAACCCCCAAGCAGTTTGCCTTCTGCCCCATCCGGCAGTATGGGGAGTATAAGGAAGCCGAATCCTTCGCCGCCCTCATGGACATGTACTACACTGTCCGGGACCGGAAGGATGCCATGCGGCAGAAAAGCCAGGCGGTGCGGAAAACCGTCCAGAACCTCTGCACCCGTCTGACCCGAAAGCTGGCCATTCAGGAAAAGGAGCTGGAAGCCACCTATGACCGGGAGCGGCTGCGGCAGCTGGGCGACATCGTCACCGCCAACATCCACAAAATCGTCAAGGGGCAGACCCTCGTGCAGTGTGAAGACTTCTATGACGAGGAAATGAAGGTCATCGACATTCCCATTTCCCCCATCCTGTCTCCCCAGCAGAACGCCGCCAAGTTCTATAAGGACTATTCCCGCATGAAAAATGCGGAAAAAGAGCTGACCCGCCAGATTGAACTGGGCGAAAACGAGCTGCACTACCTGAAAAGCGTTCTGGAAGAGCTGAGCCGGGCCCAGACCGATGCGGAACTGGAAGAGATCAAGCGGGAACTGCAGGAGGGCGGCTACCTCCGGGCCGAGGGCGGCAAAAAGAAGGTCAAAGCCGCAAAACTGCAGCCCATGCGGTTTGAATCCACCGACGGCTATCCCATTTATGTGGGCCGGAACAATAAGCAGAACGACGAGCTGACCTTCAAGCTTGCAAGAAAAGACGATATCTGGTGCCACGCCTCCAAGGTTCATGGCTCCCACGTCATCATCTCCTGCGGCGGTACCACGCCTCCCGATGACACCATCACCCAGGCAGCCCAGCTGGCAGCCTACTACTCCGAAACCTCCGGCGGCCAGAACATCCCCGTGGACGTGACCCCCGTCAAGCAGGTGAAGAAGATCCTGGGCGGCAAGCCCGGTATGGTCATCTACCATACCTATCGCACCGTCATCGCCAATCCCTACGCAGACATCGTGGTGGATGTGCTGAACGCGGAGAAAAAGGAAACAGAATAACAAAAAGGGCGTGTCTGGGATGGTTTCCAATAAGACAGCATGAGAACATTACTGACATGGGGTGGCTGTTGTACAAAAGTGCGACAAGAAAAAAGGCGATACCTGGTTTTCACAACCAGGTATCGCCTTTTTCGCCATGTACCAGATGGAAAGATTCTTGCAAGCGGTAAGATGCTTTCGTATCTATTTTACATACTTTACTTAGATTTCTAAAAAGTTTGACACGAAGTGACTTTTGAATTTTACATTCGTTTTTTACAATAAACACGTCTTCTGAGACAAAATAATCCTAATGGAGGAATTAACAAAATGAGAAAAACGATTGCAGGCTTATTGGCGCTGTGCATGATGCTCGGTGTATTTACCGGCTGCAGCACAAATAAGCAGAACGAAACTGTAAGCAACGAGTCCGCTGTGATTGGTTCAACAGATGCTGCTGCCACCACTGTTGTTGAAGAGAGCAATGAGATTTCTGCTCCTAAGTATGTATTCCTGTTTATCGGCGACGGCATGAGCTATCCTCAGATCCAGTCCACTTCCGACTTTCTGGGTGCACTGAAGGACGAAGATTATTTCCTGGCTCAGCCCAGTCTGGATGACAACCAGGGCGCTACCTTGGATGGACCTGAGTACCTGAACTTCATGAACTTTGAAGCCGCAGGCTCCGCAGTGACCTATGACTCCAACTCCTTCGCACCTGACTCCGCATCCACCGCGACTTCCATTTCCACCGGCCGCAAGACCTACTCCGGCACCATCAATGTGGATGTCACCGGCACAGAAACCTTTGAAACCATTACCGAGAAGGTCCACGGGCAGCTGGGCATGAAGGTTGGTATCATTTCCTCCGTCAACCTGAACCATGCCACTCCCGCCGCCTTCTATGCGCACCAGGCAAGCCGTAACAACTACTATGAAATCGGCGAAGAGTTGGTTGCTTCCGGTTTTGATTACTTCGCAGGCGGCGGTCTGAAGAAAACCACCGGCTACGACAAGGAGAATCCCCTGCCCAACCTGTACGACCTGGCAAAGGATGCCGGTTACACCGTGACCTTCACCAACGAAGAGGCAGCTGCCATCAACGCTGACTCTGGAAAGGTCATTCTCATCGACGAGCATCTGGCTGACTCCGATGCCATGGCTTACGAGCTGGACCGTACCGATGACATGTGGTCCCTGGCTGACTATGTAGAAAAGGGCATTGAAGTTCTGGACAATGACAAGGGCTTCTTCATGATGTGCGAGGGTGGCAAGATCGACTGGGCCTGCCACGCAAACGATGCAGCATCCACCATCCGTGATACCATGGCTTTCGCAGATGCCATCCAGGTTGCCATGGACTTTGCAAAGGACCATGCTGACGAGACTCTGATCATCGTCACTGGCGACCACGAAACCGGCGGTCTGACCATCGGCTTCGCCGGCACCGACTACGATACCTACCTGACCCTGCTGGAGAGCCAGAAGATCTCCTTCCAGAAGTTTGACGACGAGTACACCGCCGCCTACAAGGAAAACGGCACCACCTTCGAGGAAGCTCTGGCTGACATCGAGGCACTGTTCGGCCTGAAGGCTGAGGGTGAAGAGGGCGACAAGCTGGTTCTGACAGCTTACGAACTGGAGCAGCTGCGGGTTGCATTCGAGAAGAGCATCAACGGCACCGAGACCGGTGAGGATGCCCAGCTGGAGTACGTGATGTACGGCACCTATGATCCTCTGTCCGTCACGCTGACCCACATCCTGAACAACAAGTCCGGTATCTCCTTCACCTCTTACAGCCACACCGGCCTGCCTGTCGCTGTGCTGGCTGATGGTGTCAACGCAGACGAGTTCAACGGTTACTACGACAACACGGAAATCTTCAACAAGCTGGCAGAAATGCTGAATGTACAGTAATTGACTGGCCGACACCCCTGCCGTAAAGCAGGGGTGTTTTTTTGTGGAGGGCATATGAAAAAAGAAAAATTAAGACATGATGCACCAGTGGTAGTCTGCCTGTTGCTGATTGCATTCCTAAGCTTTTTGCCAACGGGATATGAAGATGCAGTTCAATACAAAGAGGCAGAGCGGTGTATCGCAGAGGTGACTGCTGTCGATAATTCTGCCATTATCGATACCGGTCTGGTACGATCTGGCGAGCAGCGCTGCACAGTCACGTTCCGGAACGGTCTGTTTCAGGGAAAAACGGCAACTGCGATCAATCTTCTTCAGGGTTCTTTGGAGCAGGATAAGCTTTTTTCAGTAGGTGACAAGGCGCAGGTTGTTATTAGTCGTGATGGAGGCACCATCAAAAGAGTTACCATGATTGATTACTTCCGTGTTCCCGGAGAGTTACTGCTGGCCGGATTGTTCGTTTTGTTTCTGATCGTATTCGCAGGTCGTACCGGTATCAGAGCGATTTTGTCTTTTGCTTTGACCGTACTGGCAATTTGGAAACTGCTTGTCCCTTTGTATTTGAATGGCTACAATCCTATTTGGGTTGGTTTGCTGATTAACCTTCTGCTGACCACGCTGATTATTGCGCTGGTATACGGTTTTGACAATCGCTGCACAGCGGCGGTCAGTGGTTCGTTTCTTGGTATCCTGGTGACTTGTGTTCTTGGTGTTATCTTTACAGATCTGTTCAAAATTCACGGTGCAGTCATGTCCTATTCCGAAAGTCTGCTCTATGCAGGTTTCCAGCACCTAAATTTGACGCAGATCTTTATGGCCTCCATTTTCCTTGGGTCTTCTGGTGCCGTTATGGATTTGTCCGTGGATATTACATCCGCAGTTCATGAAGTGGTTGAAAAGAAACCCGATATTAAGCCCTGGGAGGCAGTGAAGTCCGGCATGAATGTGGGCCGTGCCGCCATGGGCACCATGACCACAACCTTGCTGTTGGCCTATTCCGGTGGCTATATCGCATTGCTGATGGTTTTCATGGCACAGGGAACGCCAACAGAACATATTTTCAACTATAAATATGTTGCCGCAGAAATCATTCATACTGTAATCGGCTCCTTTGGATTGGTAAGCGTTGCACCGTTTACTGCATTGTGTTCTGGGCTGTTGTTAACAAGAAACTTAAAAAACGAAAATGACCGGATAGCGTAGCGCAGGATTCTGCCATGGGTCCATATTTCGCCTACTGCTCATTTTGCCCCCATGGCATCTTGTTGGGGAGTACCTTCCCCAACCCTGCGTATATGTAAATCGGTAAGCAGTATGACTGAAATCATTCTGCTTACCGATTTTTGCTATACTGTTTTATTGGACCGCTCTCTGATGGCACGCCTTTGGCGCTTACAGTGCCGTTTAACGTATCATTTTACCGTCCAGCACAGCTTCCACCAGCTTGTCGCCGCTGTAGCGCAGGGTCAGGAGGAAGAAGGGAGCCTCCTTCCACAGCAGGTCCAGGAAGATCTGGTCTCCTTCCCATTTGGGCAGGCTGTTTAAGAATGCCCGGCTGACCCATTGCAGGTCCCCTTCGTCGCATTCCTTCAGCTCGCCTTCAAAGCTGTCGGCGGTGAACAGGTACATGTACTCGCCTTCGCAGCAGTCGTTGAGAAAGGTGACGATGCCGCGGCAGCGCCAGCCGGTGAGGGTCAGGCCTGTTTCTTCTCTGGCTTCCCGCAGAAGACATTCGTCGGGACTTTCGTTCTCCTCGAACTTGCCGCCGATGCCGATCCATTTGTCCTTGTTGATATCGTTTTTCTTCTTCACCCGGTGGAGCATCAGAACCTCATCACCCCGGGTTACATAACACAGCGTAGAATTGATCATGTCATTTCCCCTCTACCCGCTGGACCAGGTGCATGGCATGGTGGAGGTTTTTGATTTCGAACTGGCTGTAGCCGTCGGCTTTTTCGCCGTCCAGTGACCAGGCCAGATAGGGATCGCAGTAGACTTTAATGTTCTTTGCAGAACAGAAGGTGATCATGGCACAGTTGTAGGTCTGGTTCTGCACTGCGGTGATACACTCTGTCCACTCCGTCAGGTTCCGGGGTGCCCGGACCAGCATCACCTCAAAGACACCGTCACCCATATCCACCCGGTCCGGGGGCAGGGTCAGAATGCCGCCGATGGAGGTAGAGTTGCAGATGGCGCCGAAGAGAAAATCGTCTTCCACCACATCGCCGTCGATCTCCATGCGGATGTGCTCGTTATGGATCTGGGACAGTTCCGAAATACCGCTTAAAACATAGGCGGTATGGCCCAGCGCGTTTTTGATATTCTGGGGCACCGCATAGCTGGAACGGGTAAAGGCTCCGAAGGATGCCACATAGGAGAAATACCGGTCGGCAAACATGCCCACATCGTAGGCCACCACCTCCCCCTCCAGGATATCCTTTGCCGCCTGTAGGGGGTTATGAGACAGCTTCAGGCTGGATGCAAAATCGTTGGTGGTACCGGCGGGAATGTAGCCGATGGGGGTGGTGAAGCCACCCTGATTCAGTCCGGAGACCGTCTCGTTCAAAGTGCCGTCGCCGCCGCAGCAGACCACCAGATCCATTTCGCCGCCCAGCCGCCGGGCTGTGACTGATGCGCTGCCGGTGCCGGTGGTCATAACGGTAGTTACATCATAACCCGCCTGGGTAAACAGCAGCAGAATTTCCGGCAGGAATTTATTGGCTTTTTTCTGCCCCGCAACGGGGTTCATAATAAATAACATTTTTTTCATGGAAATCGCCTCGCATTGTTCGTGCCTACCATTATAGCACGGTAAATTGTTTCCGCAAGCAACTTTTGGGCTGCTGGGTAAAAATTTACGTTTCCGTAACATTCTGGCTGCGGGTTGTGTTTTACCCATTCAGATGGTATAGTAAAAAAGCCTTCCCCCGGGGGGAAGGTGGCCGAGCGCAAGCGAGGTCGGATGAGGGGTGGCGTGCAGTTCCTGCTTGTGAATAGGTCTGAAACATGGTACAAATCGCAACATTACTGCCCGCATTCCTCATCAGTCAAAAATCAAAGATTTTTGCCAGCTTCCCCCCGGGGGAAGCCTTGGATGCCGGATCTATGATGGAGAATACGCGATGAAAATGCTGTCGGAATATTACAAGGAAACATATGGCTGCAAAATCTACAAGCTGTCCCTGGACGGCGGATTTTCCTGCCCTAACCGGGACGGTACCTTGGGCACCGGGGGCTGCATTTTCTGCACCGGCAGCGCCGAATTTGCCGAGGGCGGCCCGGACTCCATTGCCCTCCAGCTGGAACGGGCCAGGGAACGGGTCCGCAGCAAAAACAAGGGCGGTAAGTACATGGCCTATTTTCAGGCCTTCACCAACACTTACGGTCCCCCGGAGGTCCTTCGCAGGCTGTATCTGGAGGCCATTGCCCCCGAAGATATCGTAGGTCTTGCCATCGGCACCCGGCCCGACTGCTTGAGGGAGGATGTCATGGCAGTGCTGAAAGAGGTCAATGCCCTCAAGCCCGTCACCGTGGAGCTAGGATTGCAGACCATTCACGAAAAAACCGCCCGGTATATCCGCCGGGGTTATGAAGCATCCGTTTATTTTGATGCCGTGAAGCAGCTGAAAGAAGCCGGCATCGAGGTGGTGACCCACATCATTCTGGGTCTGCCGGGAGAAACGGTGGAAGACATGGTCCAGACCACACGGGCGGCCGTAAAGGCCGGTACCGACGGGGTAAAATTCCATCTGCTCCATGTTCTGCGGGGCACCGACCTGGCAAAAGCCTATGAAAACGGGGAATTTTCCTGTCTGAGCATGGAAGAATACGGAAAAATCCTGAAAGCCTGCGTGGACGTGCTGCCGGAATCTGTGGTGGTCCACCGCCTCACGGGCGACGGTGCCAAAAGAGACCTCATCGCCCCATTGTGGTCCGCCGATAAGAAGCGGGTATTGAATTATCTGCACAAGCTGCTGAACATCTAAGGGGCGCTCATTGAGCGCCCGCGGGCGATTGATAATCGCCCCTACGAGTCCTATCGATACATTTTCGAATTTTGCAACACCCTCTTTTTTACATCATTTTTGCGATCCTTATATAGACTTTCCGTCATGGAAACAGTATAATAAACAGGAAATCAATCGAAACGGAGGCTTTTTTATGAAGCTCAACACCAAGCGCACGGTGCTGGTGGGTTTTGCCTTCCTGTCTATCTGCGCTTTCTGGCAGATGTACGACAATCTGGTTCCCAAGATTCTGACGGAGACCTTCGGCATCGGCGAAAGCCTGTCCGGTGTCATCATGGCATCTGACAACATTCTGGCCCTGTTCCTGCTGCCCCTGTTCGGCGGACTTTCCGACAAGTGCAAAAGCCCTCTGGGCCGCCGCCGCCCCTTTATCCTCTTCGGCACCCTGGCGGCTGTGGCGCTGATGATGCTGCTGCCCATCCTGACGGACAGCTATCACGCCGCTCCCGCTGTCTGGAAGACCGTCTGCTTCGTTGTGGGTCTGGGCCTGCTGCTCATCGCCATGGGCACCTACCGCTCTCCCGCCGTGGCACTGATGCCCGACGTGACCCCCAAGCCTCTGCGCTCCAAGGCCAACGCTATCATCAACCTCATGGGCGCTCTGGGCGGCATCATTTACCTGATTATCACCACCTTCCTGTACAAGACCTCTTCCGATGTCTATGTGTCCTACCTGCCCCTGTTTGGCATCGTGGGCGGCATCATGCTGGCAGCCCTGGCTGTGGTGATGCTCTTCGTCAACGAGCCCAAGCTGGTGGCTGAGCAGAAGAAGTATGAAGATGCCCATCCTGAGGACAATCTGGTGCAGGTCACCGAAAATGGCGAGGCCCTGCCCGCCGAGGTGAAGAGGAGCCTGTCCTTCCTGCTGGTTTCCATTGCCCTGTGGTTCATCGGCTACAACGGTGTCACCACCTGGTTCTCTGTTTACGCCGCTGAAAGCTGGCACATGACTCTTGGACAGGCCAATACCTGCCTGACCATCGCCACAGCCGGTGCCATCGTTACCTACATCCCCTCCGGCAATGTGGCAAGTAAGATCGGCCGCCGTAAGGTCATCCGCTTCGGCACCCTGCTGCTGTCCGGTTCCTTCGCCGCCGCCTTTGGCTATACCATGGTCTCCGACCAGTTCAGCCCCATCCTCTATGGTCTGTTCATTCTGGTGGGCGTGGCATGGGCCCTCATCAACGTCAACTCCCTGCCCATGGTGGTGGAAATGTGCAAGGGCAGCGAGGTGGGCAAGTTCACCGGACTGTACTACACCTTCTCCATGTCTGCCCAGATTGCTACCCCCATCGTGGCAGGCTGGCTGCTGGAAAACATCGGCTACAAGACCCTGTTCCCCTATGCTGCCATCTTCGTCTTTGCTTCTTTCATCACCATGGCCTTCGTCAAGCACGGCGATAACAAGGTGGAAGCCAAGAAGGGCCTGGAAGCCTTCGATTTTGACGACTAAAAAAGCCTTCCCCCCCGGGGGAAGGTGGCTCGCCGCAGGCGAGACGGATGAGGGGTGGCGTGCATTTCCGGTTTGTGAATAGGCCTGAAACATGGTACAAACCGTAACATTACTGCCCGCATTCCTCATCAGTCAAAAATCAAAGATTTTTGCCAGCTTCCCCCCGGGGGAAGCCTTAGGCGCTTTTGCGCCAGTGCATTTTTTAAGGAGCTGATCCTAATGTTTGAATTGCTATTGATTCTCATTGCCATTTATCTTCTTGCCATCCGCTGCCGCAGCGGTCATGCCGGGCTGAAGGACCTGCAGGGCTGGAGCTATGCCCACCGGGGGCTTCACAGCGCCGGTGTTCCCGAAAACTCCATGGCTGCCTTCAAGGCCGCTCTGGACCATGGCTACGGCATTGAGCTGGACATCCATCTGCTGAAGGACGGCAATCTGGCAGTCATCCACGATTCCCTGCTGAACCGCACCACGGGACAGGCCGGACGTATCGAAGACCTGACCACCGCCGACCTGAAAAACTACCATCTGGAGGGCACCGGGGAGACCATCCCCGAATTTATGGACCTGCTGACCCTCTACAACGGCAAGGCACCCCTCATCATCGAGCTGAAGCCGGAAAACGGCAACCATGCCGCCCTGTGTGAGGCCACCTGCCGGATGCTGGAGACCTATAACGGACCCTTCTGCATTGAATCCTTTGACCCCCGGTGCGTAGCATGGCTGAAAAAGAACCGCCCCGACATCATCCGGGGTTTCCTGACGGAGAACTTCACCAAGACCAAGAACGATCTTCCCGAATACCTCCGCTTCGCCCTGACCCATTGCCTGACCAACATCAGCTGCGTGCCGGATTTCATTGCCTACCGCTTCGACCACCGCAACGATTCCCTCAGCAATAAGCTGTGTCTCAAGCTGTGGAAAGCCCAGGGTGTGGCATGGACCCTGAGAACCAAAGCAGATTACGACACCGCCGTGGCAGAGGGTCTGCTGCCCATCTTCGAAGGATTTATTCCGTAATAAAAAACGTAGGGAACGGCCTGTGTGCCGTTCCCTTTTTTTGTTCCGCCCTCCTACATTTTTGGGGGATACTAATTGTAGGGTGCAGATATATCTGCACCGGGCAGTTGGATCTATTGCACGGTAATTCCAAACACACAATAGCCGACAGTACCGGGGCGGATGTATCCGCCCCCTACAGCTATGAAAAAGGGAACGGCGCACAGGCCGTTCCCTATATTTTATTCCACGGGGGTGCAGTCGAAGCTCAGGATCTCGCCGGATTTTTCATTCTTGACGATATCGCAGCTGGCTACCTTGATGAGGGACTGGTACTTGTCCTTCTTGGGGCTGGACTTGGAGTAAGTCCAGAGCTTGTCGATGGTATAGGTTGCGTCCTCAGCCTGTCCGGCGAAGAAGGCTTCTTTGTCCAGCACATAGACTGCCACGGTGTAGTCGGTCTCGCTTTCAAAGAGACCCCGGTAGGCGCTGTCCACCACGCAGATCACGGTTTCCTCATCCCACTCATCAGTCTCGGTCAGCACCAGAGCGGCCATTTCCTTCTGGATTGCCACACGCTCCTCGGTCTTATAGTCGGCGGACCGGGAGGAAGTGTTGTAGCGGTAGGCCAGGTAACCGGTGGCGCTGCCTGCGCCGATAACGGTCAGCAGGATCAGGGCGATGATCTGCTTTTTGTTGAACCTCATGTCCGCGTCAGCGCCGTAGGTCAGATTGGCCCGTTTGGTTACCGGCATCAGGAACCGCAGGAACAGGGTGAGCACCACGGACTCAATGGGGAACATGGCAACATTCTTCAGAATGCGGCTCAGGGTCATGATGCCCAGAATGGATTCTCTTGCCTGCTCGGGGTTGCCGATGTAGGAATACCACCAGGCGTAGATGAACTGCTGCAGCACCACATTGACGAAGAAGCAGATGCAGAAGCGGCTCAGCATCACCCGGACGGGAGTGACCTTTTCCGCCCGGTACAGGAAGATGGCATAGAACATGGTGGATGCGATCTCCGTCAGCATGAAGGGCAGGAAGTAGTCACCGGTGGGGTAGATCATGAAGCCCACGGTATCGGAGACCATAGCGGCGGGAATGGCCACCACAGGTCCGAAGATCATGGCGCCCAGAGCCGTTGCCAGCATGGCGGTCTGGATGGAAAGCTGGGGTCCCAGAGGAATGGCCAGAGGCTTCAGGGCAACACGCAGGGCGATCATCAGGGCGGTGACCACCAGCATTTTGGTGTCCTTCAGCTCCGCAGCGGCATCCCGCCAGTAGGCGGCGGAGAAGGGGGATTTATAGACGGCAGTACTTTTGATTTTTGACATAAAAATGCCTCCTTTAGAATGTAGGCAACGGATGGCAGCAGTGCCGTTCCAACGGTCCGGAAAACAAAAAACCCCGGCGCGCAGTGCGTCAGGGAGTTCAAGTGCAGCGATGATCCCTGTCATTCCGAGCCAGCGCGCACGCTGGCGTGGGAATCCCCATCGACGCAGGAGATTGCCACACCAGTCTGAGGACTGGTTCGCAATGACACCGATTTTCATTGCATGACAGTGTTTCCGGATAACCCGTGGGAATGGCAGCTAAAACACACAGCCAGCCAATTGCCCGACCGAGTATCGTTGCTACATAAAGGAGGTTGGTCCTATATGGGCAGCGGGTGCGGTGACCCCATCGTGGAATGCGTTTCCTTCGTCCTCCGGGCAACTCCCCGTCCCGGTGGCACTTAACGCGAGGTCTCCTACTCTGTTCACCGCCTACTATACACGAAAGGGAAGAAAATGTAAATAGGCATTTGATAAATTTTAGCAGATCCGAAAGAAATCCGGGGAATCCTGTTTGGGCTTTCCATGTTGATTTCGATACAGGATACGCCAAAAATGGCGGTATAAAGTCTGATTACCATAAGTTTTCAAACAACTTCACAGGAACTTAATATTTTTGCACTTTTTTCGTTAATATTTTACCGGTATACTGTAGACATACAAAGTGTACAGTGTACCGATAATTGTAAACGTTTCCAGTCCGAAAAGTCACCGGACGGTTTATATATCAGATTCCTTCCTCTTTTTCATTTTTCCTCTCCTCTTTTCTTGTTGCAGAAACCGCGGCTGAAAAAGCCGCGGTTTTTGCATACCCGCAAGGCGGGTTTCTGATGCGCACCTGGTGCGGATATTTTCGTTCCTTCCCTGCGCCGCCCGGTAACGTTACCTGCTCCCGCTTTTTTGCATGTCCGCAAGGCGGGCTTCTGATGCGCACTTGATGCGGATATTATCGTTCCTTCCCTGCGCCGCCCGGTAACGTTACCCGCTCCCTCGGTTTTTGCATTTTTAATGTAATCTGTAGGGTGCAGATATATCTGCACCGGGCAGCGCATCTACCGAGTTCCTGACGAAACACTTCATTTACGATACTGCCCGGGGCGGATATATCCGCCCCCTACAAAATAAACTTGCATAATTTACCACCTCTTTGGGAATCCTACCCACAAGAGGTGGTTTTTTGCTGATTTCCTATTTGCGCACGATTTTACTGTATCTGGTGCTGATTCTGTCTATCCGGCTCATGGGCAAGCGGCAGATTGGGCAGATGGAGGCATCGGAATTTGTGGTCACCATGCTGGTTGCCAATCTGGCCGCCATTCCCATGCAGGACGGCGCCATCCCCCTGTATTCCGGGCTGGTGCCCATTCTGGTGGTGCTGGGCATGGAGCTGACATTGTCAGGTCTGATTTTGTACAGCATCCCGGTGCGGCGGTTCTTCTGCGGCAAGCCGGTGATCCTCATTGATAACGGAAAGGTCCTCCGGGAAAATCTGCGCCGGACCCGGGTAACACTGGACGAGCTGACGGGACATCTGCGGGAAAAGGATGTGCTGGACATCACCACGGTGCAGTACGCCATTCTGGAAACCGACGGAAATCTTTCCGTTTTCTGCTATCCCGCCTCCGGCACCCGGAGCCTGCCCATCACCATCATAGAAGACGGCTATCTTTCCAAAGAAAACCTAAAAAAATCGAGAAAAAACGAGAAATGGCTGCAGCAAACCTTACGGGAACATAAAACAACGCAAAAAAACACCCTGCTGCTGACGGTAGACGACGCAGGCAAGGTTGTTTGGCTGGGAAAGGAGGGCGCATGAAGCGAAGCTGGATCGGGGCGGGGCTGCTGCTTGCGCTGCTGGCTGTGGGGATCTGGTCCGCCTGGAAAATGGTGACGATCCATGACCCTCTGGAAACCATGCTGAACCGGGCGGCGGAACAGGCTTTGGAAGAAAACTGGGACAGTGCCGAATATCTGTTTCAGCAGGCAAAGGACTGCTGGGAAAGCCGGGAAACCTTCCGGGCCTGCTTCGCAGACCACACTCCGGTAGAGGAGATCGACGGGGAGTTCGCCCTGCTGGAGGTCTATCTCCAGACCCGGGAGCACGCAGCCTTCGCCGCCGGCTGCCGGGAACTGGCAAGAAAAACAGCAGCCGTGGGAGAAGCCCATGGTTTTAATCTGAAAAATCTGCTGTAGGGAACGGCCTGTGTGCCGTTCCTTTTTCCACCTTTCCGCCTGTCTACATTCTGTGGACGTAGGGGCGCTCATTGAGCGCCCGCGGGCGATTGATAATCGCCCCTACGAGTTCTATCGATATAGTTTCGAATTTTGCAACATGCCCCAGAACGCCGCGTTCACAGAATATCCAAAAAGTTCTTAAGTTTTTCTTATAATTTTCCCGGACTGCAAACCGCCTCTTTTCAACGGGACAGTTTTATGTTATAGTAAGGTTACAAAATTTAACAGAAAGAGAGGAATTTGCTATGAAAAGAATTATGAGTTTATTTCTGTGTCTGCTGATGGTGCTGACCCTGACCATTCCTGCCTTCGCGACGGAGGGCGGTGCTGTGGGCAGCGGTGCGGTAGTGGGTCCCATTGAACCTCCCGCACCGCCTGCGGAGCCTACTACACCCCCGACCCAGCCCACCAATCCTCCCACAACCGCACCTACCCAGCCTCCGGAGTGTACGGACCACACCTGGAACGGCGGCACCGTCTCCACCGCTGCAACCTGCAAGACTGAGGGCACCATGCTCTATACCTGCACCGTCTGCGGTAAAACCAAGACCGAGACCATCGCCGCCACCGGCATCCATACCTACGGCAGCTGGCAGAACGCTGACAGCGCAAACCACAAGCGCGTCTGTACCGGCTGCGGTCTGGAAGAGACTGCAGCCCATGCCTTTGACGGCGGCACGGTAGACAAGGCCCCCACCTGCAAGGAAGAGGGCGTGAAGGTTTACCGCTGCGCCTGCGGCGCTTCCAAGTCCGAGACGCTGGCTGTGGATGCCAACGCCCACACCTACGGCAGCTGGACCCTGACAGAGAGCAGCCACAGCCGCAGCTGCAGTGCCTGCGGAAAAGTCGATTCCGGCAGCCACAACTGGGCCGTTTCCAAGGAAACAAAGCCCACCTGCAAGGCTGAGGGCTCCAGAGAATCCGTCTGCACCGTCTGCAAGGGCGTGCTGAAAGAGAAGCTGGCCAAGCTCACTACCCATACTTACAAAAACGCCTGCGACACCGACTGCAACGTCTGCGGCGAGAAGCGGACCATCAAGCATGATTTCAACAAGGCCTGGTCCCGGGACTCCTGGGAGCACTGGCATGTGTGCAAGGTCTGCGGTGAGAAGACCGATGTGGCCCGCCACATTCCCGGCCCCGCTGCCACCGAGGAGAAGGCCCAGACCTGCCTGACCTGCGACCTGATCCTGATGCCCAAACTGGAGCACGTCCATAAGTACGAAAAGGACTGGTCCTCCGACCGCAGCGGCCACTGGCACGCCTGCACCGGCTGTGATAACGAGAAGGACATGGCAGAGCATACCTTCGACGGTCCCTGTGATCCTGACTGCAACGTCTGCGGCTATGAGACCGATACTGCCCACAGCTTCGGCAAAAAGTGGGTCAGCGACGAAAAGGGCCACTGGCATGTATGTGAAAACTGCGGCGAAAATTCCAAGGCAGAAGCCCATACCCCCGACCCCAACGCCGGAGAATACGATGCCGTGCTGTGCACTGTCTGTGATTACGAAATTTCTCCCGCTGTGGAGCATGTCCATGTCTTCACCGAAGACTGGCTGAAAGACGACATGAGCCACTGGAAGCAGTGCGAATGCGGTGAGACCGAAGACCTTGCCCCCCACAGCTGGGACGAGGGCACCAAGGACGGCGACACCATCACCTACCGCTGTGCTGAATGCGGCGCAGAGCAGGTGGAGGTCGTGGAAAAGGCCGGTCTTCCCGGCTGGGTCCTCCCCGTCCTGCTGGGCCTCATCGTGGTGCTGATTATCGTCATCGTCATCGTGCTGCTGATCCCCTCCGATAAGTTTAAGGGAAAGTACCATGGATAAGGTCTACATCGCCCCCAATGCCACCGTGGTGGGAGAAACCTCCCTTGCCCCCGGTGTGAACATCTGGTACGGTGCGGTGCTCCGGGGCGATTCCGGCTGCATCAGCCTTGGGGAGGGCACCAATGTGCAGGACAACTGCGTGATCCACGAGAAGACTACCGTAGGTGCCTGGTGCACCGTGGGCCACGGGGCCATCCTCCATGGCTGCACCCTGAAAGACGGCTGTCTTGTGGGTATGGGTGCCATCCTTCTGGATGGGGCCGTGCTGGAAGAGGGCTGCATGGTAGGTGCCGGGGCGCTGGTCACCGGAAAGATCCACGCAGAACCCGGCTCCCTGCTGCTGGGAAACCCCGCAAAGGTGATCAAGCAGCTGACCCCTCAGCAGATCCAGGCTAACCGCCAGAATGCCCAGCATTATGTGGAATTGGCGAAGAAGGCTTTTGGATAATGGAAATACCGGACAGAGCATTGGTTCTGTCCGGTATTTTTTGCGGCGCAGCCGCAAGCCTTCCCCCCGGGGGAAGCCTTTGGCGCTGCCGCGCTTTAGATAATGGTATCGATTTTCTGCTCCTCTGCCAGCTTTACGGCCTGGTAGAGGGTCTGGGCGGCATCGCCGCGGGTGATGGGGGTATCAGAGAGCTGGGAGAAGGTCTCCGCGGTGTCGGTATCCAGGGCATTGCGCAGCAGCTGCAGCACCTCGGTGCCGGTGATGGGCTCCTCCGCGCCGAAGACCTGCTGCTCCTCCAGCCCCGCCGTCAGACCGGACCGGACCGCCGCCGCCACATAGGGCCGGAGCCACTGGGGGATGTCGTCGGTATAGCCGGTGTAGACCAGCTCCTCGTCAGTGGGGATATCCAGAGATTTCACCAGCATAGCCACAAATTCGCCCCGGGTCACCTCTTTGTCCGGAGAAAAGCAGCGGCTCTGAGCCAGACTTTCTCCCGCGAAAATTCCGGTGTGGCGCATCCATTCCGCAGCGAAGCGGCAGTCCCGGCCCACGGTGTCGGTATACTGGGCGGCATCGGTGGGTTTCAGGATGGTGACGGTAACGGTGGCCTCCCGGGAGGTCTTTCCGGCGGAGTCGGTGGCCGTGTAGATGAAGGAGTCGATGCCCACCTTATTTTTCTTGGGGGTGTAGGTGAAGGTGCCGTCTTCGGAAATTTCCAGGGTGCCCCGCCGGGGCTGACGGACTACAGTGAAGGTCATGGGCTGCCCCTCCGGGTCGGTGACCTTCAGTTTTCCGGTATTGGGAAGATTTTTATAGGTCTCCACCGCAAAATCCTCCGCCGCGGGAGCCTTGTCCTCCCGGCCCCGGATGGAGAGGGTCATGGACGCGCTGCCTTCCACATGGTCCTCGAAAACAGGCAGGTAGCCCACCACCGCCACGGCATCGTCTTCGGACCGGGAAGCGGAGAAGGTCATCCGGGCCACCTGCTCCGCTGTCAGCACATCCCCGGGCCGCAGACTGCGGCTGCCCAGCATCAGCGCCCCTTCTTCCGGGATCTCCGTGATGCAAATGCCTGCGATGGACTTTTCAGGGGAAAAGTCCTCTGCTGAAAAACAGTAGACAGCCCCGCTGTCCACCTCTGCCGCTGCGGCAGTCGCCGCCAGCCCCAGCAGGCAGCAAAGGGCCGTCACCAGACAGAAAATACGGTTTCGGAACATGAAAAATACCTCCAAATTTTGTGTTCGGAGGTAGTGTTTGCCACGGTTAGGAAAATTATGCAGAGGCAGGGGCAATTCGGGAATCGCCCCTGCGTTTTTTTAAATGCGGTACAGCCGCTTGCCGTTTTCGGTGGTGATGCGGTGGATATCCTCCACCGTAAGTCCCCGGATCTCGGCCAGTTTTTCTGCCATACGGTAGAGCTTGCCGGGATCGTTGCGCTTGCCCCGGAAGGGCTCGGGGGCCATATAGGGGCAGTCGGTTTCCAGTACGATGCGGTCCAGAGGAATGGAGGCAGCCACTTCCACCGCCTTCCGGGCATTCTTGAAGGTCAGCACCCCGGTAAAGCCGATGTACCAGCCACGGCTGACCAGCCACTTTGCCATTTCCGCAGAGCCGGAATAACAGTGGAACACGCCGGTGACTTCCGGAAACTCCTCCACGATCTTCATGCCATCCTCGTGAGCCTCCCGCTCATGGACGATGACGGGCAGGTTCAGTTCCTTTGCCAGAGCCATCTGGGCCCGGAAGGCCTGCTTCTGGATGTCCCGGGGAATGTCCTCATAATGATAGTCCAGACCGATCTCACCGATGGCCTTGATTTTGTCGTTCTGTTTACATAACATTTTGTATTCTTCCAGAAGCGCCTCGTTGACCTCGTCGGCAGCATCGGGATGGGAGCCTACGGCACCGTAAAGGTACTCGTATTGCGCTGTCAGCTTGTCCACATTCCGGGAGGACTCGGCAGAACAGCCGGGGTTCATCACCAGACCGACCCCCCGGGCAGGGAAGCCTGCCAGCAGCTCTTCCCGGTCCGCGTCAAAGGCATGGTCGTCCATATGGGCATGGGTGTCAAATAACATAGGAAATGCTCCTTTTTATTTTGTAGGGGGCGGCGTCCTCGACGCCCCGCTGGCTTACGAAAAGTGACCTGTTTGCGAAAAGGAAAACGGTTTTGACGATCATTTTGACCGTTCAGATTTCGGGGGCAAAACGGGGCGTCGAGGACGCCGCCCCCCTACAATTCCTCTGTTACAATCGCTACGATGCAGCCGTCGATTTCCTGCGCTCTGGGGTCATCGGGGGAGAAGTCCGTATGATTGGGGTAGCCCCTGAGGCCTTCGCCGGAAAGCTTGGCGGCGGCTTCCTTCAGGACCCACAGCTTCAGCAGGGCCAGACGCTTGTCTTCCGCTTCCGCGAAGCGAAGCGCTTCCCCGGGGGACAGGATCTTTTCTGCCAGCCGCAGATTGATGGAGCGGTCCGCTTCCTCCGCGTCGATTCCCACATTCTCCTTCGCCAGCACACAAAAGGCATGCTTTGGTGTATGGGAGATGGAAAAATGGTAGGGACTATTTTCAAAATAAGGCTTGCCCCGGTCCGTGATCCGGATGGGAGGCAGGTCCTCCCCGGTCTCCTGCCGGTAAAGCTCCGCCAGAAGCTGCCGCCCGGCTTCATGGCCGGACTGTCCATTCAGGATACAGTGAGCCAGGATCATAGGGCATCGATGATATTGGAGTCGCCGCCTTCCAGATACCGCTGATCCTTCAGCCGGTCCAGCAGCATGGCAGTGCCGATGGCAAGGATGGCCGCGCCGCAGAGACGGAAAATCAGCCGTGAAGTGGTCATGGGCAGCACCATCAGGATCAAACCTGCCACGGTGGTGATGACTGCCAGATGGTTGCTGCGGCCCTCTGCATGGCGCAGATACAGGTCACGCAGGCCCCGCAGAAGCAGCAGGATGCCAAGGAAACGGCCCAGGCTCGCCGCCAGGACCAGGGGATTTGCCAGCAGCCAGCCGCCCACGCAGACGAAGCCCACAGCGGAAAAGCCCTTGCCCAGGGCACCCCGGCGGTCAAAGATCGCGGAAATACCGATGCCGATGCCAGCCAGCGTCAGCAGCCAGCCCAAAACCCGGGCGATCAGCGCCGAAGCTGTATCGGGGCTGATCAAAAGGATCAAACCAAGCACCATCAGCCCCAGAGGATAGGACAGCTGATAGAGCAGGGATAGAAAGTCTCGTTTTTTCATGGATTTCACCTCTTTCAAGGGTAAGTATACCGATTTTTCGGGGGATTGTCAATGTTGCAATGGCGCGGGAGCGCCAAGGCTTCCCCCGGGGGAAGCTGTCGAGCAACGCGAGACTGATGAGGAGTGCGGGTGGAAATGTTGCGATTTCCACGTTGTTACAGTCCTACTCGCAGGTCGGAACTGCACGCCACCCCTCATCCGTCACGGCTTGCGCCGTGCCACCTTCCCCCCGGGGGAAGGCTTCATCTGCCGGAATACCCGCCGCTTTCGCCGCATAGAGTATCCCAGACAAGGAGGGGGATGACCATGGTACAGGAGGGACAGGAGCATTCCTTGCAGCTAAAGCAGCGCAGGAAGCTCACCATGACCGGGGTAACGGAAGTCGTCAGCTTTGAGGATACGGCGGTGGTTCTGCAAACCGCTATGGGTGATCTGGTGGTTCAGGGCCACGACCTGCAGCTGAAGACCCTCAGCGTGGAGGGGGGACAAGTGGTAGTGGAGGGCAGCATTTCCGCCCTTGTTTACGAGGAGCCCCGACAGAGCTTCTGGGGACGGCTGTTCCGATGACCCCGGATACCGCTGCCTACCGTTTCTTATGCTGTCTGGTTCTGGGGGCTTCGCTGGGACTTTACTACGGGTTTCTGCGGCCCCTGCGGCCCAAATATACCGCGCTGTCGGACCTGCTGTTTCTGCCGGTAATGGGCTGGGTGTGGCTGGTCAGCGCCTTTGCGGTCTGCCGGGGAGACATCCGTATGGGCTGCAATCTGGGGCTTCTGGCAGGGGCGCTGCTGTGGGAATGGACAGTGGGGATGTGGCTGCGGCCTGTTTTTTCCGAAATCTGGAAAAGATTCGGGGCCATTTCCCGCTTTTTTCTGCGCCCTGCGAAAAAAATTTTGAATTTTGTAAAAATTTTGTTTGCATCTGCGAAAAAATGGGTTACAATAAAGAGTAAGTATTATCGGGAGAATCGGCAGCACGCCAGAGGTAAGACCCATGGAACAAACCAAGAAAACCAAGATCGAGATCCGACGTGCCCCCAACGCATTGAAGGTCATACTGATCGTACTTATTCTATTCTCTATCGCAGCGCTGGCTGCCCTGCGGTGGGTACACAACGGCATCAGCAGCGAGATCCAGAAAATGAAGGACGAAGCCGCCGCCGTGGAATTTGCAAATCAGCAGCTCACGGAAAAGAAAGAGGCAGTGGACTCTGTTCAGGGCATTCAGGAAATCGCCCGGGAGGAGCTGGGTCTGGTGGACCCGGACACCGTCCTCATCGATCCCCACAACGTCAATCCGGCTGAAACAGAGCCATAATTAAATGCCATAATTTTTGGAGGAAGCAGAGCATATATGGAGTTAACCGTAGGAGCCGTCTTAGAAGGCAAAATCAAATCCATCACCAATTTCGGCGCATTCGTCGCCCTGCCGGAGAACAAGACCGGCATGGTACATATTTCCGAGGTTGCCAATGCCTATGTCAGTGACATCCGTCAGCACCTGACCGAGGGTCAGGATGTCAAGGTCATGGTCATCGGCACCGAGAACGGCAAGATCAACCTGTCCATCAAGCGTCTGGAGCCCAAGCCCCAGAGAGAGAACAATGGCGGCAACCGCCCCAATTTCCGCAGCAACAATAACGGCTGCGGCTTCAACCGCAACCGGGAAGGCGGCAATTTCCAGCCCCGGGAACAGGGCCAGAACCAGTCTGCCCAGCGCCCCCAGCGCGCACCCGTGCAGCCCGCCGCTCCCAAGACCGCTGACCAGCTGTTCGAAGAGAAGCTGAAGGCCTTTATGACCGAATCCGACAGCAAACTCTCCGGCATCCGCCAGTACGCAGACCAGCGGGGCGGCAGAAGAAGACGGTAAATCAAAACGGGCTGATGACAGCCCGTTTTTTGATAAAGAATGCGGCGCAGCCGCCTTGGCTCCCTCTCTGAGGGAGCTGGCACGGCGTAAGCCGTGACTGAGGGAGTGACCTTGAACGGCCTACACTCCCCCAGCCGCGCTCCTTCGCGCGGCAGCCCCCTCAAAGAGGGGGCCAAGGCCATTAACAGAGGTATTCAATGAAAACAGTTGTCATCACCGGCGGGTCCCGGGGAATCGGGGCAGCGGCGGTGGAATTGTTCGCGGCCCGGGGAGACCGGGTATTCTTCCTGTACGAAAAAAATCACGAAGCCGCAAACGCCGTCGCGGAAAAGACCGGCGCTACCCCTATCTGCTGCGATGTGGCTGATGGCAAAGCCGTGAAAGAGGCCTTCTCCCAAATCGGAGATTTGGACATCCTCATCTGCAACGCCGGAACCATGTGGTTCGGATTGCTCTCCATGATGGAGGAGGGGGACTGGGACCGGCTCTTTGATGTGAACGTCAAGGGCATCTATCACTGCGTCAACGCCGCCATGCCTTCCTTCTTAAAGAAGCATTCCGGCAGCATTATCACCGTGTCCAGTATGTGGGGCCAGGTGGGTGCCAGCTGCGAGGCGGCTTACTCCGCCACCAAGGGCGCCATCCTCGCCCTGACCAAGGCCCTTGCCAAGGAACTGGGCCCCAGCGGCATCCGGGTCAACTGTGTGGCTCCCGGTGTCATCCTGACGGATATGTGCGCAAATGTGGACCCGGAAGTCCTTGCCGAAATGGCAGAGGAAGCCCCCGTGGGAAGAAACGGCACCCCCATGGATGTGGCCAGAGCCATGGAATATCTGGCAGAAGCGGAGTTTGTCACCGGGCAGATCCTGCCGGTGAATGGTGGATATGTAATTTAATAAGCAATGTCATTGCGAACCAGTCCGCAGACTGGTTCGGCAATCTCCTTCGACGATGGGGATTGCCACGTCGCTTCGCTCCTCGCAATGACATTCTTAATCACTTTATACGAAGGAGAAAAATATATGAAAATCGCAATCGGCTGTGATCATGGCGCATTTGCGCTGAAGAACAAGGTAGCTGCCCATCTGGAGAAGAAGGGTTACGAGGTCAAGGACTTCGGCACCTACTCCCTGGATTCCTGCGACTACCCCGAATTTGCCGGCGCTGCCGCCAAGGCAGTTGCCTCCGGCGAGTGCGACAAGGGCATCGTCCTGTGCACCACCGGCATCGGCGTTTCCATTTCCGCCAACAAGGTCGACGGCATCCGCTGCGCCCTGCTGAGCGATGTCTGGTCCGCCAAGATGACCCGCCTGCACAACGATACCAACATGATGGCACTGGGTGCCGGTATCGTAGGGGAAAACCTGGCTCTGGAGATCGTGGACACCTGGCTCGGCACCGAATTTTCCGGCGACGAACGCCACCAGAGAAGAATCGACAAGCTGATGGCTCTGGAAAAGTAAAAAATCAAACCGGACACCGCCAGGGTGTCCGGTTTTTGTCTTTGAAGTGCGCCTTGCCTCCCTCTTTGAGGGAGGTGGCTCCGCGAAGCGGAGACGGAGGGAGTGTCCCATCTTAAGAAGCACACTCCCCCAGTCATGCTGTTCGCATGACAGCCCCCTCAGAGAGGGGGCCGAGGTGTTTGCTCTGTTTACTTATGCAGCCGCTTCTGCAGCCAATCCTTGCCGTCTACGAATCTTGCCACGATGTAGCTGACAACGTAGTCGCCGGCGGCATTGACCATGGTGGCAGGGGGGTCTACCAGATTGCCCAGTGCGATGGCAATGGGATAGGCAATGGCCATCTGGTCGGGGAAGAAGATGGTGCACAGCACCAGCTCGCCGGTACCGCCGCCGCCGGG
>ERZ1032130.77-NODE-77-length-29757-cov-5.297859_pt1 | contig 29757 bp, 17 predicted proteins | sample MGYA00517879_ERZ1032130 | MGnify/ENA primary metagenome ERZ1032130 (study PRJEB33719, sample SAMN04262597) | wastewater metagenome | biome: rural village; feature: animal feces; material: feces | host: Bos taurus | place: El Salvador | collected 2012-01-31 ...
CTTGCGCTAATTTTGCAACATTATGACGTATCCGAAGAGTTTTGAGAATAAGGTGGACTTCGCGGCGATAAGGAAGCTGCTGAAGGACAGATGTCTGTGCGCTCTTGGTGTGGCGTGCTGCGATGATATGCAGTTTTCGGCCGACTATGACACTGTGTGCGCCCGACTTGAGCAGACGAATGAGTTTGTGAGCATTATAGGCAGTGGGGTTGAGTTCCCGCTGAATTATTATTTTGACCTTACGGGGCCGCTTGAGAATGTGCGTGCCGTGGGGTCGTTCCTTACTGAGCAGGAGTTGTACAACCTGAAACGTTCGCTCACTACGCTTGCCGATATTTCGCGTTTTTTTGCAAAAAATGGTGATGATGAGGCTCCTGCATATCCACGGCTGAGTGAGGTGGTGAGTGAAATGGCTACTTTCCCGGCTATCATTGCCGAGATTGACGGCGTGCTTGATAAATTTGGCAATGTGAAGGACAACGCGTCGCCCGAGCTGATTGCAATCAAGCGGAGAATTGCTTCGACTACATCGAGCATCAACGGAATATTACGCAGAATACTTGGCGACGGACGTCAGGCGGGATATATCGAGAAAGATGCTGCACCGTCGATACGCGACGGACGCCTCGTGATACCTGTAGCGCCGATGAACAAGCGTAAGATACGCGGAATTGTGCATGATGAGTCGGCGACGGGAAAGACCATATTTATAGAACCGGCAGAGATAGTGGAGGCAAATAACACCATACGCGAGCTTGAGGGGGAGATGCACCGTGAGATAGTGCGCATACTCACTGCGGTGACTGCGGAGATACGTCCGCACATCGATGAGATGATAGCGAGCTACATGATATTGGGGCAGATTGACTTTATCAGGGCAAAGGCATTGTTTGCGATTGACATTGATGCGCAAATGCCTCAGATAGAGCGGAAGCCTCAAATAGAGTGGTATCATGCAGTGCACCCGATGCTGCTGCTCACGCTGCGAGCTCAAGGCAAGGCGGTGGTGCCGCTCAATATAGAGCTGAACGAGAAGAACAGAATATTGATTATATCGGGACCGAATGCCGGAGGAAAGTCGGTGTGCCTGAAGACGGTGAGTGTGGTGCAATACATGACACAGTGCGGATTGCTGCCGCCTGTGTATAGCAACTCACACATAGGCATATTCAAGAATATTTTTGTGGATATAGGCGACGAGCAATCGATAGAGAACTACCTGAGCACATATAGCTCGCACTTGATGAACATGAAATTTTTCATCAATAATGGCGGGCGCGACACGCTGGTGCTGATTGATGAGTTCGGTGGGGGAACTGAGCCACAGATAGGAGGTGCGATAGCCCAGGCGATGCTTGCACGCTTCAATGCCAAGCACATGTGGGGCGTGATAACCACGCATTACCAGAACCTCAAGCACTTTGCCGATGAGAATGATGGAATCATCAACGGTGCGATGCTCTACGACAGGCAGCACTTGCAGCCGCTGTTCCAGCTGTCGATAGGTTATCCGGGCAGCTCGTTTGCGGTGGAGATAGCGAGGAAGATAGGGCTTCCAGCCGATGTGATAAGTGAGGCAGAAGCAATAGTGGGCAGCGACTATGTGAATATGGACAAATATTTGCTCGACATAGCCCGTGACCGGAAATATTACGAGAACAAGCGGCGCGAGATACACTCGAAGGAGAAGCATCTGCAACAACTCATTGATAAATATGACAGTGAAGTGGAGCGGCTCTCGGGCGAGCAGCGCGATATAATCCGTGCAGCTAAGGCTGAGGCTAAAGAGATACTTGCGCGGAGCAATGCCAGCATAGAGCGCACCATACATGAGATAAAGAAGGCTCAAGCCGAGAAGGAACGCACGAAGGAGATACGCCGACAGCTTGATGAATTCAAAGAACGGCTTGAGGCTCAGGAGGAGGGCGTGACGGTGAAGCGCAACCCCGAGCTGAAGCACAAGAAGCGCAAGCCGAAGGAGGTAGAGAAACCCGAAGAGGCAACTGCTGAGATTGCAGTAGATGACTATGTGGTGATTGACGGCGGAAACTCGCGCTGCCTCGTGCTTGAAGTGACCGGTAAGCAGGCAACGGTTGCGATAGGTGAATTCAAGTCGAAAATCGACTTGAAACGGTTGAAGAAAGTGGGACATCGCGATGAAAGCGACCGCAAGGTGGCATTTGTGAGTGCATCGACCGCCAACAACATGCGCGACCGACAGCTGAAATTCAAGCAGGACATCGACGTGCGCGGAATGCGAGCCGATGAGGCAATACAGACGGTTACTTATTTCATCGACGATGCACTGCAATTCAGCGCAAAGACTGTGCGCATACTGCACGGCACAGGCAATGGCATTCTACGACAGCGCATACGCGAATATCTCAACACCGTGCCCGGCGTGAAATCGTATCGCGACGAGCACGTGCAGCTTGGCGGTGCCGGAATCACGGTGATAGAGCTTGGCTGACAAAGCAAAGGATTTTGCTGCAAGCGATACAATAATCACTTTTGTGTGAATGAAAGCTCGGCAAAAATGAGTAATTTTGCAGATAAGTAGCCAAAGAAGGCTCGAAAACAACGAAAAAACATAACAACCGATATGAGAACATATAAGCAATTACTTGTGGCGGCATTGATGCTGCTTGCGTCGGCACTTGGTGCTGAGGCTTTGACTATGAAGGACTTTGTGCTCAGCCAGAGCATTGCCGGAGGGGTGGGAGAGATGATTCCCGCCAATGATGGTAATAATTACTACGAACTCAGCGACGATTGCAGCCGCATAGTGAAGCGTAGCTACCGCACCGGCGAAGATGTGGCAGTGGTGTTTAATTCGGCGACAGCCCGCGACTGCAAGGTGGACTATTGGGAAGGCTTTGAAATGTCGGACGATGAGATGTGGATATTGCTCTGGACAAACAAGGAGAAGATTTATCGCCACTCCTTCAAGGCTGACTACTATGTGTATGAGGTTCGCCACAACAAGCTGACAAAGCTGAGCGAAGCGGGAGGCGAGGAGATAGCTACAATGTCGCCCGATGCACGAATGGTGGCATTTGTGAAGGACAACAACGTGTATGTCAGGAAGATGGAATATGGCACAGTGGTGGCGGTGACTACCGATGGCAAGCGCAACGAGATAATCAACGGCGTGCCCGACTGGGTGTATCAGGAAGAATTCGGACTGCTGAATGGACTTGCATGGTCGCCCGACTGCCTCACACTCTCGTTCCTTCGTTGGGACGAGCGCGAAGTGCCGATGTATGGGCTTAACATCTATGAGGGAGCATGCAACCAGCAGACTCAATATGCATTGTATCCGGGGCGGTTTGAGTATAAATATCCCGTTGCAGGAGAGAAAAACGCCGCGGTGAGTGTGGTGAGCTATGATGTGGACAACCGCACACTGAAGACGATGAAGCTGCCCATTGATGCTGATGGATATATTCCGCGAATCAAGTATGCCACGACATCTGACCGACTGATGGTGACAACGCTCAACCGCAACCAGAATCATTTGCAGATATTTGCAGTGAACCCGCGCTCGACAGTGGCGAAGCTCATATACAAAGAGAAGTCGGAATCGTGGATTAACCTTGACTATGCCGATGCAGCAGTGTGGGGTGAGAACACTTTCACGATATTGAGCGACAAGAGCGGATTTACGCATCTCTATCAATATAGCAACAGCGGTGCACTGATAAAGCAGATTACGAAAGGCAATTGGAACATAACCGACTATTATGGCTATGACCCTGTGCTTAAAGTTCACTATATTCAGACTACACAAGCCGGACCGCTCAATCGCGTGCTGGCAAAGGTTGATGCCAAGGGAATAGTGACTAAGATTAGTGGAGATGCCGGCACATATAGCGCACAATTCAGCAAGAACTATACATATTATTTGCAGAAATTCAGCGATGTGAAGACACCACCACGCTATGCCATCTATAACAACCGCGGGAAAAAGGTGCGCAATGTGGAGATGAACAGCGAATATGCCGGGAAATATACAGCCGGGAATATTCCTGTGAAGGAATTCTTCACATTTGAGAGCGACGGCAATGTGCTCAATGGCTATATGATAAAGCCGGTGAACTTTGATGCCGGAAAGAAATACCCCGTAATCTTATCGCAATATAGCGGGCCCGGCTCGCAGAAGGTGCTCAACTCATGGAAGATGGAGTGGGAGCAATATTTTGCGATGCAAGGCTACATAATAGTGAGCGTAGATGGACGCGGCACCGGAGGTCGAGGAAAGAAATTCGAGTCGGTGGTGTATATGCAGCTTGGAAAGTATGAATCGATCGACCAGTGTGCAGCAGCCGACTACATGGCAAGCCAACCGTGGGTAGATGCCAAACGCATAGGAATATGGGGCTGGAGCTACGGAGGCTATGAAACGCTGATGGCTATGTCGCAGAAAAACAGCCGGTTTGCAGCCGGAGTGGCGATAGCTCCGGTTACTGACTGGCGCTACTACGACACTATCTATGCCGAGCGCTTTATGCGCACACCTCAGGAGAACAACGACGGCTATCTTGCCGGATCGCCAATACAGAAAGTGGGCGACCTAAAGGGACGCTTGCTGATAATGAGCGGAACAGCCGATGACAATGTGCATATTGCCAATACATTGCAGTATCAGGCTGAGATAACTGAGCACAACAAGGTGATTGACATGATGCTGTTCACCAATATGAACCACTCAATCAACTATTGCGACACTCGCTATGCCCTCTACTTGAAAGTGCTTGACTTTTTTGACTTGCACCTTAAAAGATAAGAGGTGATGATGCACAACGACGACACACTATATGTGATAACCGGACCAACTGCCTCGGGGAAGACCTCGAAGGCAGTTGCTCTTGCAAAAGCTATCGACGCTGAGATAATCAGTGCCGATAGCCGCCAGATTTATCGCGGAATGGACCTTGGTACGGGCAAGGATATTGAGGAATATGACGGGGTGCCCTATCATCTCATTGATATTTGCGATGCAGGATATAAATATAACCTTTTTGAGTATTTGCGAGACTACCAAGCAGCACGCGATGATATTCGCAGTCGAGGCAAGCGTGTGATACTGTGCGGAGGTACGGGGCTATATGTGGAGAGTGTGCTGAAAGGCATAGAACTGCCGCCTGTGCCCGAGGACAAGGCGTTGCGTGCATCGCTCGAAGGCAAGTCGCTTGACGAGCTTACGGAGATTCTGCGCGACTATAAGACGCTTCACAATACTACCGATGTGGATAGCTGCAAGCGTGCCATCAGGGCGATTGAAATCCAGAAATACTACCACGAACACACCGACCTTGAGGTGCGTACTACGCCACACCCGGTGGAGAATGCGGTGGTGATAGGAGTGGAAATTGACCGTGAAAGCCGTCGCCAACGCATCACTTCGCGACTGAAGGCACGCCTTGAGGCGGGAATGGCTGATGAGGTGCGGCGGTTGATTGATAGCGGTGTAGCTCCCGACGACTTGATTTATTATGGACTTGAATATAAATTTCTCACAAAATACGTGATAGGTGAGCTGAGCTATGAAGAGATGTTTTCGCAGCTTGAAATCGCTATACACCAATTTGCCAAGCGGCAGATGACGTGGTTTCGAGGCATGGAGCGTCGCGGCTATCCGCTTCACTGGCTCGACTGGCGGCTAAGCAATGAGGAATTTGTGGCAGAAGTGATGGCGTTGTAAGATATGGGGAAACGCTTATCGACAGAAACACAAAAAAGCGGGTGTGCCTTGTTGTGGCACACCCGCTTTTTTGTGAGATATAGAGTTGGGATTAAGCCTTATAGTTGGCAAAATCTTCAACGGTAAATTCCTTGATGAACTTGTGGTGGCGGGCAACTTCAGCCTCACCGAAGCGAACATAAACATTAGCCGACTTGGTGAAGCACTCGCAGCGAGTGACATCGCCAAGGAGCAGATAGCCCATGATGATGTGTCCAGCCATCTCCACAAGGCGGCGTGCATGGAAGTCGGTATATTCGGTATTTTTCTGCGAAGTTACAGTCTCAACAGCCTCGGCATAGAGAGCAGTCATAGCAGCGAGCTTATCGAGAAGCGGCTTGCAAGCCTCAGAATACTCCATAGCAGCATACTCATTGATGCGGCTGAGATAAGTGCCGGTGGTGACGTGGCGGATTGCAGCCACGACCTGAAGCTGAGTGGTTCCCTCGTAGATAGATGTGATGCGTGCGTCGCGATAGATACGCTCGCAAGCATAATCCTTCATAAATCCTGAGCCACCGTGAACCTGAACGGAGTCGTAGGCATTCTGGTTACAGAACTCACTGCCCATACCCTTAGAAAGCGGAGTGAATGCATCGGCAAGACGTGAGTAATACTTCATCTCGGTGCGCTCTTCGGGCTCGAGCTTGCGGTCGCGGGCAATGTCCTCGTAGGTCTTGTACATATCGACGAAGCGAGTGGTTTCGTAGAGAAGCGAACGAGAAGCGTCGAGCTTAGCTTTCATAACGGCAAGCATTTCGGCAACAGCGGGGAACTCGATGATAGCCTTGCCAAACTGGCGGCGCTCCTGTGCGTAGGCATAAGCCTCGCGGTAGGCAGCCTCGCTGACACCAACCGACTGAGCGGCAATGCCAAGACGTGCACCGTTCATAAGAGCCATAACATACTTGATAAGACCAAGTTTGCGAGAGCCGCAAAGTTCGGCTTTGGCATTCTTGAATACAAGTTCGCAAGTAGGCGATCCCTTGATACCCATCTTGTTTTCGATGCGGCGTACGGTTACGCCACCATCGTTGCGGTCGTAGATAAACATGGAAAGACCGCGACCGTCGTGGCTGCCTTCCTCAGAGCGTGCGAGCACGAGAGCGATGTGACCGTCGCCATTGGTGATGAAACGCTTCACACCATTGAGACGCCAAGTGCCATCAGCCTCATTGAAAGTAGCCTTTAGCATTACTGCCTGAAGGTCGCTACCTGCATCGGGCTCGGTGAGGTCCATAGCCATAGTTTCGCCGGCGCAAACGCGTGGGAGGAATCGCTGACGCTGATCTTCATCGGCAAACTCATAGATAGTCTCGGCACAGTCCTGCAAGCCCCAGATATTAACGAAGCTGGCATCGGCACGGCTGACCATGTCGGCAGCCATGATATATGGAACGAGCGAGAAGTTAAGTCCATTGTAGCGGCGAGGGAGCGAAATACCCATCAAGCCAGCCTTCACAAGTGCGTCGAGGTTCTGCTTAGTACCCTCGGCATACTCAACATGACCATCGATTACATGAGGACCTTCGTGGTCAACGCTTTCGGCGTTAGGAGCTACGATTTCACCTGAAATCTCACCAGCAATCTCAAGGACTTTCTCATAGGAGTCCATAGCGTCCTCGAAATTCATAGGAGCATAGTCGAATTTTTCACAATCGGCGAAGTTGCGTTCTTTCAACTCCACGATTCTGCGCATCAAGGGGTGAGTGAGATGATGCTTTAATGCTTTATTATCGTTATAAAAATTAGCCATTTCAGTGAGATTTACTTAGAGTTCTTTTTGTAATACTTAATGAGTTTGGGAAGCACGTCCTCAAGGTTGCCAGTGATTACGTAGTCGGCAATAGTGTTGATAGGAGCGTTGGGGTCATTATTGATAGAAATAATGATGGAGCTTTCCTGCATACCTGCAATGTGCTGAATCTGACCAGAGATACCGCAAGCGATATAAAGTTTCGGGCGTACGGTAACGCCTGTCTGACCGATCTGGCGGTCGTGCTCAACGAAACCTGCATCGACGGCAGCGCGAGAAGCACCGACTTCGCCACCGAGAGTGTTGGCGAGTTCAAAGAGCAGGTCGAAATTCTCCTTGCTGCCTACGCCGTAGCCACCGGCAACGATAATAGGAGAGTTCTTGATATTGACAGCCGATTTCTCGATGTGGCGGTCGATAATCTTCACAACGTAGCTTGCGGGATCAACGTACTTGTCGCAGTCGAGATTGATAACCTCACCCTTGTAGTTTGCATCGAAGATTTCCTTCTTCATCACGCCCTCACGCACTGTAGCCATCTGTGGGCGGCAGTCGGGATTGACGATAGTAGCCACGATGTTACCGCCGAAAGCGGGACGTATCTGATAGAGAAGGTCGGTGTATTCCTTACCGGTGCGCACGTCCTTGTGGTCGCCGATTTCGAGAGAAGTACAGTCGGCGGTAAGACCGCTGTGCAAGCACGAGGAAACGCGAGGACCGAGGTCGCGGCCGATGCAAGTAGCACCCATGAGGCACACTTGCGGCTTGATTTCCTTGAAGAGGTTGATAAGGATAGAAGAGTGGGGGAGCGAAGTGTAGGGATAGAGTCGAGCATCTTCCACCTTGTAAACTGTATCGACACCATAGGGGAAGATTTGAGCTTCGATACCGTCGAGCTTGTCGCCGGCAACGATAGCCTCAAGCTTCACACCAAGGCGAGTGGCAAGAGTGCGACCTTTGGTCAAGAGTTCAAGACTCACATCGGCAACCTTACCATCTTCAAATTCGCAATATACTATTAAATTATTGATATCTGCCATAATTATTAGTGATTTAATGTGTTGGAGAGAAAAGATTATCCGATAGTGTGGTTAGCGATAAGGTCTTTCACAAGATCCTCGATAGCTGCGTCATCGGCAGCTTCGATACGCTTGCTTTCCTTAGCCTGGAACACCACATTGACTACAGTCTTAACCTTTGTAGGCGAGCCGGGCATACCTATCTGCTCGGGGTCGGCTTCAACCTCGGCAGCACTCCACTCATAAAGGTTGAGATAGCTGCGAGAGTCGAGAAGACGCTTCACATCGTCGGAAGCGGCGGCTTTCTCGCTTGGAGTAGCGGCATATTTAAACTTCTGGATAAGGCGGGCATTGCGCGGGCGGCAAGGAGCAGCCGAGCCATTTACGGTTACAACCAAAGGAAGCGGGGCTTCAACTACCTCTACGCCATTCTCAATGCGGCGCTTAATTGTAGCCTTGCCGTCTTCAACTTTGATGTCTTCGGCATAGGTGACTTGAGGCAAGCCAAGTTTCTCTGCAATCTGCGGACCAACTTGGGCCGTGTCGCCGTCGATAGCCTGACGGCCACCGATGATGATGTCGTATTCGCCCAAGTGGCGGATAGCCTGAGCAAGAGAATAGGAAGTAGCGAGAGTGTCGGCACCACCAAGAGCACGGTCGGTGAGAACGATTCCGGTGTCGGCACCGCGATAAAGACCTTCACGAATCACTTCGGCTGCTCGAGGAAGTCCCATGGTAAGCAAAGTGATTTTAGAGCCGGGGTGAGACTCTTTGAGGCGAAGAGCCTGCTCAAGAGCATTCAAATCCTCGGGATTGAAGATAGCAGGTAGAGCGCTGCGGTTGATGGTACCATCTTCCTTCATTGCGTCCTTTCCCACGTTGCGTGTATCAGGCACTTGTTTTGCCAGAACAACGATATTCAAACTCATAATACTAAAGATATTAGAATGATTTATAATATAATTTCAAATTATCTCTGTGTTGTCTCTACACGAAAAACACGTGTTGAAATGCACGTGTTCCCATAAACTGTACAAAGTTAAGCATTATTGGCAAAGTCACAAACAAATTTTGCCAAAAAGTTGGACATATAATCTAAAATTGAGTAAAAATTGAGTGAAAAGTGACGAATAGTAAATGAAATTTCATGTGAAATTGTAACTTAGAAGGTGCTTGGCGGAATAATGCTTTTTGCCACGAGTTGAGCCTGCTTATCACGCACGCAGCTGAAGAACGAATCGGCCGACTCTACAAGGGGAAGGTGCTTTGCGATGTGCGGGAGCAGATTGTCGGCAGCCAGCTGATGATAGAGCCAACCGGAGAAAGTGCCGGGCACAACGTCGATGAAGTCGGTTTCGCCCTCTTCGAGTGGTTCACCTGCCTTAATTTTTGCTTTAGCTTCACGGGCGTATTTGTTCATGATGCCTTCAATCTGGCAGGTCTTGAAGAGGATGAACTCGATGGTGTAGGCTTCGGCTTCGTAGGGATTGGAGAAGAGCTCGTGGTTCTCAACTACCATCTTCATGAGCAAGGAGAGGAAGCCTGTGCGAGCTACTTCAAAGTCGGCGATTTTTTTGATGGTGGTGATTCGGCCTTTGTCTTTGTAGTAGAGGTGAGTGGGAGCGGGGACACCGCAAATGCGGGAATCGCTGAAGAGGAAGGCGATGAAATCGGGGAAATCCTCGTAGCGTTCCAATTCGCGATAACGGGCAGCATATTTAGAGAGCAAAGTGTGCATGGTTTTAGCCGATTGGAGACGGAACGCCTTTGTCCAGCCAATGCTGCTTGCGTAGCAGAGGTCGGGCTGGAAATCACCGGCGAGCTTGGTGCTTAGCTCATTGACCAGCTCGTTGTGCTTTCCGCCGCCTTTATTGGTGATGTCGCGGCTGATTTCGCCACAGCTTTCAAAGGAAGTGAGGCAAATGTTGGCTTTGCGACGATTCATCATATAGACTATGTCAACAATAGCGTCGCTGTGCTTGAGAGCATCGTCATCGTCGAGCATGATTGCTATGTCGTTTTCGCATGCAGTCTTGAAGAAAAGCTCTTTGATACGAATCATTGAAGCAGCCGGGCTACCGCAATTCTCCACGCTATAAGCAATCTTGTCGAAAAGGAAGGGGAACTTTGACGAGTCTTGGTAGGAAGCGATGATTTTGCTCGCAGGTGTAGCTTCTTTATCGAGCTTCTTGGCAGTGTCTTCGAGCACGATAACCATTATATTGCGATAGGATTGCCGGTTGATGGAATCGAGGGCTCGCTTGAGGTTTTGCTCATATTGCAGCTGCTGAGTCGGAACGGGCTGACCTGATTGCACAAAGAAGCAAGTGCGCATGAGGATATACACTTTAGGCGTTCCATTAGATGCAAGCAGCTTGTTGAAACGCTGCATAATCTCGGGGTCGCTGAAACGTGCGCTGATGTTGGTTCCCATCGACTTGATGTACTCGGAGGCATAGGCTTTGGCAATCAATGTGATGATGAAGCCAATAGCGAGGAACAAGAGAGCTACGAGCTGAGTGTGGCAGACGTTGAGCTGAAGGCAGTCGGCGAAAATAGAGAGGGCAAAGAACACCCACATGACGATGCGCACTACAGCGAGGATGCCGATGAGGAGTTCGTTGAGATAGCGGCGGTCGTCGTCGCGATATTTTCCGCTGCTGATTGCACCTTCAATGATTTCGCACAATTCTTCGGGATAGTTGGAAATATAGAGCCACTTAGGGTAGCCCGAAGAGGAGTAGTTGCGGAACTTCAGGACGCGGCAATAGATGCTGATGTCGTAGAAGAAAACGGGAGAAAAGATGAATGTGCGTATGATGAATGAAATCAATGCCGAGAAATGATGGTGGCTGGAGCTGTTGCCAAAAAGGAAACTCATGGGAGTCGTGCCCTTGAAATAGTAGAGCAACTGGAAGAACATCATGCGAATGCCTTGCACAATGATTCCGACGAAATAGAACGATGCGATAGCTGTAACGGCAACAATGGTGAAGCTGTCGGTGGCATCTTTCAGATATTTGGCGGGGTCTGATTGGGATACATCAGTGAGTATGCAACGGCAATAGGTGTGATAGAGGACGATTGCGAGTGCAACAATAATCAGTGCTATGCAACCGAGGAAGATGTATCGAATGATGTCGGAAAATTTGAGGTTGGTATCCATTCTTGATGTTATTTGTGACGTTATTGATTTTCGGGTGACCAGAGTGAGTCCATAAGGTGCTTCATTTTTGCTTCCTGTGGGTTGTTGGCGGGCTGCCAGAAGCGGGTGCCGGCAATTTCGGTGGGCTGGTACTGCTGATTGACGAAATGCCCCGGGAAATCATGTGCATACTTGTAGTCTTTGCCATAGCCGAGCTCGTCCATAAGCTTTGTGGGAGCGTTGCGCAGATGCAGAGGCACGGGCAGGTTGCCGGTTTTCTCGACAAATTGCAAAGCTGAATTGATAGCCATGTACGCCGAGTTGCTTTTAGGCGAAGTTGCGAGATATATGGTGGCTTCGGCAAGCGGTATGCGTCCTTCGGGCCAGCCAATCTTGTTGATAGCCTCAAAAGCGGCATTCGCCAGTAGCATGGCATTGGGATTGGCCAATCCGATGTCTTCGCTTGCCGAAATCATGAGACGGCGGGCGATGAACTTTGGGTCTTCGCCGCCGGCGATGAGGCGTGCAAGCCAGTAGATGGCAGCATCGGGGTCGCTGCCTCGGATTGACTTGATGAATGCTGAGATTATGTCGTAGTGCATCTCTCCATTCTTGTCGAAAGCCATGGGATTCTGCTGAAGGCTCTCGGTGACTACGCTGTCGCTTATGATGATAGGTTGATTGGCTGGGGTAGCCTGATAGAGAAGGTCGAGAATGTTGAGTAATTTGCGTGCATCGCCACCTGAGAAGCGGAGTAGGGCTTCGGTTTCGCGGATTTCCACGGTCATCTTTGACAGGAGGGCATCGGTGGTAACGGCGCGGTGCAGCAGTTGGAGAAGGTCGTCTTTTTCGAGCGACTTAAGTACATAGACCTGTGCACGCGAAAGGAGCGGACGTATAACCTCGAAAGACGGGTTTTCGGTGGTAGCTCCGATGAGCGTGACGGTGCCATTCTCAACGGCACCAAGCAACGAATCTTGCTGCGACTTGTTAAAGCGGTGGATTTCGTCGATGAAAAGGATAGGGCGACCCTTTGAGAACACGCTTGTGGCATCGGCACGACAACGGTCGAGCACTTCACGCACCTCTTTCACCCCCGACGTGACTGCCGAGAGTGTGAAGAATGAAGATTGCGTTTGCTCGGCGATAATGCGGGCGAGAGTAGTTTTTCCTACGCCGGGAGGTCCCCAAAGAATGAAAGAGGCAATGTTGCCCGATTCAATCATGCGGCGAATCACGGCTCCTTCACCCACGAGGTGTTTCTGGCCGATATAATCGTCGAGCGACTTAGGTCGCATTCGTTCGGCAAGAGGTTGGTACATAAATTAGATGCAAAAAAAGGATTCCAGAAAAAAAAGTAGGGACGCACGGAGAGATGTGCGTCCACAAAAAGAAGCTGATATCGTTATTCTATGCTTATGCGCCACACGGTGCCCTCGATGAGAGAAGTGTAGAGGTTGCCTTTGGCATCGATGTCCCAGCCGTTGAACTGAGAGTTTCCGAGGCGATAGCGCCACAGCGTCTTCTGTGCAACGGGGTCGATTGCAACTACAACTCCATGAAGAGAGCCAAGAAAGACTATGCCTTTTGACTCAACTACCAGGCATGGTGCGTGTTCGTAGCCAAGCTTGGCGTCGATTCTCCAGAGCAATTTGAAATCATTACCTTCGGTGCTGACGGCAACAATCTCGCCGTCCATGGTTTTTGCATAGGCCGTTTTCCCGTCGGCAGAAACGCCGAGGCTTTCACGATATTTGAAATCGTTGTTGCGCCAGATTTGACGGCCTGTGTTGCGGTCGATGGCAGTCATATAGCGGTCGGGGGCAACGATAATCACTTTGTCGGGGGTGATGACCGGGACGCAGTTGCCGGGCGAAAAGAGGTTGATGTTTTTGCCGTTGTTCCACTTCCAGATGAGTTGACCGTTGGCAGTGTCGAGCAGACGAAGATAAGTGTCCCAAGCGCCGAAAGCAATGTTGTTGCCGTCGATTGCCGGCTCGGCCTGACAATAGTTGAAAATGCTGTCGAAGTGCCAAAGGAGTTTGTGTTTTTTTACGTCCCAGGCTTGGAATGTTTTTGAACCGCCTTGGTAGAGAGTGTTACCGCGAATGATTCCGTCGGCTACATAGGGACCGTCGGCATTCCACACAAATTCGGTTTTTCCCGTTTTTTTGTTGAGCCAAACGAGTCGCTTGTCGGCAGTGGGAATAATGACTGAGTTTTTGGCAACGGCAGGACGTGAGAAGAGTGAAGCATCAGTCTTGTAGGTCCAGTTGACCTTGCCGGAGGAGATGTTGACCGATTTTGCATATCCGAGAGAGTTACCGAAATAGACGTTATCATTATCGACACCGACGCGTGTGAAAATGGAGGCCTCATCGCGGTGGACGAGCGAGATTTTCACGTTGTCGGGGAGCTTGGAGCCGTCGTCGGCATTGGTGATGGTTAGCGGAGCGATATCCACATCGACCTTGTAGGCGATTACTTTGACGGGGTCGATCCCGAGCTGCTTGTCGAAGAGGCGCACGGAGTCGTTGTCGATGTTGAGAATGGAATATCCGTAGTTCCCATTGCGCATATCGAGAGCACGGCATATAAGGGCATTGATGTCGCCACCCTTATACTGCTTGAAGGTGTGGTAGTGACCGCAGATGTGCGACACTATGGGATACTTCTGTAGCACGGCGACGTAGTCGTTGCAGTTGTCGAGGTCGGGCATGATAGGGTAGTGGCACACGCTAAGTACGCGTTTTCCTGAGCGAGTGCGCTCGGCAAGAGTGTTGTCGAGCCATGAGAGGTCTTCCTGCTTGATGTGACCGTCGCCCATCTTCATATATGGACCACAGTTGATGCCGATGATAACAAGGCTGTCGGTCTCGGTAACAAAGCGGTCGTTACCCCAAAGGTCGTTGAACGTCTTGCAGGCACTTTGGCTCCAGTTGTTTTCATGATTGCCCGGAATCACGAAAATTGGTTTATTGGCACCATCGAGAATTGATTTCACGTTGGTGAGCTGAACGTCGGTTCCTTCATCGGTGAGGTCTCCAGCAACGATAATTAGCTTAGTGTCACCGGCGTTGATTTCTGCAATCGCTTCGCGCAATTTTGCTTCGTTTTTTGAACCGGGAGAGACATGAACATCGGCGAGGACTGCGATTTTCACAGCAGATACATTTAACGACACAGCCAGCATCACAAGAGATGCCGTGAATAGACGGAAATAGATGTTGTGTAGAAGGTTCATCATATTTTTGATATTAGGTTGATAAATAGTTTGTTAGAGAGCCGGGCAAGAGCCGTTACCGGCCTACACTGCGATTAGCAGCGCAGGTCGGCATTGCCCTCATAGTAATTAATAAACGCACGATTTACCATTTTATTGCCACCGGGAGTGGGATAATTGCCTGAGAAGTACCAATCGCCGGGGTGGTTGGGGATAGACTTGTGGAGACCGTCGAGAGACTGGTAGATAATCTCAATCTCGGCATTAGTGCCTTCCGGGGTGAGCATATCAGCGATTTTTCCGGAGATTTCCTCATCGGAGAATGGGCTATAGATTTCAGTTACGTAATTTATCACTTCTTCTTTGGGAAGATTCTCCTGAGCCTTGCACTTGCGGTAAACATCATCAATCACCTTGCACATGCCACGCTCTTTGAGGAGAGCCATGGCGGCACGGAAAGCTGCGAACTCGCCCATTCGCGACATGTCGATGCCGTAGTAGTCGGGGTAGCGTACTTGAGGTGACGAAGAGACGATGACTATTTTCTTAGGCTTCAGTCGGTCGAGAATACGGATAATCGACTGCCTGAGTGTGGTTCCACGCACGATGCTGTCGTCGATTACCACGAGATTGTCGATGCCTGTCTTCACAAGGCCGTAGGTAACGTCATAGACGTGGGCAGCGAGGTCGTTGCGCGAGTCGCCCTCAGCTATGAAAGTGCGTAGCTTTATGTCCTTAATGGCAAGTTTCTCCACACGGAGGTGATGAGAGAGGATATGCTCGATTTTCCGGGAATAATCGGGGTCGGAAGGATTAAGCTGTTCGATCAACTTGATTTGCTCGCCGCGTCGGTAGTTGTCGAGACCTTCAATCATTCCAATGTAAGCCACTTCGGCGGTATTTGGAATGAAAGATAGCACAGTGTTGTCGAGGTCGTAGTTTACGGCTCTTAGAATGGCTGGAGCCAGTTCACGACCAAGAGCTTTACGCTCGCAATAAATGTCGCGGTCGCTTCCGCGCGAGAAGTAGATACGCTCGAAAGAGCAACGCTCATTCTTCTGTTGCCCGAGAATGTCGGTTATTTTCACGTCGCCGGCACGATTCACTGAGATTGCAGAGCCGGGAGTGAGTTCCTTGACATCGTCGATGGCAACATTCATTGTGGTCTGAATCACCGGACGCTCAGAGGCAACGACAACAATCTCGTCGTTCACATAGTAGAAAGCCGGGCGAATGCCGTGTGGGTCGCGGAGCGCAAACATATCGCCACTGCCAATGGCTCCGCAGATTACGAAACCTCCGTCCCAGATGCGCGACTTGTCGAGGAGTACGTTTGTGACTTCAAAATTGTCTTCAATCTTGTGAGTAAGCTCAATGCCATCGAGACCCTGTTCCCGATAGGTGCTGTACATTCGACGATGCTCCTTGTCGAGCTCGTTTCCCAGTTGCTCAAGAAGCAGTACGGTGTCGGAGTAGATGCGAGGGTGCTGTCCCTCGTTGATAACCGACTGGAATATTTCTTCCACATTGGTCATATTGAAGTTTCCGCAGAGAAGCATATTGCGGGCTTTCCAGTTGTTACGTCGGAGGAATGGGTGCACGTAGCTGATTCCCGACTTTCCTGTGGTGCTGTAACGGAGGTGGCCAATATAGACTTCACCTGCAAAAGGCAGCTCCTCATCGTGCTTTGAGGCAATTTCGCTGCTGATAGTCTTTTTTACATTAGCAAAAATCTCCTGGATAGCACCGGAGCCCAGTGCACGTTCGCGGAAGATATATTCGTTGCCGGGTTGGGAGTTGAGCTTTATGCAGCCCAGTCCGGCGCCCTCCTGACCACGGTTGTGCTGTTTCTCCATGAGGAGATAAAGCTTGTTGAGTCCATAGAAGCAGGTGCCATATTTTTTCTTATAGTAGGAAAGAGGCTTGCGAAGACGAATCATCGCTATGCCACATTCATGTTTGAGAGTCTCCATATCTTTTTATAGGCTTATAATGAGGAAAAATTCAGGCGATTTAATTGAATAGGAAAAAGAGGTCGGGGATTGGGTGTGCAATCTCCGACCTCATAGGTATGGTTTATTTATGGGCTTTTAAGTATTTATCGATACCGGTAGCGGCTTTCTGTCCCGAAGCAATGCATCGAACCACGAGCGAAGCACCTGTGGAAGCATCACCGGCTGCAAACACCTTCTCAACCGAAGTCATCTGGTTGCGAGTGTCGAGTTCGGGTTTCAGCTCGTCGAGCAGACCTTCATAGACGGGATTTGTGAATCCCATGGCGAGGAGCACCAGCTCGGCTTTGATTGTAGAGACTTTTCCGGTGTGAATGAGGTTCATACGTCCGGTAGCCTCATCTTTCTGCCACTCAACTTCTTCTACCTCTACCGAAGATACGCGACCCTTGTCGTCGGCAATGAATCTGCGGGTGTCGAGCAGCCAGCGACGGTCGCAACCTTCCTCGTGAGAGCTTGAAGTCTTGAGTACTACAGGCCAATAAGGCCAAGGCGTGGCAGGATTCTCGCCTACAGGCGGCTTTGGCATAATCTCGATTTGAGTAACGCTGCGTGCACCTTGACGGTTGGCTGTACCCACGCAGTCGCTACCGGTGTCGCCACCGCCGATAACAAGAACATTTTTGCCTTTTGCCGATATGCGCTCACCGGCAGGAATCTCAGAGCCTGCAACAACGCGGTTTTGCTGCTGGAGCAATTCGAGAGCGAAGTGCACGCCTTTGAGGTCGCGTCCCTCCACATTGAGGTTGCGGGGTACACCCGAGCCGATAGCGATGCACACAGCATCAAACTTGTCGATAATCTCCTTGATAGTGATGTCGGAGCCAACTTTCACGCCACAGATGAATTTCACGCCTTCTTCTTCCATGAGTTTCACGCGACGATCGATAACCGATTTGTTGAGCTTGAAGTCGGGGATACCGAAGCGGAGGAGACCGCCCGGAGCTTCGTCTTTCTCATACACGGTGACTTGGTAACCGGCGCGGTTGAGGCGATTAGCGCAGGCGAGACCGGCAGGACCGGAACCGATTACAGCGACAGTCTTTGTTAGTCTAACTTTTGGCAAGAAAGGCTGAATAATGCCTTCGAGGAAAGCCCGCTCTACGATAGCAGCCTCATTTTCACGGATAGTGACAGGCTGGTGCGACTTATTAAGCACGCAGCCTTTTTCGCAGAGAGCAGGGCATACACGACCTGTGAACTCTGGGAAATCGTTGGTCTGGGTGAGAATGGTGTATGCACCGCGTATGTCGTTTTTGAAAAGGCGGTCTTGCCATTCGGGTGGACGGCTGCCAGTGGGGCAGCTCCAGTGGCAGAAAGGCACGCCGCACTCCATGCAGCGCGATGCCTGCAGGCGACGGTCTTCGGGGTTGAGCGTCTGCTCCACCTCTCCAAAATCCTTTATTCTATCGCTGATAGGGCGATATCCGGCTTCTTTTCTATCAATGCTTAAAAATGCTGTTGGATTACCCATTATATTGTGTTATTGCTAAGGTTCATGATTATGTGATTAATCTCTTTCAAGCTGTGCAATCTTGCGCTGTAGCTTCTCCATCTTCTCATCGTGGAGCACTTTCTTGTACTCAAACGGAATGACTTTGATGAACTGATCTACATATTCCTGCCAGTTGTCGAGCATCTTTGCGGCAAGTGCACTGCGGGTATATTTGTAGTGGTTGCCGATGATGCGGTAGAGCTCACGGTTGTCGGCCATATCCTCGATGAGTGAAAGCTCCACCATCTCCATGTTGCAGAAGTAGTCGAAGTCGCCCTTTGGATTCCACACATAGGCAATACCGCCACTCATACCGGCAGCGAAGTTGCGGCCTGTGGGGCCAAGCACCACGGTGCGTCCACCGGTCATATACTCGCAGCAGTGGTCGCCCACGCCTTCAACCACGGCAGTAGCACCGCTATTTCGCACGCAGAAGCGTTCACCTACGCGACCGTTGATATACATTTCGCCTGAGGTAGCACCATAGAGAATGGTGTTTCCGGCGATAATGTTGTCTTCGGGAGCGAAAACAGTGCCTGAAGGCGGAACAATCACTATGCGGCCGCCCGATAGACCCTTGCCCACGTAGTCGTTGGCATCACCTTCGAGACGGAAAGAGATACCATGCTCAAGGAAAGCACCGAAACTCTGTCCGGCAGAGCCCTTGAAAGTGCATGAAATTGTGCCATCGGGGAGCCCGTCGTTGCCATATTTCTTTGCAACGGCACCAGAGAGCATAGCACCCACAGAGCGGTTGGTGTTCTTGATGGGGAAGTCAAGCTCAACCGGCATACCCGATGAAATGGCAGGGTAAGAGCGGTTGATGAGCTCGCGGTCGAGCACGTTCTTGATATCGTGGTCTTGCTTTGTAACATTGATGATGGCATTGGTGCTGCACTCATCGGGACGGTAGAGCAGGCGGCTGAAATCGAGATGCTCGGTCTTGCTGACTTTAACGCCTTCTTTCACTGAGAGCAAATCGCTGCGGCCCACGATGTCATCGAAATTCTTCACACCAATTTCAGCGAGATATTCGCGGATTTCCTGTGCAAGGAAAGTGAAGAAATTGACGAGATAGTCGGCTTTCCCGGCAAAACGCTTGCGCAGCTCCTCATTCTGGGTAGCCACACCCACAGGGCAAGTGTTCTTGTGGCATTTGCGCATAAGCACGCAACCAAGCACTATGAGAGCCGAAGTGGCAAAACCGAACTCCTCGGCACCAAGCATAGCTTGGATAATAACGTCGCGACCCGTCTTGAGCTGACCATCTACCTGCAAGCGCACATGACCGCGCAGATTGTTGAGTACAAGAGTCTGCTGAGTCTCGGCAAGACCGATTTCAGAGGGCAGACCTGCATAACGGATAGAGCTTGCAGGACTTGCTCCTGTTCCGCCTTCGGCACCACTGATGATGATTAGGTCAGCCTTAGCCTTGGCAACGCCGGCAGCGATGGTGCCCACACCGCTCTCCGAAACAAGCTTAACGCTGATTTTAGCGTCGGGATTGATATTCTTGAGGTCGAAGATAAGCTGTGCAAGATCTTCGATAGAATAGATGTCGTGATGAGGTGGGGGAGAGATGAGCGAGATACCCGGAATGGAGTGACGAGTCTTTGCAATTACCTTATCGACTTTGAATCCGGGTAGCTGACCGCCTTCACCCGGCTTTGCGCCCTGAGCAATCTTTATCTGGATTTCGTCGGCATTCACGAGATACTCGGCAGTGACACCGAAGCGGCCCGAAGCCACCTGCTTGATAGCACTGCGAGCCGACTCACCGTCGGGGCGCGGCTTGAAACGCTCGGCATCTTCGCCACCTTCACCGGTGTTGCTCTTTGCTCCGATGCGGTTCATGGCAATGCCCAGAGCCTCGTGAGCCTCCTTGCTGATGGCACCGAACGACATAGCACCTGTGACGAAGCGGTGCATGATATTCTCTACGCTTTCAACCTCATCGATGGGCACCGGAGTGCCTTTCTTGAAGTCGAAGAAATCGCGAATGAAGATAGGCTTCTCTTTACAATCGACAGCAGCGGTATATTCCTTGAATTTCTTGTAGCTGCCAAGGCGGGTAGCAATCTGGAGAGTGGCTATAGTCTCGGGATTCCAGGCATGTAGCTCGCCGGTCTTGCGGAAAGCGTACATACCAAGATTAGAGATGGGCAGACGGTCGTCGAAGCAGTCGGACCACGCCTCGGAGTGTGCGGCGAGAATATCTTTTGCAAGATCGAAGATATCGATACCACCGATTTTAGATACCGTATTGCCAAAATAAGCATCAATCAGGCTCTGTGAAAGACCGATAGCCTCAAAGAGCTGTGCTCCCTTGTAGCTGGTGATGGTGGCAATTCCCATTTTCGACATAATCTTTAGCAAGCCCTTGTCGATAGCCTTGATGTAGTTCTTCATCGCAGTGTTGAAGTCGAGCTGTATTTCCTTCTGCTTCACAAGGTCGTCGATTATGGCAAAAGCCAGATAGGGATTGATAGCGCTTGCGCCGTAGCCCGAAAGGAGGGCAAAGTGCATCACCTCGCGAGCGTCGGCAGTCTCAATGATAAGAGCCGTCTGAACGCGCTTTTTGTGCTCGATGAGGTGATGGTGTACAGCCGAAGTGGCAAGCAGCGAAGGAATAGGAGCATGCTCGGCATCGACATCACGGTCGCTGAGCACAATGTAGTTACAACCCTCATCTACAGCCTTTTCAGCCTCAAGACAAAGGCTCTCGATTCCCTTGCGCAAGCCCTCAGCTCCATCTTTCACGGCAAAAGTCATCTTCACCTTGCGGGTGTTGAATCCTTTGTAACGAAGGTTGCAGAGAATGTCGAGCTCAGAGTTGGTGAGAATAGGACGGTTAAGCTCCACCATCTTGCAGAGGTCGGGGGTAGGTTCAAGCAGGTTCATTTTGATTGCACCAATGTAGCTGTCGAGGCTCATCACGAGTTCCTCGCGGAGCGGGTCGATAGGTGGGTTGGTGACCTGGGCGAAGTGCTGGCGGAAGTAGTTGAAGAGCGTCTGGGGAAAGTCGCTCATAACAGCCAGTGGAGTATCGTTACCCATGGAGTGGACCGGCTCTTTGGCATCTGTTACCATAGGGGTGATAATCTTCTCAATTTCCTCCTTGTGATAGTTGAAAGTGGTGAGGAGTCGCATATAGTCGGCGACATCATTATTCACCTTTTTGCCGCTGTTGATTTGGTCGAGTTTTATGCGGTTTTTGGCGAGCCAGTCGCGGTAGGGGAACTCATTGGCAAGATTTTCCTTGAGAAGTGCGTCATCGTAGATCTCGCCTTTCTCCATATCTACCATGAGCATTTTACCGGGGCGGAGACGTCCCTTTTCTTTCACCTCAGAAGCCTCAAATGGGAGGACACCCATTTCGGAAGCTACAACGATGGTGTTGTTGTTGGTGATGAGGTAACGTGCCGGGCGCAGACCATTGCGGTCGAGCATACCGCCGACATATCTGCCATCGCTGAAGAGCAGTGTGGCGGGACCGTCCCAAGCCTCCATGAGAATGCTGTGATACTCATAGAAAGCCTTCAATTCGGGAGAAATTGGGTTCTTGTCGTTGAACGACTCAGGCACAAGCATAGCAAGAGCGTGAGGGAGCGACATTCCAGCCATCACGAAGTATTCAAGCACGTTGTCGAGCGAGGCACTGTCGCTCATATTGGGCTGAATGATTGGAGAGACATCGGCACCACCGAGCGATTTAGGATTGAGCACACACTCTCGGGCGTGCATCCACATGCGGTTTCCCTGAATGGTGTTGATTTCGCCATTGTGACCGAGCATACGGAAGGGCTGTGCAAGGCTCCATGTGGGGAATGTGTTTGTGCTGAAACGTGAGTGGACGAGAGCCATTCCGGTGGTGAAATGGGGGTTCATAAGATCGGGGAAGTAGTAACGCAACTGAAGCGACGACAACATACCCTTGTAGATAATAACACGCGACGACAGAGAAACGATATAGAAATCCTCCTTGCCAACTACCGCCGATTCGGCAACTTTCTTCTCAACGCGGCGGCGCAATACGTAGAGTTTAGGTTCGATATCCTCATTGGTGCGTTCGTCGGCAATGAAGATCTGCTTTATGGCAGGTTCGGCAGCTTTCGCCACCCTTCCAAGCAGTTCATTATTTGTGGGAACGTCGCGCACGGGGAGCATGGAAAGGCCAAGCTCGAGGGTTTCGCGCTCGAGAATGTCGAGGATTAATTGCTGTGAATCATCATTTTTAGGCAAGAACATCAAGCCGCTTCCGTAGCGACCCTTTTCGGGTACGGCAATGCCTTGAAGCAAGATGAACTCGTGAGGGATTTGCACCATAATACCGGCACCGTCGCCGGTTTTAGAGTCAGCACCTTCGGCACCGCGATGTACCATGTTTTCGAGCACTTGCAGACCCTTTTCAACCAACTGGTGTGACTTTATGCCATTGATATTGGCGAGAAGCCCCACACCACAAGCATCTTTTTCGTTATTAGGATTATAAAGTCCCTGTTGTCGTGGTAACATAAGTTTCTTTCTTTTTATAGTAAGCTAAAACGAGTGTGTGGTTGTCGCAGATGAAAAAGAACAGATAAACAAAATGAAATTACAATAATCTGCAACCACCACAACACACGTTGGTAAAAAAAGTATTCTCTGATTCCACTTCGGCTGAAAGAGCCGGCTAATCGAGGTTTAGAACAGATAAGAAGTGTGAAGCGTAAAACCGCTCGCTAAAGCCGGATCTTTCAGAGTGAAGTGCATTTAGTCTATATTTCAGGAGCTGTGATTATCGAATAAAGAGCAGCTCGCGATACTTAGGCAGTGGCCACATCTCGTCATCGACCATAAGCTCGAGCTTGTCGATGTGGTAGCGAATCACGTCCATCTTAGGATAAACGGTGTCGTGATAAGCGATAGCCTTTTCGCGCTCAGATTCAATCTTGTTGGCAATCTTGCGGGCAGCAATCATATCGTGAACAGTCTGCTTGATAATCGACATGTGCTCAGCCATTTTCTCAATCATGCAGAGGTCTTGCTCGGCAATCTTCGCGCCACGGTCGGCTGGGAAGAGGTTCTTGATTTTGTAAACGTTGTCGAGCAGGAACGACTGGTATCGAGTGGCAACGGGCAATACGTGGTTAGTGGCGAGGTCGCCAAGCACGCGCGACTCAATCTGAATCTTCTTGGTGTAGATTTCCCACTTAACTTCGTTGCGGGCTTTCAGCTCGACATCGGAGAATACGCCGGTGCGAGAGAACATTTCCACGCTTTCGGGCTTGAGATAAGAGTCGAAGATGAGCGGAGTGGATGTCTCGCAATCAAGGCCACGCTTTGCGGCTTCTTCTTTCCACTCGTCGCTGTAGCCATTGCCATCGAAGTGGATAGGCTTAGAAAGAGTGATAAGGGCTTTTACCTCAGTGAGAATAGCGTGCTCGAGAGCTTCTCCGGCAGCCACGCGCTTGTCAACAGCAGCCTTGAACTCGCAGAGCTGGTCGGCAACGGCAGCGTTGAGGGCAATCATAGCCGAAGCACAGTTGGCAGAAGAACCGACGGCGCGGAACTCGAAGCGGTTACCGGTGAAAGCGAACGGCGAAGTACGGTTTCGGTCGGTGTTGTCGAGGAGAATTTCAGGAATCTGCGACAGACCGAGCTGTATCTGCTCCTTACCGGCAAAGTTAATCAGCTCATCTTTAGTGCTCTTTTCGAGCTTGTCGAGAATCTCTGAGAGCTGTGTGCCGAGGAACATAGAAATGATTGCTGGAGGTGCCTCGTTGGCTCCAAGACGGTGCTGGTTGGTAGCCGAAGAAATAGAAGCCTTGAGAAGGCCATTGTGCTTGTAAACGGCAGCCATCACATTTGCAATGAAAGTAATGAACTGGAGGTTGGCTTTCGGCGTCTTGCCCGGAGCAAACAGAAGGACACCGGTGTCGGTGCCGAGGCTCCAGTTGTTGTGCTTACCCGAGCCATTGATTCCGGCGAAAGGCTTCTCATGGAGAAGGACGCGGAAATTGTGCTTGCGGGCTACGTCGGCGATAAGCGACATGAGCAGGAGGTTGTGGTCGTTGGCAAGGTTGGTTTCCTCGAAGATAGGAGCAAGCTCAAACTGGTTGGGCGCAACCTCATTGTGGCGAGTCTTAGCCGGGATTCCGAGTTTGTGGCACTCAATCTCAAGGTCGAGCATGAAAGCTTCAACGCGTGAAGGGATAGCACCGAAATAGTGGTCTTCGAGCTGCTGGTTCTTGGCACTTTCGTGACCCATAAGAGTGCGACCCGTCATCACCAAGTCGGGGCGAGCTGCATAAAGCGACTCATCCACGAGGAAGTATTCCTGTTCCCAGCCGAGATAAGAGAAAACGTGCTTAACGGCAGGGTCGAAGTATTGAGCAACCGCTGTACCAGCCTTATCCACGCTGTTGAGGGCACGGAGAAGCGGAGTCTTATAGTCGAGAGATTCACCAGTGTAGGAAATGAAGATGGTGGGGATACACAAGGTGTTGTCGATGATGAAAGCCGGCGAAGAAATATCCCAAGCCGAATATCCGCGAGCCTCGAAAGTGTTGCGGATACCGCCATTAGGGAAGCTTGACGCATCAGGCTCCTGCTGCACGAGGAGCTTTCCGGAAAATTCCTCCATCACGCCGCCCTTTCCGTCGTGCTCGATGAAAGAGTCGTGCTTTTCGGCAGTACCGTCGGTCAACGGGTGGAACCAGTGAGTGTAGTGCTTTGCACCGTTGTCGATAGCCCACTGCTTCATTCCGGCAGCCACGCTGTCGGCGATTTCGCGGTTAAGGGGCTCTTTGTTGTCGATAGCATAAACGAGTGCATCGTAGGTCTTCTTGGGCAGGTATTCAAGCATCTTCTTGCGATTGAATACATACTTTCCGAAATACTCCGAAGGACGCTCCTTTGGAATTTCCACTTTCAGTGCTTTGCGGTCGAAAGCAGTTTCAACGACTTTAAATCTTAACTGTGACATAATAATACTAAAATTTATATGTTTTTATAATTTTAATTCTTTGATTCTCTCCACGGCTTCGAGTGTACGCTCATAAGAGTTGAAAGCCGTGAGGCGGAAGTAGCCTTCGCCCGAAGGACCGAAGCCTACACCCGGAGTACCCACGATGTGGCACTCGCTTAGCAGCTTGGCAAAAAACTCCCACGACGACATGCCTTCAGGCGTCTTTACCCACACATAGGGAGCATTCACACCACCCACGGCTTGAAGTCCGGCAGCCGCAAGACCCTCACGAAGCACACTGGCATTGCGCAGATAGTAGTTTATGGCTTCGCGCACCTGCGAGCGGCCTTCGGGGGTGTAGATAGCCTCAGCGGCACGCTGGGTGATGTAGCTGGCACCATTGAACTTGGTGCACTGGCGGCGGTTCCACAGCTTGTTGAGCAGCACAGGCTTTCCCTCAGAGTCGTAGCCGATAAGCTCCTTGGGAATCACGGTGTAACCGCAGCGGAGACCTGTGAAACCGGCAGTCTTTGAGAAACTGCGGAACTCGATGGCGCAACGGCGGGCACCCTCAATCTCATAGATGGAGTGGGGTACATCGCTCTCGGTGATGAAAGCCTCATAAGCAGAGTCGAAAAGAATGAGAGCCTTGTGAGCAAGGGCAAAATCTACCCACTGCTTTAGCTGCGACTTGGTGAGAGTTGTTCCCGTGGGATTATTGGGATAGCAAAGGTATATCATATCGGGAATTGCTGCCGGAAGAGACGGGACAAAGCCATTCTCGGATGTGCACGGCAAGTAGAGAATGTTGCTCCACGAGCCTTTTTCGGTGAAGTTTCCGGCACGGCCTGCCATGACGTTAGAGTCGATATATACAGGATATACGGGGTCGGTAAGAGCAACCATATTGTCGGTGGCGAGAATGTCGCCGATGTTTCCGGTGTCGCTCTTTGCACCATCGCTGATGAAAATTTCATCGGTGGCGACTGAGATACCGCGACTGGCATAATCAAACTCAGCAATGCGCTCGGCAAGGAACGAGTAGCCTTGCTCGGGGCCATATCCGTGGAACGTTTCGGCCTTCGACATTTCGTCAACAGCCTTGTGCATAGCGACTATCGACGCCTCGCAGATGGGGAGGGTAACATCACCGATACCCATGCGAATGATGTGGGCATCGGGGTTTGCCTCTTCAAAAGCCTTTACCTTGCGTGCAATTTCAGAGAATAGGTAGGACTCTTGCAATTTGCCGAAATTGTCGTTTACTTTAATCATAATAAATTGCTTTAGTCAATAAATTTTCCTAATAATAGTAAGTACCATCAAACACCGTTTCAGCCGGACCGGTCATATAGACGTGGTTGTTCTGCTCGACCCACTCAATCGAGAGGTCACCGCCCAAGAGGTGGATAGTGGCTTTGCGGTTGGCACAGCCGGTGAGTACGGCAGCAACGAGAGTGGCGCAGGCACCGGTTCCGCAGGCAAGGGTTTCACCGCTACCACGTTCCCACACGCGCATCACCATCTCATCGCGCTTCAGAATCTGTACAAATTCAATATTTGCCTTTTTTGGGAAAAGAGGGTTCACTTCAAGCTCACGACCGACAGAGTGAACGTCGATGCCCGACAAATCCTTTACGAATACAACGCCGTGAGGGTTGCCCATTGAGACGGCAGTGATTTCGACGACACCCGCTTCGGTAGCCACCGGCATCATAATCACGTCGCGGTCAATTGCTACCGGGATTTTAGCAGGCTCAAGGATAGGCTTGCCCATATCCACGGTTACGCTTTCTACGCTACCATCGTTGGAGAGGTGGAGTGAAAGGGTTTTGATTCCGGCGAGAGTCTCGAGTGTGATGTGCTGATTTCGGGTGAGGCCATTATCATAGACGTATTTGGCGATGCAGCGGGAGGCATTTCCACACATTTCGCCCTCAGAGCCGTCGGCATTGAACATGCGCATTCTGAAATCGGCTACCTGAGATGGCATGATAGCCACCAAGCCGTCAGAACCCACGCCCTTATGCCTGTCGCTCATTGCGATAGCGAGAGTGCTGAGATTGTCGGGGCAATCGTTCATGCAATTGAGGTAGATGTAATCATTGCCAGCCCCGTGCATTTTAGTAAACCTAATCGTCTTTTTCACCTTGACAATACTGTTAGTTATAAATTTTCTGCAAAGATAAGCATTTTGCAAGCAATAATGCAAGTTTTATTGAATAAATTTTGAGAAAATAATTTTATTGTGACTATTTGCTATGAAATTGGCGCAAAAGTAGCAAATTTCCACGAAATATATAGCGACACGGCGCGAATCTGTTGTTTACAGATTCACGCCGTGTGTAGCGAAGCTTAATATGTGATAGAAATCAAAATTCATAATCAACACAAGCTCTCATATCTTTATGACCTGCAAGCAGCCCCGCTGCTGCAAGGTGAGCAGGATGCTTAGCATAGACATCAACATCAGCCATTGTAGGCACGATAGCCGTCAGTACCACGTCCCACGATTCATTAGGGTTCTCGTTGATACCCACTTCGATGCTCTTTAGCACCGATATTTGCTCGGGAAGTGCTTCGAGGGCAGCCTTGAAACGGAGTGCGACCTCTTTGCGTTCTTCGGGCGTTCCGGTGAGTCGGAAAGTTACGATATGTTTTACCATATATAAAGGATTAAAGAGTTATTTCTGAGCATAAAGTTTCTCTTTGAGAGCAAGCACCTTCTCATCGCTGATAAAGTCATCGTAGTCCATCATCTTGTCGATGATACCATTAGGTGTGAGTTCGACCATACGGTTGCAGACGGTCTGTATAAACTCGTGGTCGTGCGACGACATGATGATATTGCCCTTGAAAGCCTGGAGGGTATTGTTGAACGCCTGGATTGACTCAAGGTCGAGGTGGTTAGTTGGAGTGTCGAGAATGAGGGTGTTGGCATTTGTCATCATCATCTTGGCAATCATGCAGCGCATTTTCTCGCCACCTGAGAGTACGGAAGCCTTTTTGAGAACTTCTTCGCCCGAGAAAAGCATTTTGCCAAGGAAACCCTTGAGATAGATTTCGCTGGTATCGTTGCTAAACTGGCAGAGCCAATCGACAAGGTTGAGATCGGTGTTGAAGAACGCCGAGTTGTCGAGCGGAAGATATGCAGTGGTGATAGTCTGACCCCACTCGAAAGTTCCGCTGTCGGGCTTGCGGTTGCCGGTGATAATCTCGAAAAGAGCCGTCATAGCACGAGGGTCGTGACTAAGGAATACCACCTTATCGTTTTTCTCGATAGTGAGGTTAAGGTCGCGGAAAAGGACGTCGCCATCGACGCTTGCGGTGAGGCCGTGGAGCTCAAGAATCTTGTTTCCGGGCTCTCGCTCAGGGGTGAAGATGATGCCCGGATAGCGACGTGAAGATGGCTGTATTTCTTCGATGTTGAGCTTTTCGAGCATCTTCTTGCGGCTGGTAGTCTGCTTTGATTTAGCCACATTAGCGCTGAATCGGCGAATGAACTCCTGCAACTCTTTCTTCTTTTCCTCAGCTTTCTTGTTCTGCTGCTGTTGCTGGCGCAAGGCGAGCTGGCTCGACTGATACCAGAAGCTGTAGTTACCGGCAAAAAGAGTAACCTTGTTGTAGTCGATATCGAGAGTGTGAGTTGATATAGCATCAAGGAAGTGGCGGTCGTGAGAAACCACGAGCACTGTGTTCTCGAAATTGGAGAGATAGTTTTCGAGCCAAGTAACGGTGTCGAGGTCGAGGTCGTTGGTAGGCTCGTCGAGTAGCAGGTTGTCGGGATTTCCGAACAGAGCCTTGGCGAGCAGTACGCGAACCTTTTCTTTGGCGCTCATATCCTTCATGAGAGTGTAGTGCTTCTCTTCCTTGATACCAAGCCCGCTAAGGAGGGCGGCAGCATCGCTCTCGGCGTTCCAGCCTTCCATTTCGGCGAATTTCTCCTCAAGCTCAGATGCACGGATACCGTCGGCATCGGTGAAATCAGCCTTGGCATAAAGTGCGTCTTTTTCCTGCATCACTTCCCAGAGGGTAGTGTGACCGCGAAGAACGGTTTCCATCACTGTACATTCATCGAACTCAAAGTGATCCTGACTGAGCACCGACATGCGTTCGCCCGGACCCTGGCTTACAGTGCCGTGGGTAGGGGAGAGCTGTCCGCTCAAAATTCGCATAAGCGTACTTTTTCCAGCACCATTAGCGCCGATAATTCCATAACAGTTTCCGGGAGTGAACTTCAAGTTAACGTCCTGAAACAAAACTCTTTTACCAAATTGAATACCTAAATTGCTAACTGATATCATTCTATATATGCTTCTATCTTTATATCAATGAATAAACTGTCTGAGAGCCAACAACCAAAGCCTCAGAAAGTGCCAACGCCGGCAATGCCACGTGGGGGCTTGCTGCGAATT